>OHNF01000046.1_pt1 | contig 86024 bp, 59 predicted proteins | sample 1569491 | NCBI WGS metagenome assembly OHNF01 (sample SAMEA3879557, study PRJEB24766) | human gut metagenome | biome: human-associated habitat; feature: feces | place: USA | collected 1985/1987 | reverse complement strand
ACCCCTCCTCCCAAGAGGAGGGGAATTGAGATACTCTATTTACTCTACCTATTTAACTCATAACCCTACAGAAAGAAATTAATTCCGCCAACGGGTTAAGGAAAAGAAGAAATGAAACGAGAGTGTGTCAAAATGAAAATTAGAACACAAATTACACAAATTACATAAATAATACTCTTTTATACTTCTGATAATCAGAGAATATCTGATTTGTTATTTGCGTAATTTGCGTTCTTTTATTCAGTTTTGACACACTTTCCTATATAAGGTTATTGTCTTACGGCACTGCCGTTGTCAGACTGACTGCTATTTCCTGGTTCTTACTACTATCCGAGTAGTTTGTCACCTTGAATGTTGCATTTGCCGGAAGTGTTCCCGGAACTTTCGTTTTATCCAGTGTCAACTTGTAGGTAACGGCGGCATTGCTGCTTGTATCTTCCGTCTTGTCGGCAGTGAGCCATTCCGGCAGTCCGGTCAGTTTACTTCCGCCTTTGGCGGTGATGTCCAGACTGACGGACGATTCGGTATCATCTGCCGGAACCACGATGACCATTGTTTTCGTGTCGTCAGTATAGCTGTTTCCGGCTGTGGTGGCACTGTTTTGCACAATAGCCGGTATGGCAATCGCGTCTGCTTTCGGCTTCACAGTGATAACCTTTTCCACGGCTCCCTGTGTAGTGGCTATTTTTACCGTAGCTTCAGGATAGAGGGCGCCGGTGTAGCCTGTTTTCATACTCAGTGTACTGGTGTAGGCGGGAGCGGCACTATCCACAGAGGGTGTAGTTGCTTCGAGCCATTCGTGTCCGGTTCCGCCCTTGTATGTGATGGTGACGGTCGGTTCACTGCTGGCACTGAAGTTCATCACCATACTTGGGTTAGCGGCAGTAATGTCTACCACAGCTTCGTTATCACCTGCCGAATAAACCACATCGGTCGTAGTGCCGGCTGTGAAGTTGCTGACTCCGCTTTTGTCCACTTTCACCTCAATAGATTCTTCCTGTGTCAGATCCGAAAGATTCTTGACTTTGATGGTAGCTGTATTGTCGGCAGGCAGTGTAGCGGGAAATCCCGGTTTTGACGGATCGAGCGTCAGGGTATATTCCGTGGTGAAGGCATTGTCAGCTATTGTTGATGCGGTGGCAGACACTGTGATCCAGGCAGGCACATCTGCCAGTTTCGTTCCTCCCTTGGCGGTGGCGCTCAGTTTGATGGACGAGGTTCCTGTACCCACGGTGTATAGGCTGAGGCTCTTGCTGGTGTCGTCGTAAGTGTTGCAGGCTGGTGACGGAGCAGATCCGCTTACCGTAGGTTTAGTCAGCACACCTGTCACTTCATATTGTATTTCTTCACGTCCCGCCTTGCTGCTTATCATCACCAGAGCTCGCGGAAAGAGATAGTTTGCCGTAGCGTTTGCTACATAGTCGGCATCCACTGTCACCTTGCAAGTATACTGTCCGGAGAATCCGCGCGTGGCGGGTGCCACGGGTGCTATTTCCGTTTTCAGCCAGTTGCAGTTGCTGAACCCTGGGTAGACCACGGTCGCCTGTATTTCAGCATTGCTGGAGGCGGTAACAACGAATCCTCCGGCATCACCTGTTTCTGTCAGGGTCAGTGTTGCTTTTTTGTCTGCCACATTTAGCACGGTGGTGCCTGTAGGCTCCGCTTTCTCAACTTTCAGCTCATTTTCCGGTCCGTAGGGCAGTTCTTCACCGTCACCCCATTCGCTGACGGTGATGTTTACATTTAGTTTGAAAGGGTCTGCATCGGTGATGCGTACAGTATACCGGTGATTGTGCTTTACTTCGATGAAGCCACCGGTACCTTCGGTTTGCTGTTCGAAGGCTACGGGATAACTGACATCTTTTGGGGTATCGGTCATGTTCAAGGCATACTTGCCTTTGATGATAAGATATCCTCTGTCTTCTATAGGGCTTGGATAGCTGTAGAAGGCTCCGGTTTGGGTACCGGTGTTGATGTTGTCTCCTTTGAACTCACAGTCGGGGTAGGTGATGAGAGACTTGTCAGGGTCTGCGTCATTTACGGGCTGTACGGGGAACATCGTGACGCCGCGTCGTCCCTTACCCATCGAGATGTGTGTGATGGTGAAGTGTGACTTGGCGGCATCGTTCACAATATCGAAGCGGGCTACGATGCGTGACAGGGTCATATTGATACGTGTGCGCGAACTCATGCTGATTTCGCGAAGGTCGAGAGCCGGATTGTAGGCTCCTACCATAGGCAGAGGCGTTAGTAACTTGTTGTCCGGTTCGTCTACTCTGGCGGGGTCGGTATCGATGAGCGGGGTTGTCAGTCGCAGGAAGTCAGCCTCGGTGGGTACACCGGCTTTGGTCACTACGTTGTAACCCATGCCCGGAGAACTTTGTTCCAGCGGGTCAAAAGCATCGTACTGCGTGCCGTCAGTTTTCATCAGTCTTGTCTGGTTGGCCACGCAGTAGAACTTGGAGAACAAGCCTTTTTTCGGGCGCAGAGTGGCCACGGCGGAGGTTTCTCCGTCTGATTTCAGGGAAATCTTGGTGGCTCCAGGCACTGCCGAACCGTCTTCACGATAGGCAAAACGTTCCTGGAAAGTGTACGGGCCTTCTTCCTTGTCGGAACCGAAGACATAGATATCCAGTGAAGTGACATGGTTTTCGGCTTCGGTGGCGATGGCTTCATCGGCGCGGGTGGTGGCTTTCACGGTCAGTTTATTGTCGAATTTCAGTTGCACCTCACGCCGGTTAGGGTCGTTTACAAGTGTGGGATCTTCCTTGCCTTCGTCGTCGGGGAGGATTTGTTCACTGCTGCAAGCCAGCACTGCCATGGACAGGAAACTCAGCAAAGCTCCTCTTCTTAAATAAGCAGTTATCTTATTCATGATTTTATTGTTTTTAATAGGGTTAATAATTAAGGTGCAACGGTAGCTGCCACTACTTTCACAGTAACAGTAGTTTGCAGATCGGGCTTCTTATTGTTTTTGAACACTAAGGTACCTTCGCTGCCATCGGTTCCGGAGGTTTCCACTTTCAGTGTGTAAGTGGTTGTCTTCGTATCTACTTTCTCTTCGGTCTTCGTATCCGACAGGCTGAGCCATGGGCAGTTGTTTACGGATGATATTCCGTAGTAGCAATCCAGTGCCAGCTTCACGCCATCGGCACCTGCGGCAAGGGTCAGCGTCTGGGTCGCTTCGTCATACGCGTTCTTTGCATCACCGGCATCGGCATTGGTGAAGGTCACGTTGCCCGGTGCTTCGAATGCCGGTGCTGCTACGGCTTCTATGGTTACAGTGTAGTCGTCGGCACCCTGAATCTTGTTTTTGAAGATGATTGGTGCGGGGGTGAAGTCTCCTACATCGTTGCGCACGGTGACGGTGAAGGTCTGTTCGCCCGATGTCGAGTCGAAGTCATTGTTGTCGGTTATGGTATACCAGGAAGCCAGCGTGCTTGCCGTTACGCCTTCGGGAGAAGTAATGGTGATGGTGAAATTGCGTCCTCCCATGCGCGATACGCCGGTGATCTTCTTGTTAAGTGCATCCAGTGTGGCACCCGATGCCAGTGCAGGAGCGGCCGGTTCGGCTGCTGCTATATTCGTTACGTCCGGTGAAATCAATTCTACTGCCACTTCGGCATATTTTGTATCATCTTTCGTATTTATCAGTTTGATTTTGCTGTCGGCATCGCTCGTGGCGTTCACGTCTTTCAGCGTAAAGGTGTAGTATTCGGCTACGGGGGTGGTTGCAATGACATCTTGTGGATTCAGTGCGGCGCGTGTGGCGGGTGCTGTGGCGCTTTTCTCCACTGCCAGCCAGGACAGTCTGTTCTCTACCGCGGTACCGAAGGGGCAACTTGCTCCCAGTACGATGTTGCTTTTTGAGGCTTTGTAGAGGGTGATTTTCCGATCGGATACCGGAGGTCCTGCTGTCTGCGTGTAGCTGTTGAAGTTGCCTGTGGCAGCGGTCGGTGCCGTAAAGGCGATGGCAGGCGCTACGGCCGGCGGCAAGATATTCAGCTTGGTATATACCGATTCGTCGGCAGAGGCGGAAGTGTTTTTCAGCGTCACGGTGACGGGGCTATATACATTCCCTTCGGTCAGCGTGTAAGTGAACCGTAAGGTTGTGGTAGGCACGCCGTCCTTCACTTCATACTCACATCCGTCTGTATTGGCAACAGCATCATAGGCATCAGAGTCAAAGTTGAGCCAGTCTTTCGGCCATCCTTCTATGGAGGTCATGTCGGGCACCACTTTTCCGCTGGCGGTGGCAGTCAGTGTGATGACTTTCTGCGTACCGTCGGCAGTTACGTCTATGTCCTTCGTTGTTACTTCCAGGTCACCGCCTTCCTTGTTCAGACCGATGACTTCGGGGGCCGCATTGTCCGGTTTGATGATGACGCCGCCGCCGCTGGTCCAGTCCACTATTTCAAAGAAGGCTGTGATGGTGGCTTCCATTACTTCCTGGATGCGCAGTGTGTAGCGGGTATTGGCTTTTACGTCGATGAATTCGGGGGCTCCTCCGGCACCCGGTTTTGTGATGTCCAGATTGTAGGTCACGGGCACGGGATTGGGTTGCATCGGGTTTTGATACTGCCCTTTGATGATGAGGTATGCCCGGTCCGTCTTGTCGGCGGGATAGGTGTAGAGTGCACTTGGTGTTACTCCCTGATTGGCGAGGGGCAGCAGCTTGAAGTCTGCCGATGCCGGATATTCGATGAGTTTTGTTTTACGGTCATCATCGGAGAATATGGGCAGGGCGGAAGGCACCAGTGTGGTATTGGTGCGTCCGTTACCCAGCGAGACACTTTCGATGATGAGTCCCGTCTTCGAGGCGTCGTTATCCACATCGAAACGGGCCACGCGGCGTTTCAGTTCAATGTTTACAGTGGCGATGTTGCCCAGAATTCGGGTCTCTCCGTTGCCGGACATGACGAGCGGGGTTTGCAGCGGGTTTCCGGCTACGGCTGCCGCTTGCATGGTTTCAGTGAGATACTCTTCGAAAACACTGGCAAGGGTTCCCGTTGTAGTGATGGTTCCAGTGGTTGCATCTGTCTGGATGGGTGTCATGGGCGTTACCGCCGTACCGTCGGTTTGGTAGAGGGTGGGAGCGTTTGCTACGCAATAGAGGCGTAGGTTGGGCACTCCTTTCAATTCGGTGGGGAAGATGGAGGCTTTGCGGCTGGTTCCTGCTCCTTGCAATACGAATTGCCGGGTGGTGGCATTGTCTTTATCCGCTGAGTTCCAGGTCTCCAGATACTGATAGTCTGTACTTCCGTTGGCGGCGGCAAAGATGTAGATGTCCAGTCGTTCAATCTTGTTTTCTGACTCCGAGGCTATGCTCCGGGTGTAGTCGGTACTTTCGCCCGATCCTCCGAATACCAGTCTCAATTCTTTTCCTGCGGTGTTTGGACGTTGTCCTCCGCCATCTCCGGTCAGTTCGTTCTCACTGCTGCACGCGGTGGCAAGCAGGACGATTCCGGTTGCAAATAGCATGTTTTTAAGTTTCATACGTTTGCTTGTTTTTTTTAGTGGTTAATATTATGTGTTATTTAAAAATATGTTTCCGGTTTTATCCCAGTGGGTTTTCATCTAATCCTCCACCGCCTTCTCCGGGTGTGCTGCTTCCTCCCTCTCCGGTGGGAGTGCCTACGGTTACCGGGTGTTTCAGCTCGAAAGAACGGGGCTCTTTGGTGAAGCTTTTGCCGCTACCCATATACTGGGTGGTGACTTTTACTTTCCATTGTCCCTCTGTTACTCCTGCAGGCAGTACGAATTGTAGTTTCTTCGGTGTATTGGGGTTCAGTTTGGCGGCAGGGATGAAGAATGATTTCGAGGTGTCCGCGACTGAAGTTAGTGTGACGCCTACCGAAGCGTCTGTACCCACTACTTTAAGTCCCTCTCCCGTGATGACCGCCATTTCCGAAGCTTCCATCGGGGCGCGGGTCTGTGTCACGGAGTCTACGGGAGCGGCGCTTACCATGCCGGCGATGTAAGGACCCGTTACAGCAGGCTGGGTGAAGAGGCTGAGTTTGGTCTTCTGCATGGCTTCCTTCACGGTGGTGCCGGCACGGAAGTTGGCATACACTTTCACCTTCTCACGGTCTACGGGCAGTGAGAGTTCGTCTTCCATGATCACGCCGCTTGCCATGGGCTGCATATAGAAGGTCTTTGTTGCCACGTTGTAGCCATTGGCTGCGGCGCGGCCCACTACCTGCGCTTGCAGGTCCAGCAGGTGGAGTATTTCACTCTGGGTGTACTTGCCGCTCAGCAGTGCCATGTCCTGGGCGATGTCTTCGTCGGTCAGGCTCTGTGTCTTGGTTTGTACTTTCACGGTATAGTCGTTGTCTATATCCGTGGTCAATTCATTGAGATAAGCTTTCAGTTCGAGCTCATCTGCATAGCTTCTTGTTTCTGCCATACTTTTTACGTTTAAATTAAAGTTTATATACAGTGCAGGTCATTTCAGGCTTGCGTTATTTTTTTTTCTTTGTGAGGAGGAAACAAAAAAGTCCCGCCGCCGCCGCTCATAATGAGCGGCGGCGGCGGGACGAAAACGTTAAAGGGGAGGAGAGGGAGGCTCCTGTTTTAGTATCTTTTACAGTTCTTCAATCTCTTTTTCCGAGAGACCGGTACTCTGCATGATAATGGCGACAGGTATTCCGGCTTTTTTCAAGTTACGGGCCACTTCCTTGTGACCTTCTTTGATACCTTCTTTGATACCTTTCTCCATACCTTTCTCCATACCTTTCCGTATTGCACTGTTATACAGTGTCTTTTCCACGCTTATGATATCCCAGAATTTCTCATATCCGGCCAATTGCGCATCCGTGAAAGCTGATTCTTCGAGAGCATTTACAGCTTTTTTCAGTTCGGGGTTTGCAAGCAGTTCTTTGGGGATTTCGCGTGTATCCTCATTTATTTCGGTGAGGTATCGTAACCATAGAACCTGCATTTTCTTTTCGCTGTAGTTGTGGGGTTTGAATTTGGGGAGCTCCACAAATATCAGGTGCAGTCCTTCTATTACTTTGTTCGTGTGCTCCATGTGCACTAAGCGGTAGTAATGGTAGAATTCATCTTTCAGTTCCGGTTCAAAAATGTCGTTCACTAGGTTTAGCGAGTATACTGGTTGGAGCAATTCGTAATGTTCTCCGGCCTTAATTTGTCGAACGTAGGCTTTGGAGGCGTTGAACAATATGCGCTGTTTAAACTCGGGCGTCCAGATCATCTGCATCTCTACCAGAAAGACGTGTCCCCGGTTGTCCCGGCAGCGCACATCGACGATGCTGTTTTTGCGGAGCGGGTTGTCGGGTACCAACTCCACCGGAAGATATTCTATTTCCGTTACTTCCTGTTTGCTTTCAAGTGGCAGCAAGGCGTTCAACAGGCTCATAACCAAGTCGGGATGTTCGCCGAAGACGCGTTTGAACGTCAGGTCGGCTTTGGGATCTAAGTATCTCATTTTTGTTTCTTTTTTAAGAGTTAGAACGAATGTTCATTCGTTTCGGTAATGATTGCAAAGATAGCATACATGGATGATAATCAGCAATGTTTTCAGCTAATTATTATGAATGGGGTGTTGATTTTAGTGCCATAAAAAACTTAAACTTAACGTTTTCGTCTCGTTTTTGTTTCCAATACGTCAAAGAACGCTGTTTTCTTTTATCCATTCAGTCGCACAACTCGCGACCGAGTACTCGCACGACCTACGACCGAGTAGTCGCATGACCCGCGACCGAGGTATCGCATGACTTGCGACCGTGTAATCCTTCGATACGTATGAATCCTAAGTTGGTGACGGATTGCAAATCCTTATGCTTATTTTCAGCGGATTCTCAAGGCTTTCTTTAATCATGTATACAATGTAGATATATTTTTGTGTCCGTATACCAGTGCTTTTGATTCCATTGATTAAGAGAACCGCCCACCTTATAATAGAAAACATAATGGTAGGTTTTCTTACTTACTTCCTCATTGGTTTGTATCGGGTAGTCGTTATATGTACATAATATATCCAGATTCGGGCTCACTACACTTGAAGCTTGCACATTATCGGTGTTATCCCAATATATGTCATTTGTAACAAGCCACATAAGATCATTTCTCATAGGATATCTCCATCCGTTTGTCATAAAGACATTCGTATTATCAACATTCCTTTTTGCATCCCATAACCTTACATAGACATTGCTTTTGCAAATGAAGAACGATTTCTTATTCCCGTACGGCTGTGTCACTCTGGTTCCCCAACATCCGGTTAATATGGGTACATAGTTGTAACATTTAAAATAGAAGTTGAAAAAGTTGTTTCCGTCTTTCGATGAGAAATGCATCTCGCCTAACGGGTCGTTTCCTCCGGCACCACTCATGGTGGTTGTGGATTTAAGTGTAAACGTAAATACATTGGCTTTATAGTAGCCACTGGTTGATTCCGAGTTGGAAACTACAGTGAACTTATCGTCAATACTGGACGCTCCCGCATTGAATGTGACACCTGCCGGAGAGTAGATGGTGAGTGTAAAACTGCTCTGATTATAGATGCCTCGCGCATCTTTCGCGTCAAAGTATGCCCATGTGTTGGCATCCGTACCGTTTTGATGAATGTTAATTCCATCCGCCCGGTTGTGTGCCCAACTGACGCGTGAACTGACAAAGTGAATTTTAATTGGCGTTTGTTTGTTCTTGTCCGAAGTGTTTTGCACATTGAATGTGCCGTCATAACCATCACCATAAGAAGCGTCAGTGGCGGATGTGTTGTGCCCCACGCGATAGAACTTCACGCAGTTCGAGGTTTGTCCCGATACATTCTCTTCAGTCAGGTTGTGCCAATTTCCGAGGCTGGTCAGTGTGCTTCCTCCGAGCGAATACACTTTCAGCAGGCGTGTGCTGCTCTTTCCGCCTTTGGTGCGATATATATTCAGTGTGTTTCCGGAGAAATTATTGACAGCCGGAGAGGCACTTCCTCCATCCGTTACAGTTGGCGCCTGAAACCCTCTTGCGATGTTCAGCGTCAGTCCCGGCCCGCCGCTGGGATTGGTGAACACCAGTTGCGTATCATTGAAGTTGGCGGCATTCTCTATCAGGTCGAACCGGAAGGTGTGCGTCTGGCTGTTGGGAGAGGCGCGTGTGATGGCTCCTTGCTGAAGCCAGCCGGGTTTGGCGCTCACGCCCGGTGTTCCGCCGTAGCATTCCATGGATATGGTGAAGCCTGCGCCCTTCACGATGGGCACGTTGAGTGTGCCCGACGTGGCGTATGCCAGAGTGCCGCCGGTGAGGCTGACGCCGCCTGTCTGCGCCGTAATTTTGATGTTTCGCAAGGTGTTGGGCATCAGTCTGGCGGTGATAACCTTCTTTTTCGAAGCGTCACTGTTGTTGGCAAAGGTCAGTGCGATGTCCTTGTTAGCCGTCAGCGCATTATTGTTGCCCGTCCATGTCAGGGTATAAATCTGCGTGGGGGTTGCGCTGTTGCTGGGGCTGACGGAGAATCCGCTGTATGCCGGGAAGGTCAGTTTACTGCCTCCCAGGGAGTAGACGCTGAACTGGGCGGTAGAATTTTGACCCGCCGCTCGTTGCACCAGATAGACGAAACTCTGCCCCGAGTCATAATTGTTCACCCCATTAGGATTCATGGTGCCTGCAGTGATGGCGGGAATCTGATACACGGGGGTGATGCTCACCACAAAGTCCGGTCCGCCCAAGACGGGGCGCAGCGTGATGTTGCCTGCCGGATAGCTGCCGTTCTGACTCTTGATGGTGAAACGGAAACGGCTGTTTATTTTGGTGGCGTAGGCGGTAGTGATGGCAGGGGTTTCCTGATATTTGGTACCGGTGAGCCACGACGGGTTGCCTGCCAGTGTCATTCCGCCATAGGAGTTGGTGTGTATCTCAAAAGTGGCGTTTGCCACGATGTTGATGCTTAGTCCTGCCGATTGGGCTACGGCGCCGCTGCGCTTGGCGGCAACGTCCCATTTGTCGGCATTATACTTGGTGTTATAGATGTCCAGCGAACCGTTTGCTACCAGTTTGATGGTTTGGTCCAGATACTGGCTGTTGTCGAAGTTCCAGATGCGCAGGGTTATGCTCCGGTCGCTACGGGCGTTGTTGGGGTTGGAGGGCGCCCATTTCAGCGGATAGTCATGGTAGGTGGCGGTGGTAAGCGTATTGCTGCTTATGCTCAGGCCGTCCGTGGCGCTTATCAGCTCGGCCCGGCTTCCTCCCAGGGCATAAATGCGCAGGGTACCGTTGGAAGAGCCGCTACGGGGCTGAACCAGGTTCAGTGAGTTGCTGCCGTAGCTATTGCAGGTGGTCAGTCCTGAGTTGGCGTTGTATGCGGGTTTCATGTATTTGGGTTTCACCAATACAGTCAGGTCAGGTCCGCCGCTTGGGTTGGTCAGCACTATATTTCCTTGGGCAAAGGCGGTCTTCGTGCCGTCCACGGTGAAAGTGATGGCGGTCTGCTCTTTGACGGGGGCGGTGCGTGTGGTGGCGGGCGAAGAGGCGGTGAGCCAGTCCGGTTTGCTCTTTACTTGCACGCGGGTGCTGTTGCCGTAGGCTTTCATGGTGAGCTTGAACCAGTTGCCTGCGGTGATGTCTACGGTAACGGTGGTTCCGCTCAGCGAAGCGGTACCGCTGCTTTTGGGCGCCAGTGTCAGGTTGGAGATGATGTTGGGCAACAATTGCATCTTTACATCGGTGATTTTAGTGGCGTCGCTTTTGTTTTTCAGCTTCAGGGTGAGATTCTGCGTACTCAGGTTTGCAGCATCGCTGCCCGCCCAACGCAGTTCGTACTGCTGGCTTTTCTCGTCACTGTTGAGCAGGCTGGCGGTGGTGCCCGTGGGCGGTTCAATGGTGCTTCCACCCAGCGAGTAGATGGTGAGAATGCCGCTGGAGGTTTTTCCGGCACTTTGCTGCACCAGGTAGAGGGTGTTGTCCGCAGCGTCCCACTTGTTGGCGTTAGAGGGCGTCATGGTTCCCGCGCCGCTCACTATGGGGGCTATGTAGACGGGGGTTACCCGCAACGTCAGTTTCGGACCTCCGCAAGGGTTTGCCAGTACCAAATCTTCGGCACTCTTGGCATTGACTCCGTTGTTTCCGCTTTTCAGGGTGAAGGTGAGCGAAGTTTCGGTCTTTTGCGGCATGCTGCGGGTGGTGGCAGGGGCGTCTAGGAAAGAGGGGCACGATTCGACCTTCACCTGTCCGCCGTAGGATTTCATGCGGAGGGTGAACGTATTGCCTTCTTTCATATTCATGGTGATGGCTTTGGCGGGCAAGTCCAGTGTCGCGCTGCCTGTTTCCTTGGGAGTGAGGGTGAGGTCACTGATGTCGGTACCGAGGGCTTTAACAGTGATGGCTTGTAGGCTGTCGGGAGCACTGGCGTTTTTTACTTGCAGGGTGACATCGTGGTCGGTCAGGGTACTGTTGGTGCCGGTCCAGGAAAGGGTGTACTTCTCGGTTGGCAGTTCGCTGTCGGTCCGGTTCAGGGTCAGGCCGGAGACATCGGCGGGCAGCACAAGTTTGCTTCCGCCCGGTGAGTAGACACTGAGAGTTCCCACGGAAGTCTTTCCGTCGGCCTGTTGCAGCAGGTAGAGGGTTTTGTTGGCGTCATCGTAGTTGTTGGGCTCCGGTGTCATGGGGGTGGAGGCGCTCACTGTGGGCACGGGATATTCCGGTAGCACCTTCAGTATAAGGTCCGGTCCCAGACAGGTGTTTTTCAGGGTCACGGTGGCGGGACCGAAGTACTGCGCCGCATCCTTCATTCTGAATACCAGGTTGCTTTGTATCTTCATGGGCAGGTTGATGCTGCGTGTTGAGAAAGCGTCGGCGATGGTGCGGGTGGTGCTTTCTTCCGTGTATTCCAACCAATTGTCCACTTTGCCGAAACTTCCGTTGGCATATTCTATTTTTTCCACTTTTACGGCATCGTAGGCGAGTGCCGAGAAACGGAACTGGCTGTTCAGGGTGACGGTCATTTCCACTTCCTTGTTCATGGCGTCGAGGGCGCTCAGCCCGGCATGGTCACTGATGGCGAGGTCTGTCACTTCAGCTTCGTGCAGCACCAGGATGACGGTCTGTTTCAGGTCCGGCTGGTTCTTGTTACTGAATGTCAGCTGGGAGCGGTCGTCAGTCAACTCTACTTCGGGGTCGGTAAGGGTCAGGGTGAAGGTGGAGAGCAGGTCGGTGCCACCGGTACGTTTCACTTCGAGCCATGAGTTGAGAGACTGGTCGGCGGTGGTGCCGTCCGGGCACGAAAGTTTGAGCTGCACGGTACTTCCCTTCACGCGGTACAGATGCAGGGTTTTGTCTGTTGTGTCATAGACATTGAGCTTTCCGCCCGCACTTTCCGGCACCGGAGTGGTGGGAATGGGCAATGGGATGGGTTCGGGCATGATAATGAGTACTTTTTCGAACTTTCCGCTGCTGTCCGTCAGGCGCAGTACGGCGCGGGGGCATCCTTCATTTACTTTTTCGGGAATGACGGTGATCTTGAATTTGGCCGCCTGGCTGCCTTTATGCTGGTAGTCGGCGTCGGGTATCATTTCTTCCAGTTTCAGCCAACGCTGGTTTTGCGAAGCCAATACAAAGTTGAGTGCTGCCGATACGCCTGAGTTGGAGGCGGTGTGTACCGTGAAACTGCTTTCGCCGCGGACGGGGTCGATGCTCATGGTGACGGTTTCGGTCAGCGGATTGTAAGTGGTTTTGCCGGTAGGGGTCAGGTCGGAGATCTTCAGTTCGTCGAGGTCGTTGTTCAAGTCCTGTTCCAGGCTGCCTTCGTCTGCCCAGTCTTCTATTTTGAGCACGTGGTCCAGCTTGAATTTGTCGGCACGTGTAATTTGCAGGGTGTAGCGGTGGTTGTGTGCTACATCTATGCGTGTACCGCTCCCGCCGGTGCTCTGCTCGAAGGGGATGCGGTAACTCACTTCCACGGGCTGGTCGGTCTGGTTCAGGGCATAGTATCCCTTGATGATGAGTGCCGCTCCGTCCGGCATCGGTGAGGGATAGCAATAGAAGGCCTTGGTGGTGGTGCCCAGATTGGCTGTGGGCATGTCGAAGGGGGCGTCAGCATAGGTGATCAGGGTGCTCTCTTCCCCCTCCGGTCCGTCGACAGGGGCGATGGGGAAGAGGGAGACGCGACGGCGACCGCGATCAAGCCCGATGCTGGTGATGGTGAGATGCGACTGGAGAGCATTGTTCACAATGTCGAAGCGTGCCACGGTCCGGGTCAGACGCATGTTCAGGCGTATGGAACTTCCCAGCGAGGGACTGCGCAGGTCGATGGGAAGCAGGGTGGCTCCGGACATAATGAGAGGCGCGCGCAGCACGTCACCGGCTTTCAGGGGTGGAGGTAACAGATGAAGAAATTCTTCTTCGGTGGGGCTTCCGGCGGCGGCGAGGCCTATCCCGGTGCCGTCGGCGCTGAGGGCATTGCTCAGAGCCAGGGGCTTGAATCCGGTGTAGGCGGTATCGTCTTCACGCAGCAGTTCGGTATTGTTTGCCACGCAGAAGAAGTGGCAGTACATACCTTTGCGGGGATAGCATACGACGCGTGCCTGTCCGGTGTTTTCATCGCATTTGAAGTCCAGCTTTTGCGCTCCGACGGGAATAGGCTCGTTGTCGGCACGGTAACAGAAACGGTCGGAGAGAGTATATTGCCCTTCTTCTTCGGGGCAGGCGAAGACGTAGATGTCCAGTGAGCGGATGCGGTTCTCGTCGGCTTCGGCAATGCCGGCACGGGTGGCGCCGGACTGTTGCCCGTCGTCGGTGTGTTGCCCGCCGTCATCCGCACTGCGTGTAATGGAAACCGGACGCAGCCCGTTCTGCAACTCGATCATTATTTCGCGGCGGTCGGAATCAGGGTTTCCTCCACCATTTTCTTTCCGGTCTGTTTCGTCGCTGCCGCAAGCCGGTAGCAAGACAGACAGGGATAGCCATAAGAGGTTTCTTAATAGTTTCATAGTCCTGTATCTTTTTTGTTTATCATTTCATTACTCATCACCTTTATCGGCCTCTTCCTTCATCATTCTCATCACCTTCCTCAGATTCTTCCTCGCCTTTTCGGGTTCGGTTCCGGCCGCCCTCCGAAACCATTCGGCGGCCTCTTCCGGGTGTCCGGAAAGGTATGCCATCACTCCCAGATTGTTCCAGGCGCGCGGGTCGTTCTTCACCTTTTCTATATAGCGGCGTGCGCTGACCAGGTCTCCCGTCATGATGACAGCGGATGCGGCGTTGAGGTTGGCCACCACATCGTCGGGGAAGTGGAAGGCGGCAATTTCGTATATTTCGCGGTATTGTTCCGTTCCCGGACGGTGGAAGGTCGCTACACGATACATCTCCTGCAGGCTGAGCAGTTGCGGGTGTGTATAGATGAGCCTTGCCGCCTCTTCTACGCTGAAGTTTCGTACCCGGTAGTCCACGGTCAGTTGTAGTCTCCTCAGGCGCGGAAATAGGTTTGTCAACATGTGCCGATAGGGGATCCCTCCACGTAAGTCCATCAGCTTCCGTTCTCGCCCGTCAAACACGGAGTACTTATGAATCAAGGTGATGGACTCGTCGGCATATTCGGGCTGTTCGGATTTAAGCAGTTCCACCAATCCGTCCCAGTCTTCGGGAATCCAGGTGACGCGGAAAAGAGTTTCCGGCAGATGATAGGTCTGCGTAAGATATCGCATGAATCCTTGCGCACGGCGTGACGCCAGTTGCTCGTTGTCGGCGTAAGTTCCTTCGGGAGAGGCATATCCGCAGATTGAAATGTGGCGTAAAGTAGTCAGGCCGCCTTCGATGAGGGGGCGTAGCAGGCTGTCGATGCGGGTCAGTTCAGCGTCGTTGTTCATGTAAGCGTGACGCACGTCGTACACGCCGACAGGGTAGTCGATGTGCAGCACCGTGCCTTCGGTACGTTCTTTGTTCTTTTCCAGATCCGGGTTGAGGTAGCTTACCATGGCTGTGCATTCGGCGCAGGGTTCCGGTGAGGCATACGGCTTGTGGGACGGGGTGTCGCTCAATCCGTAGTCATGGCCGGCATCTGCGGGGATGTGATCCGATGGGGCGGCCTGTGCCATCATGGTGGTATAGTTTCCTGCCGTCCGGCATCCGGTGCTGTCCTGTGGAATAGTGAATCCGCCGGTGAGGGCGAGTTGTTCCATCAGTAGGTCTACCCCCAGTAGGGCGAGACGGCAGCAATTTTTGTCTTCCCGCATCAGGCAGAGTGAAGCTTCCTGCATCCAGGGACTGTAGGCCACGGCGATGCGGTAGTCTATCTCGTTTCCTCGTTTCGGGCTGTTGCCTTTCAGCACATGGTAAGGCTCCGGTTCGCGGTTGGCGCGTCCGGCGGTGAGGAAACGGTTGCGGCGGTCGGCACGGGCACGAACTTTTCCGCTGACTACCACGGCGGGCAGTACAAGGTATCGCTTCTCTCCCTTCAGTACAGGGCTGAACCACAGTGCCAGGTATGGGCGTACGCTTACTCCGGCAAAGTCGAAACGGATGCCTACCACCACGCTGTCGCCCTCCACCCATACCTTGGAGAGTACTACGGGAGAGGCTTCTCTGTTTCGGGCTTTATCACGGGGGAGGCTTGCAAGGCGTGGGTAGTCTGCTCTCGCTGCGATCCGGGTGGCTTGCGGGGCAAACAGAAGCATGAGAAACAGGCAGCAGAGTACTCCGTCCTTCTTCACCTTATTATATATATACGTCCTGATTTTCATCATCCCAGTCCTCCTCCTTCTTCCCAATCCGTGGCGCCCATTTCGGACACTGTAATCTTGTCTTTCTGTATCAGCACCAGCAAGTTGAATTCCTGTTCCGTGTTCTCGTCGAGGCTGACGGGCAGTTTGCGGAAGAACCGTTCCAAATCCAGTTCTTTCATTATTTGCCGTCCCTCACGGTATAAACTCAGCATGGGATGCGTGGCTGCGGTGTAGCGGAAGGTGACGAATTGACCCACCACTTCGTTTTCATAATTCATGGACGCGCGCACGGAGTGATTGATGTGCAGAAATCCTGTTTGCGGCATGGTGTAGGCACCGTCGGCATTCGACAAAGGAATTTCCATGCCTGCCTTGTATCTGTATTCGGCAGGTATTCCCCGTAATCTTAGGGAGAAACGTCCGGGAGCAGGAGGTGTCAGACCTTTGTCCCAGCGCACGGTAACGTGCAGTGAGGCGTGCGCATGGGTCATGTATAATTTTCGGTGCAGGCTTTTACCGGAGGGGACGTCCAGTATGTGGTATCCGAAGTAGAGGCGTGAGGTGTTTCCGCGTCCTTCTTTCGGGGCTCTTTCCGTGGCTGCGCTTAATCCCGCCTCTTCCAGACGCGCTTCTCCGGGCTGCATGGAAATGAATTGCCGTTCTGTTCCCGGATTTCCCCAAGTCACCACGGTATAGCGTCCAGCGTCCAGTGTTCCTTTCCATTCGGACATTTCTTGTCCGGTCAGCGTATCTGTGTTCAGTAGCGTTCCGTCTTCACGGAATATATACTGGCATAGCAGGTCGGTGTATACGGACAGGTTGGCTACATCCGGAGCACCGGCATAATGATACTCCAGCCGGACATTGTAGGGGCAAGGTCCGGGTTCATCCTCAAAGGAGCAGGAGAATAAAACTCCGGTCAGTAAAGTGAGCAGTATCATACGCTTCATTCGTTAGTATTGGGTTATTTGATGAAATAAATCAGATTGATGGCGGCCTGAGTCACTCCGAAGTAGTTTTGTTTGTAGTCTCCCACTTTTTCGGCACACTCCACGCAGCGGTATTTTCCGTATTTCATGTTGATATATCCGCCTCCTACCACTGCTTCTATTCCCCAGCGGCGCCCCAGTGCCCAGTGATATCCGTAAGAGAGGCCTCCTCCGTAGAAGTCTCCGCGATAAATGAAGTCCTTCATGGAGGGCAGGAAAGGGATCTGTCCGATGTTGAAGTGCCCGTAGTGTCCGTGCACTCCAAGGAAATGTCCTTCAAATTTCCGGCAGAACCAATAACGTATCTCCGGACGAGCCATATACAGATTTAATTTCATTCCATTTCCAAACTTCCATGCATTATACGATCCTCCGATTTCTATACTGAACTGTCTGCCGAGGGCAAATTCGGCCGATGCGTTAGGGGTAGTGGTAGCCCACTGAAGTAAGTTGGTCTTCAGTGCCGAGTGTTGTGCAGAAACGGCAGTAGTGCCTAACAACAGGGATAGTAATATGGAACGGAGTTTATAGGCTACCATTCTAACGGGGCTTACGATGATAAAAGTTGCGGATTACGCTTGCATGTATTTCCTTAGAAGTCTGTCAGTTTTATTTGCGACAGAAAAGTCCGTGTGATCTGATTGAGCACCCCTAAGCGTGGAGCTGCTTTCTGGAAATGTAGGTATAGCTCCTCTTTTGTAGGGTCGTTGCAGTTGATGTGCTCTCCGGTTGCTTCTAGCACATCAAGTAGAGAAATGCAATTTTTGGGTCGGGTCAGCCTGTAAGATTCAAGATTTAGAGGGCAACATTCCTGAGATTTTTTGCAGATAATGTTTCCGTTTACCAATTTGAACAGAAGTTTGCTTAACTCTTCGGAATCAATGGAGTATAACTCCGGATGATTAGGAGAAGATGGCTCGGCAATGTCGTTTAATACGGCAATAGCAGTTTGTGTTAATGGCGTAATCATGATTATTGATTTTGTTCCGTTACTTTGTAAGTAACAGAAATGCGTATATATTAAGGTATATAATCGCTTTACGGAAATATATTATAAAATCAGCTTGATGAAGAGCGTAGATATTCTATATCCATGTTTGAGGTTTGAAACGTGGGGAGGAAGATTAGTGTCTGTACTTGTCTGCTTGAGGGGTGAATATGTCGTTTGTTGTTCTGTTTTATCTTATAATCTTCTGTTTTTGAATAATATTCGCAAATTATGCAGTCTATAATTTGTGCTTATGAAATAAATATTTACCTTTGCCAAAGTTTAAATTTCTGTTACTTACAAAGTAACAGGGTTTTTTACACTCTTTTCCATGTGTTTTTCTTTCCGGTAAAAATATACTCCATGACTATCCTGTTTGCTTTCGCCAGCTCATCTCCTTCAAAGCTTTTCAGATAGGTTCGCGTTACTTTGAGTGAGGAGTGTCCCAAACCTTCGGAAATGATTTCTTCCGGTATCTGGCAGTATTTAGCAAGGGTGGCCCAGGTATGGCGGGCTGTGTAGGAACTGATTTTTATATCTTTCATCCGGCAGTATTTGGGTAGTTTGGATAATCCGTAGTTTAACTTTCGTAGCTGGAGTTGATATTCTTTGTATATTTCCTGTCCATCGCGTAGACCATCGAAGAAGGAGAAGAGATAAGGCGAAGAAGAATGGTTGCTTTTATATCGTTTAATAAGCTTCATAGCCTCCGGTGGTACTGTAACATTTAGTTCCGTACCGGTTTTCTGGCGTCGGCAACTCAGTAGGTATTCACCTTCGGTATTGTTTTTCAGGTCTTCTTTCCGCAGGTGTATCAGGTCGGTAAAAGGCATACCTTGAAACAATAGCATCAAAGTAAGTAAATCCTGCGAACGGCGTATTTGTGCCGGTATGTTCTTTTGTAAACTTCCGGATTTCGCATTACATTCCTGATTCTCGGTTTTAAGCAACAGGTGCATTTGCTCGGCATGTAGCGCTCGCTTTTTCTTAGATTTAACTCCGGTGAACACGTTGCTAAATAATCGGTAATCTCCTTCAATGAGGTTTTCATCTACAGCTCGGTTATAAACAGCCCGTAAGGCGCGAGTATAGGTTGATATGGTATTCCAGCTACAAAGTGAAGCTAATAAGTGGTTTTCGAAACGCTTCAACGAGCAACGGTTCAGGGCGCCGAAGAAAATCTCTCCACCTCCAATAAATCCGCTAAACGAACGCAGTGCATAGAAATAGACACGTGCAGTCCCAAAACGCTCTTCTTCTTCTAACATGCTAATCGTATGTTGCATGTAAGCAGTGAAGTTTTTTGTTGTCATCTTGTTTTTTCTTGCCATAATTACTTGTTTATATTCATTATGATGAACGCAAAGTAATACGGTTTGTTTTAGGTGGGTATAAAACTACGAACTCTAAAAGTTACGAGCTACAAAAACTACGAGTACTTTGCAGCGTGATAGTGCAATTCCTTGTAGCTTTTGTAGCTCGTAACTTTTAGAGTTCGTAGCCCGTAATTTTTCGGCTTTTACAATTCTATCGGCTCGTACTTCAATCCAAATACATCAGCCACTGCTTTATATGTCACCTGTCCTTCCACTACATTCAGTCCTAATGCCAGTGCAGGATCATCCTTGCATGCCTTTCGCCAACCTTTGTTTGCCAGCGCTACGGTGTAAGGCAGAGTTGCATTAGTCAGTGCCATAGTAGAAGTGAACGGCACAGCGCCCGGAATATTGGCAACGGCATAATGTACAATACCGTCCACTACATACGTCGGTTCGCTGTGTGTAGTGGGGTGGGAGGTTTCAAAGCATCCGCCTTGGTCGATGGCGACATCTACGAGGACTGTTCCAGGCTTCATCATTTTGAGCATCTCTCTGGTAATAAGATGTGGAGCCTTATCACCAGGAATGAGGACGGAACCTATTATGAGGTCTATGTTGGGCAATTCCATCTTGATGTTATGCATAGATGAATAGAGAGTTTTTACGTTCTTGGGCATTACTTCGCTAAGGTAGCGCAGGCGGGAAAGGTTGATATCCGTAATCAGGACTTCGGCACCCATTCCGGCAGCTATTTGTGCGGCGTTGGTTCCTACGATACCACCGCCAAGGACGAGTACGCGTGCGGGGCGTACACCTGTTACTCCTCCCATCAGCTTCCCTTTTCCACCTTGCGGCTTTTCGAGGAAGCGGGCGCCTACTTGGGTAGCCATACGCCCTGCCACTTCACTCATGGGGGTAAGTAACGGCAGTGAGTGGTCTTCTTTTTCGACGGTTTCGTAAGCAACGCAGATACCACCGCTTTCTATCATGGCTTCGGTCAAGATTTTATCGGCGGCAAAGTGGAAGTAGGTAAATACCACCTGACCTTTTTTAATCAGTTTGTACTCGGGGGCGATAGGCTCTTTCACCTTCACAATCATTTCCGCCGCGGCATACGTGGCTTCGATGGTCGGCAGCATTTTCGCACCCACTGCTGTGTACTCTTCGTCTGAGAAACCGCTGTTTGCACCTGCTGATGCCTGTACATACACTGTATGACCTTGCTTCACCAATTCGGCTACTCCGGCAGGGGTCATGCCTACACGGTTTTCATTGTTTTTGATTTCCTTAGGTACTCCGATAATCATAACCTTACAATTTTAATTGGGGGTTAAACATGTCGCAATGTAGCGATTTCCGGGTTTCAGTGTACTTGGGGAGTAGGTGTTTTACAACAGTATTTTTATACAGGTTTTAATCTGGAATAATCGGATGCCCCCTGAGTTTCAATATTTTGTTCAGGAGGTTATTCATGTATGAATATGAAATGATTAGTGCCCATACCAGTCGTATTTTTTCTTCTTAGTACTTGTTTTATCCTGCTTTTGTAACTGTTTCTGTGTCTTGTGCAAACGACGTATAGTAATAATCGTAAATACGACGCCTATAATGATAAGTACTGCTAAGACAAAGCTTGCATAAATAAAAAATGTATGGCTCATAAACTTCTGTACAGTGTTTTTTTAATTAGTTTGTGTTGCAAAGATATGGCTTTTGACGAATTAAGCAAGCATAATTATGTTATTTGTTGCGGCAAAGATGGGGATATTTTTTATCTTTGCCTGCGCTTAAAAACAAGGATTATATTTATGAATAGATATATCAAACCTACTATATATTTCTCTTTTTTATTATTGTTCGGCGGAATGCAGATTCCTGCTGCTGTTCATGCACAAGATGCTGCCTTTACTCCTCCTTTTGATTTTCCCATCACCTTCTCCGGGAACTTCGGTGAGATACGTGCCAACCATTTTCATGGTGGACTGGACTTCAAAACCGGAGGAACCATCGGCAAACCGGTACATGCCCTGGCCGAAGGATATATTTCGCGTATTCGCGTCACGCATGGTTCGGGTTATGTGCTCGATGTAGCTTATAATAACGGGTATAAAACCATCAACCGGCATCTCAGTGCTTTTGTGGGTGATGTGGCCCGCCGTGTAGAAGACCTGCAATACGAAAAAGAATCGTGGGAAGTGGAGATCACTCCCGAACCGGGTGAATATCCGGTGAAGGCAGGACAGGTGATCGCTCTGAGTGGTAATACCGGTTATTCTTTCGGTCCGCACCTGCATTTGGATATGTTCGAGGCAGATACGGACGATTATATCGACCCGTTGCCCTTCTTTAAGAAGAAAGTGAAAGACAATACGGCTCCCCGTGCCGAAGGCATTATGCTTTTTCCTCAACCGGGCAGGGGAGTAGTGGACGGAAACCAGAAGTGTCAGGCGTTTCCACTTACCCCAAAACAACCTATTACTGCCTGGGGATTGGTAGGTTCCGCTATCCGTGCTTATGATTATATGGACGGGGTGAGCAATCGTTACGGAGTACATACTGTCATTCTGGAAGTAGATAGTGTGGAAGTGTTTCGTAGTGTGGTAGACCGTTTCTCGGAATACGAAAACCGGATGATTAATTCGTGGACGTACGGGCAATACATGAAGTCGTTCATCGAGCCGGGAAATACATTGCGTATGTTGCATGCTTCCAATGGAAACCGGGGACTGATTGATATTAATGAAGAGCGTCCCTACCGCTTCGTTTATACGCTGAAAGATGCGCTGGGAAACACTTCTAAAATACGTTTTACAATACATGGGAAGCGTGTGGAAATAAAGCCTGTAGAGCACCGGGAGAAATACATTTTTCACTGGAACAAAGTAAATATCCTGCAAGAACCCGGCTTGAATTTGGTTATCCCCCGAGGTATGCTCTATGATGACGCATATCTGAATTATGCCGTGCGGGCTGATAGTGGAGATATTGCTTTCACCTATCAGTTGAATGATACCCATATACCTTTGCATGGACGTTGCGAATTAACTATCGGATTGCGCCGCCGTCCGTTGGAAGATATGACGAAATATTATGTGGCAGGTGTGAGCAATCGTGGAAAGAAATATAGTATCGGCGGCAGATATGAAGATGGTTTTATGAAGACCACTATCCGTGAACTGGGTACTTATACCGTTGCTATTGATACCATACCACCTAAAATCACTCCGCTCAATCTGAAACAATGGGGGAGCGCGGGACGCATCACTTTCAAGGCGAAAGATGAAGAAACCGGTATCAGCAGTTACCGTGGAACTATAGATGGCAAGTATGCTTTGTTTGGCAAGCCCAATTCTATCAGTGGAAATCTGGTTTGCGAACTCGATCCGAAACATGTGAAGAAAGGGGGGCGGCATGTTGTGGAGATGACCGTAACGGATGGTTGCGGTAATCAGACGACGGAGCGATTTGAGTTTGTCTGGTAATGGAATATATTAATCGATAATTAAAATAACTGAAGTATGAAAAGTAAAAGACTGACTCTTACCGTCTTATGTGTGGTGGCAGCCGTAGCGCATGCATTGGCTTGTACCAATCTTATTGTAGGTAAAAATGCCTCTACTGACGGTTCTACCATCGTTTCCTATTCTGCCGATTCCTACGGGCTGTTCGGTGAGTTATATCATTATCCTGCCGGCGTACATAAGAAAGGCACTCTGATGGATGTACACGAGTGGGATACAGGTAAATATTTGGGTCAGATAGAGCAGGCTCGTCAGACTTATAATGTTATTGGCAACATCAACGAATTCCAGCTTACCATTGCCGAGACCACTTTCGGTGGTCGTCCGGAATTGGTAGATACTACCGGTATCATCGACTATGGCAGCCTGATCTATCTGGGACTGCAACGTGCCCGTACGGCCCGCGAAGCTATCAAGGTGATGACTGATCTTGTGCAGGAATACGGCTATTACAGCAGTGGGGAATCTTTCACGATTGCCGATCCTAACGAAATCTGGATTATGGAAATGATAGGTAAAGGTCCCGGTGTACGTGGTGCCGTATGGGTGGCTGTACGCATTCCGGATGATTGCATCTCGGCTCATGCCAACCAGTCCCGTATCCACCAGTTCGATATGAACGATAAGAATAACTGCCTCTATTCTTCCGATGTGATTTCTTTCGCTCGTGAAAAAGGGTACTTCACCGGTGTGAATAAGGATTTCAGCTTTGCTGATGCGTATGCTCCTCTGGATTTCGGTGCGCGTCGCTATTGCGAAGCCCGCGTATGGAGCTATTTCAATATGTTTACTGATCGTGGTGAGGAATTCCTACCATACATAGAGGGTAAGACTAATCAACCCATGCCGCTCTATTTGAAGGCAAACCGCAAAATCTCCGTACAGGATGTGAAGAATGCCATGCGCGACCATTACGAAGGTACTCCGCTGGATATCAGCAAGGATTTCGGTGCAGGTCCTTATCACACTCCTTATCGTCTTTCTCCGCTTTCTTTTAAAGTGAATGGCCAGGAATATTTCAACGAACGTCCTATTTCTACTCAGCAGTCCGGTTTTGTTTTCGTATCTCAGATGCGTTCTACCATGCCCGATGCTATCGGTGGTGTGCTTTGGTTCGGTACGGATGATGCTAACATGACAGTGTTCACACCTGTATATTGCTGTACCGATAAAGTGCCTGTATGCTACTCTCGAGTAGATGGTGCCGACTATATAACCTTCTCTTGGAATTCTTCTTTCTGGATTTTCAATTGGGTGGCGAATATGGTTTATCCCCGTTATGATCTGATGATTGGCGATGTACGTGCAAGCCAGTCGGAGATGGAAACTACTTTCAATGATGCACAGGAAGGAATCGAATCGGCTGCATCCAAGTTGTATTCCAAAGATCCTGCCCAAGCAAAAGCGTTCCTGGCTAACTACACGAATATGGCTGCACAGAGTACATTCGATACTTGGAAACGTCTTGGAGAATTCCTTATCGTAAAATACAATGATGGCGTGGTGAAACGTATGAAAGACGGTAAGTTTGAACGTAATTCCATCGGTCAGCCGGCTGGTGTGATACGTCCCGGATATCCGAAAGAATTCCTTGAGGAATACGTAAAACAAACCGGTGATCGCTATAAAATGCCGGAATAATACAGTGTAAATCTTTAATGAAAATGTAGGAAATTTGAACTTATTCGCCTACATTTGTGTCTTGTAAATAACAGATATATTTTAACCTCTAAAATAACAATAATTGTATGGAAAATCAGGAACTTATCAAACAGGTAACTGAGAAAGCCCAGAGATGGCTCACCCCGGCTTATGATGCCGAAACTCAGGCGGAAGTGAAACGCATGTTGGAGAATGAAGATAAAACCGAATTGATAGATTGCTTTTATAAGGATTTGGAGTTCGGAACGGGTGGCTTGCGCGGTATAATGGGTGCAGGAACCAACCGTATGAATATTTACACGGTAGGTGCTGCTACACAGGGCCTTTCCAACTATCTGAACAAATGCTTCAAGGATAAAGAACAGATTTCTGTAGTGGTAGGTTATGACTGCCGTAACAATAGCGACAAGTTTGCCCGGATTTCTGCAGATATCTTCTCTGCAAATGGTATCAAGGTATATCTCTTCGACGATTTACGCCCTACACCGGAAGTTTCTTTTGCTATCCGTCATTTCGGTTGCCAAAGTGGTATCAATATCACGGCAAGTCATAACCCGAGAGAATATAATGGTTATAAGGCTTATTGGGATGATGGTGCACAAGTACTTGCTCCACATGATACCGCTATCATTGACGAAGTAAATAAAGTGACTGTTGATGATATCAAGTTTGAAGGTAACAAAGACCTGATTCAGATCATTGGTGCTGATGTGGATAAGATTTATCTGGATATGGTTCATTCTATTTCTATAGACCCGGAAGTTATCAAGCGTCAGAAAGATCTCAGCATTGTTTATACTCCGCTACATGGTGCTGGTCGTGTGCTGATTCCTTCTTCTCTGAAAGAATGGGGATTTGAGAATGTAAATTGCGTACCCGAGCAGATGGTGAAGGATGGCAATTTCCCGACAGTGGTATCTCCGAACCCTGAAAATGCTGAGGCGCTTTCTATGGCTATCGCATTGGCGAAGAAGATTGATGCTGATATTGTAATGGCCAGTGATCCGGATGCTGACCGTGTAGGTATGGCTTGCAAAGATGATAAGGGTGAGTGGGTGCTTATCAATGGTAACCAGACTTGTCTGATCTTCTTGTATTACATTATCAAGAATCGTATTGCAATGGGTAAGATGCAGCCGAATGACTTTATTGTGAAGACCATTGTAACTACTGAACTGATAAAGGCTGTCGCTGATAAGAATAAGATTGAAATGCGTGATTGCTACACCGGCTTCAAGTGGATTGCGCGTGAAATTCGTTTGAGCGAAGGCAAGCAGCAATATATTGGTGGCGGTGAAGAAAGCTATGGCTTCTTGGCAGAAGACTTTGTTCGTGATAAAGATGCCGTTTCTGCTTGTTCACTGTTGGCTGAGATTTGTGCCTGGGCTAAGGATCAGGGTAAGACGCTGTATGATGTGCTGATGGACATCTATGTAGAGTACGGCTTCTCTAAAGAAACGACTGTAAACGTAGTGAAACCCGGTAAGAGCGGTGCAGATGAAATCAAAGCCATGATGGATAACTTCCGTGCTAATCCGCCGAAAGAAATCGGAGGTTCACCCGTCAAATTGATCAAGGATTATAAGACATTGAAGATGATCGATGCTCAGGGAAATACTGTGGATCTGGATATGCCGGAGACTTCAAATGTTCTTCAGTATTTCACGGAAGACGGTACAAAGATTTCTGTTCGTCCGTCGGGTACAGAACCGAAAATCAAGTTCTATATTGAGGTGAAGGGTGAAATGGGTTGCCCGAAATGCTACGCCAGTGCTGATGCTGAAGCAGAAGAGAAAGTGGTGGCAGTACGTAAGTCACTCGGTATCTGAGAAAGATAAACTGCTGTAAGGCAGATGGAAAGGTGTAATCCTGCGAAGGGTTGCACCTTTTTTGTTTTTCATCCGTTAGCGTGGACATTCTTCCTGTTTTAAGCTTCTTTTGCTTTCTTTAAGTCAACTCTGAAATCATTCTCTGTTAAATGCCGTTTTATATGCAACGTATAAACCTAACCTAAACCTTAATAATATCCATCAGGATGATAAAAGGGGATTTTGGCAATTAGTGGCGTAAGAACGTTTTCAATAGTGAAAGCATCAGTTGAGATAAATTGCTACTATCCTCTTTTTTTCTGGTGGATATATTTTAGAATTACTTGATGAAGGTCGAATGACCGGGAGATGAGAAAATATACAGATTGCGGTTGCATGCTAATTGGTTGATGTGAATGAGAGTCGTTTCATTCGTAGTTGTTCGTTTGTTGAATGCATGTCCTCCGCAATCTGTTTTTATTTGAATGCTTTCCGTCTTTTAATTATTGCTTAGCCACCAGTCTATCATCTTTCGTGCTATGCTCAGTTTTCGTGGAATTTCCGGCATATTTTCTTTTGAATAGAATGCTCCGGCACTGAGCTCGTCTTTCTGTAACTTGATTTCCCCACTTTCATAATCAGCAATAAAACCTACCATCAGTCCGCTGGGATAGGGCCAGGGCTGGTTGCCGAAATAAGTGATATTTTTCACTCTCAATCCGGTTTCTTCCATCACTTCGCGTTGTACGCATTGTTCCAGAGTTTCTCCTGCTTCGAGGAAACCGGCTACCAGACCATAGAATGTTCCGCGGAAATTGCGGGCATGCACCAGCAAGATTTCTTCCCCGCGGCGTATTAGTACAATGATAGCTGTAGAAATAGGTGGATATATTTCGTAAGCACACGAAGGGCACTTTTTCATGATAGGGGTCTTATGTTCCATAGGCATACCACACGCGGGACAAAAACGGCTATGCTGATCCCAATACAGTATCTGATATGCTTTACCGGCAGCTTTATATTCGTCCAGAGTGATGTATTCGTAGGAGTCTCGGAGGTTGACCATAGCCCTTTCTTCTGTTTCGGTAATGAGCTGTTCAATGGCGAATGCATGTACCATTTCATCCGTAGGCAGAAAGACTTCATGGATCGTACTGCCTGCACCGGGAGACAACGGTGGTTCTGTACCATAAGGTACACTGTATTTGATCTCTCCTTTTTCTGTTTTCTCTTTTGTCAGCAGCAGTTGGTCTTTGAAAAAGACGAACCACTGTGTAGGGTTCTGGTTTTTGCTATTTTCCATTCCTGATAAAGTATCTGTTTAAAAGATTATATATTAGCTATACTTTTTCAATACAGCCATTAATTTAGCCCGGTCTATGGGTTTAACAAGGTACTCGTTGCATCCTGCATCCATAGCAGTCAGGCGGTCATTTTCAAAAACGTGTGCGGTTAATGCTATAATGGGTAACTCTGCATTGAATTTACGAATTTCAGTTGTAGCTGTCAGTCCGTCCATAACAGGCATTTTCATATCCATAAGTAGCAGATCTATGTGGCGTTTATGTAGTATTTCTATGGCTTCTTGGCCATTGGCAGCATGCACCAGATTAAAACGTTTCCGCAACAAAGCTGATACTAACTGGTAGTTGCTTTGAATGTCCTCGGCAACCAGAATTGTTTTACGTCCGGGAGTATTGCTTGATGAGATTCCGGTAATGATGCTTTTTTTATCTGATGAGGTCACCTCCTCTGCTCTTTGCTGAGTAATTTCAGATGGTATTTCCACTTCGCAAGGTAGCAGTGCCCAGAACAATGAGCCTTTGCCGTATTCTGATTCAAACCCTACGTTGCCTCCCATTGTTTCCGCAATTGCTTTACAAATGGATAGTCCCAAACCTGTACCTTGTGCAAATTCGTCTAATTTCTCAAACCGGTGGAATACTTTGTTTTTCTTTTCGTCCGGTATGCCGATTCCCGAATCTTTTACATAAAAATAGATTCCCTCTTCTCTGTATTCATAGCCCATTTCAATAATTCCTTCCGGGGTATATTTAATGGCGTTGGTTACATAGTTGGTAATGATTTGTGCAATCCGGTTACGGTCGAGAGTAACCAAACAGTGTTGGTAAGGATTGATAGCTACTATTTGTATCTTGGGGTTTGTTACCCGTTGTTTCATGGAAGCAAACATGGAATTGAAATAGTCCGTCAGGTCAAATTCCTCATATTTCAGTTCAACAGAGCCGGCTTCCAGTTTGGACAGATCGAGGATGTCACTGATTAATTTCAGTAGCATTTCATTGTTATTATTGATAATCTGCATGTAATCTTCCTTCTCTTCATCGCTTGCATGCATCATCAGTCCAGAGAAGCCGACGATGGCATTCAGCGGTGTGCGGATTTCATGACTCATGTTGGCTAAGAAGGCTGATTTGAGCTTGTCTGATTGTTCAGCATGCATTTTTGCTATCTGCAATTCCTTAATAATCTCTTCACGTTCGGTTACATCGTCTACGCGGATGACAATGCCATCGGCTGTACCGTCTTCAAGAAAAACAGGAGTTCCATATACTTCGACAACGTGTGCATTGTCAAGTTTAAATTTGATGAGTTCTGTCTGACGGGATTGGAAGGCACGTGATAATATGCATTCCTTACATGGTGAAGTTCGGTTGTGTGCACTTTTATAGCAGAGCTCACCTTTTTTGTAAGCCTCGAAGGATAGGCTTTTCGAACAGAGAGAGATGTTCTCCCACTGTACGCGATAGTCGCGGGTGATGTATGCTAATCCGGAATTTGTATTGTTGAGTACTAATTCATTCTGGTGGATTAATTTTTTCAGCTCTTCTTTATGTTGGAGCAATGTCAGCTCTGCCTGTTTATGTGAGTCTATACTGATAGTCATGCCAAACATGTACTTGTAGGGGGCATCATTCAGGGTACTTGTTTCGAGTATGCCTCGGGTTTGCCACCATTGATAGACTCCATCACCATTTAGGTCAAGCCGATATTCCACTTCCCAATTTCCACTGTCCTGTTCAACGGCAGTTTGCAGTGAATTATAAAATTTTTGTCTGTCGTCAGGATGCACACAATTGAGGAATTTTTCAACTGAACAGATTTCAGAAGCTTTTTTGGTAACTTCATTGAATCCCTCGCCAAAACTTATTCTGTTTTTGTCCGGTTCAAAGAACCAGGTAAAAGCATTCATGGCTCCTAAGGTAATAGAGAGAATTTGTGCGCGGCGCTTCAGTTCGTTTTGCAAACTCTGGTCCCAGCGGGTGTTAAGCAATAAACGTTTTCCGTCATCTTCAATAATACTTTTGCGCACAATTGTATCATAACTGCGTCCGTCTTTCAGGTTTACACGTTCCAACCCCAGATAAGGAGTACCGGTATTGAAAACTTCAAGATCTGTTTTCTGAATACGTGCCACCTGTTCTTCATCCATGACGTCGTAAGTTGTTTTATCTTTACTTGTACCAAACATACGTTTACTCTCTTCATTGCAGAAGGTGTAGCGAAAGTTGTCTTCTACATCTTTAATGTGGATGGGGAGGGGAATGTTATTTAGAATCTTATCCAGAAGTTGTTTCTTTTTATGAAGCTCTGTGTTATTTTTACGTGTACCCACATACTTGAGTACCTTCCCGTTTTCACAATGGGAGTATGGGGCACCGTTAACGATGCAATCTTGCCATTCGGAAGAACCGAATAGTTTAATGCGTCCTTCAAATGTAAACGAGAAGTCTTCACCTGTACTGATTCTTTGCATGATGTCAACCATCTCTTCACGTTCGTCAGGGTGGATCGTTTCTAAATAAATATCCATTGACACTGGACGTGACTTGTCATATCCGTTCAAAGGTTCGTTGTCACTGAAGAATAACTGGGAGGCGACGTCAAATTCCCAAAGCATGATGTCTGCTGCTTTTATGGCTATCTCTGTTTTCAGATGACTTTGGCGAAGCTTTTCTTCTTTCTCCAAAGATTCTGTGATGTCTTCCATGATGATAACATAACTTGCTAATTCTCCATTTGGGGTATAAATGGGTTGACCATTACATTCCAGGTGACGAATGCCGGTATATATGGTAGTGATGTAACCATCCACTTTTCCAAAATCATACGGAAAGGAGGTGAATATGGGTAATCCTGCTTTTATTGCATTTTTAATTTCGTCGGTTACTACCGGACTGTCGTATATGTTTGGATGACTTTCTGCCATCTCTTCCATATCTGTCCCAAATATGCGGCAGAAACGTTCGTTGAAATACAATATCTTTCCTTCAGCGTTGTAAACAGCTACTGCTACCGGAAGAGAGTTGAGGATAGTCATGCTCTGGTTATAAAGACTATCATATTGCTGCTGTAGTTTTACATGTTCGGCAATATCGTTTGCTAGTGAGTGCTTCTGTTCTTTTTCCATGCGTTTGAGCTGTTATTTGTCTAAGTTCGTAAATACACGCATAAAGATGCATTTATACAAGTAAAAAAATACTGGCTAAGGATTCTTAATTGAGAAAGGCTATGCATGCCGCTGCGTTAGCTGCACGAATCATTCTACAACGGATAAATCCGTCTTGTATGAACAAATGCTGCATGGTTAGCTGCATAGTTGAATTAGAAAGCTGGCTGAGACGATTTCCTATCATACTCTGTTGCTATTACTTGAAATGATTTATTTCAAGTCGCAAACATATATAAAAAAAATCATTTTCAGTCTTTCTCTCAGCAGAAAAAAACGAAGATTATCGTGATATTTTTTGGTATGCAATCCTGGGCGTCCCATTCGAGACATAAACCGTTCCACAACGGATGAATCCGTTTCGAACCAGAAGATTTTGCATGATAATATTGTCTTTATGCGTGTCCGCACGTAAGTTTGGATATTGCTTGGCGCACCAATTTAAACAGATATCGCCAATGCCTTTGTAACTTCCGTCGGAAGCGATACGGTGAATCACATAATAGGGATCATCATTCAGCCAGGCTCCATCTTCGATAATGGCATAAAAGGGGTCGGGACTCGGAACAAAACAAAATGTTCCGATGATTTTTCCGTGCTCATTTTCACATGCATAGCAATGTCCGTCGGTGATTTCTTTGGCAATCAGTTCACGCTGCGGGTAGCCGTTGATCCACTGGTTTCCGTTTCCTACGGATGCCATAAACTTGCGGGCATGATCGAATATCTCCATCAGGCGGTCTAAGTCGGAAAGCTGGCTGGGACGAATTTGTATCATATCTGTAAACCTGTTAAGTTACTTAATTCCGGAATACAAATGTACATCATTATTTTTTATATTACCCTTTTCTTTTTCCTTTCATTAGAAATTCTTCAAAGAATGTATCGCGGTAGCTGTTGCCTATGGCAATCTCATAATTGCCTATATAGATGTCATTGTTATCAAATGAATCGATGTGACGGGTATTGACGATATAGGACTTGTTTACACGGAGGAACAGATCCTGGGGCAAGAGCTCGAAGATGCCTTTCATATTCATACGGGTTATGATGCGCTGCTCCGGTAATTGAAGGATTACATAGTCTTTCAATCCTTCGATGAAGAGAATATCGGCATAGTTTACTTTGAAATATTTCCGTTCGGACTTGACAAAGAAATACTCGGAAGATACATTGGCTTCGATAGCTTCTTTCTCTTCTTTCATCAATAAGGAATGATAGGAGAGAGCCTTCTGTACAGCTTTCTGGAAACGTTCTGTTTCTATCGGCTTGACCAGATAGTCGATGGCATCGACTTCATAGCTATCCAGTGCATATTCCGTATAGGCAGTGGTGAAGATGATAAGTGTTCGTTTGGAGACAGTATGTGCGAACTCTATGCCGGTGATACCGGGCATCTGGATATCCAGAAAGATCAGGTCGACAGAATGTTCTTCCATAAAACGTGCGGCGGACACTGCATTGTTGAACATGCTCAGTAAGCAGAGCTCTTTATTTTCTTCTACCAGCATTTCCATAGCCTCGCGTGCCAGGGGTTCATCATCTATTATAATACAATTCATAAGTTCAGCTTTAAATTTACTACATATTTGTTTTCTGTCTCGGACACTTCCAGTAAATAGCGACCGACATATAAGAGTTCGAGCCGACGTCGGATGTTTGTTAGTCCGATTCCGCCTACACGGCTCTTGCCTGTTGCTACGGCAGGCTTGGAGTTTTCACACTGGAATTCCAATTGATCATCATCAACCTTGAAGAAAAGGTGAACGTATGACGGATGTTCACTATCGAAATTATGCTTCACTGCATTCTCTACAAAAGGAATGAATAGCAAGGCCGGCAATTCTATGCCATCGATATTACCTTCTTCTGTGATATCGTAGTCAAAATGGTCACGCCGTACTTTTTCCAGATTCAGATAATCGTTCAGGAAACGAATATCGGAACGGAGAGGCACATGTTCGCGGAAGTTATCATTCATCTGGTAACGCAATAAATCTTCAAGCTTGAATAATACTTTAGATGCTTCTACAGGATTTTTTCGAATGAGTACATTGGCATTATTCAGCATATTGAATAAGAAGTGAGGATTTATCTGGTTTTTGAGAAACTTCAATTCAGAATGCAGAGTGGCAGATTGGATCTCATCTACACGCTGGTTATAGAGTATCCAGTGACGGAGCAGGAGTATGGCGGACATTCCGGCTACGGTAAATCCCATGGCTAATACTCCTGATATGGCATTTACCACGATAGGCAACAGACCGTTATCGGATGAGGCAACAGAAATGTCGATGGTGAAAATTTGGAATATGGCTACAGCTATAATGACTATCAGACTAACTCCGGATACACCGAGGGCATATATCAACAGGCGATTTTTCAGCAGGAAGCGAGGGAATAGCCAATAAAGATTGATATAGAAAACTGCATCAATGGAAATAAAATAGATGGCCCATCCCAGCAACCTTTGAGGGAAGCTGAGTGATCGCATGGGAACATTCCAAAGTATGTTTACTGTAATCATAAATACCACGAATTGCAGAAACAGATGCCTTGCCGTCCGATAACGTGGAGCAAGCAGGAAATTGGTAAAACGGTTATTGATCATTTTCCACCTCCTTTCAATTCAAGCTGGATGCTTTGGTCGGTTAATTCCAGCCGGTAGCTCTCTTCGTATTGCAAATCAAGACGTTGCCGGATTTTATTTAATTCCTGTTCCGGTTCCAAGCAAGGTATGGATATCTGGCAGTTGAACTGAATATTCTCATCTTCTGCGTGCAGATGGATGTCAATGGATGCAGGATATTCTTCCTGTGTTTCGATTTGTTTTACGGTGTACTGTATAAAAGGAATGAAAAGCAATGGGAATACAAAAGTGCGTCCTGTCTCTCCCGATGCGTTCATGTGGAAATCAAATTTGCCGGAGACAAGTTGTTCCAGTTCCAAATAATTGGTGAGGAATTTGATTTCTGTATTTAGCAGCACTTTTTCCCGGCTACAGTCATACAACTGATACCGGAGTATCTGGCTCAGTTTCATTAACATTTTCGAAGCCTTTCCCGGATTTACCAATGCCTGCTCTCCTGAATAGTGGAGTACCCGGAATAACATGGAAGGACTAATTTGTTCTTTCAGATGTTCTATATCAGACTGCAACCTGATTTTTTCCAATTGCATCACTCGTTGGTTTTCCAGTATCCAAAGTCGCAGCAAGACAGTCATGCCACCGCCCATGATACTGAGGAGCGTTAATGGGAAAGAGGAAAGATAGTCCATCACAAATGCCACTTTAGAGTATCCGACATAAATGTTAGGAACTGAAAAGATATCGGATACAATATACTCTTGTGTAGCTTGAAATATAAAAACTACGATTAAAGCGGTTGAAAGAGAAAGAATATATGTCAGATATCTTTGTTTGAGCAAGTAACGGGGTACCAGATAGAGCAAATTGAAATAGAAAATGGAACCATAGAGCAGAAACATATTGAAGATAAGAAGATAGGTCCAATTTCCCAACATCTCTATATAGCCCTGACAACTGAATAATACCAGATTACAGGCTATGACAAGCAGTGCCACAATGACAGTGATATGTCTGGCTACCCGGAAGCGCGAACTGACAAGGAAGCGATATAGAAAAGAATTATCATTGCCTATAATAGGTATTACTTTCATGGAAGTATCTTTCATTTGAGGTGACGAAGATAGAATAAATTCATATAAAACACTGGATTATCCTAAATTAAAACTCTATTTTGTAGCTGATATTGGTCAGACCTGTTTTCTGTTCACTTGCCTCTATCTTTCCTGTTCTTATATTATAGAGGTGCTGAATGAACTCTTTGCTGCCTGTAAAGTTGAGGCCTTTCACGGAGAATTCATGAGATACACGTCGTTTATTGATGCGGTAGCTTACTGTATAATTACCAATCAACATCGGAGAACGTTGAATGGAATATGCCCGCGTTTCATCATACTGCACTTCTTTATCAGGGTGATCCATCGTTGCTTCCACATCTATCGGAGCATAGCGTTCTCCGCCTTGCAGAGTGAGCTTCAGGTTGATACTGAGAATGTTTTGTTTGTTGCGTCCCAGCATCCATTCTTTGCCGATTAGCCCGTTCAATACATATTTTCGGTTAAAGCGTGTGTTGTGCCAGACACCGTCGCCACCACAATAACGGGAATCGAACAGGGAGGCAGTTATCATGTAGTAGAGGCCTTTGTTCAGTGCCCGTTCCCAAGTAAAGTCTACACCGAAGTTGCGCCCTCGTCCTTTGTTCACTAAAGCATTTTCCACGAAAAACTCATCTCGGTTAAGTACTGAAAAAGAACTATCGTGCATGACGGGCACATCGTATAGGAACTGAATGTAAGGTTCCACTTTAAGACTTGTATTTTCTGAAACCTTATAGGCGAATGAAAGCATTAGATGGTGTGCTTTAGTGAAATCTAGGTTTTTGTTTACTGATCGGTCACCGGTACTTTGTGTCTTTACAAAGTAAACGTCCATTTTTTCCATACGGCTATACATACCATAAGCCAAAGCAAAGGAAGTCCGAGTATTTGTTTGCCATTTCAGGCTGGCACGTGGCTCAAGGGTCCAACGATTATTCAGTGTGAGTAGTTGTCCATGCAGGCCGAAGTTCAGGCTTAGTTTATCATTTATTCCCCATGCAGAACTGTTGTAGGCTGAAATCAAACTGGTGTTTCCGTCTCCTTTTGAGATTGTTTCCAACGGTTGATCAATGAATGGAGCGAGTTCTAAATTCATGTTGTAGAACATTTGTGTAAAGGTGAATCCGGTTTTATTGGTAAAACGGTTATTTACTTTCCGGTTCAGTGACGAAGTCAGTATCAGGTTTGTGCTTCTGCTATTCTGATCAATGTTAGGTGAAGGATTAAATTCTCTGTCATAAGTGGTTTGTATGGCCTCTTGGTCGGAATAGGTTCCGGCAAGTGTGGTTTTCAGCAACGTGTTTTCATTAAAGAAGTAGCGATGGGTAACACCTCCGGCTGCCATGTACTGCGTAGAACGTCCTTGTCCGGCATCTTCCAGATAATCCCATTTATCCGGATTCTTTTCAAGTGAGCTTTTATATTTGTCAAGTAATGCAGTGCCCCATACGGCAAAGGTGCCTGCGTGGCAGGTAGGGAAGTTTAGTTTGAAGTTCAGGTCTTGATAGTCCATCTTTCCACCTAAGTCAACGTTCAGTAGTCCTGTAGTGGAGTAGCGGTAATTGAAGATATACGAAGCCTTATGTTTCTTGCTTAACGGACCTTCGGAGGCGAAATCTATTCCCATGATGCCTACCTGGAATGTGTTTTCATTTCGCTGGTTGTTTCCGTTGCGTAGCTTCATGTCGAAGACACCGGAAACTGCATTGCCATATTCTGCCGGAAACGCACCCGTGAAGAAGTCGGAGTTTCCTAAAACCTGTGCACTGAGTGAGGACAGAATTCCACCTCCTAAAGTGGCGATATCTGCGAAATGGTTTGGATTGGGAATTTCCACATCTTCCAGTCGCCACTGCAATAAATGCGGGGCATTACCATGGATAGATATACCATTATTAGAAACGCTTGGCGTTACTCCGGCAAATGAAGCAACCAGTCGGGCCGGATCATCAAATCCACCTGCATAGCGACTCGCTTCTTCCACGCTGAGCATACGTGCTCCTGCAACAGCCATTTTATTCATGGCTTCGTTCCGGTTGTGCGCACGGACCACTACTTCGCTCAGTTCGTTTACGCTTTCCTGCAAAGCTATTTCCAGATAAACTTCCTTAGCGGAAGTCACAAGAATTTCCCGTACAGTCGCTGACTCATATCCCATGAAAGAGGCTTGTACAGAATGACGGCCTACCGGAACTTTTGGAAGTGCGAAACGTCCGAGACTATCGCACATCATCCCTAATCCCGGAATATCCGTCAACTGTATCGTAGCATACGGAATAGGATGTCCTGATGCCCGATCATTGACTACTCCTCGCAGTGTTTGTACGGGGCGTCCACTACTTTGTGGGATATTCTCATTATCAGCCGATGCTTGTCCGGGGATATTAGAAACTTCTTTTCCGAAAGAGCAAATTGAAATTAGTAATGCAATTATTACTAATACTTTAGTTTTATCCATCTTTATCGTTTTGGATTTAATGCAACAAAGATAGGTCTCTGCAATACGCTACTCTTTTATTTGAGACGAACCGGATGGCTTTGTAGACGAAACTCGGAAATAGCGGATAAAATATATTCCTGAACTTTAGCATTTCAGTTATATATGAAATACTGGTTGTTGATAATTCAGAATGTTTGTTTTTCTATTTTCTTTCTTCCTTTAATCTCAAACGTTTTTTTTATGGAATCTATTAACATGCCCTACATCATGCTGTGGGAAGGGTGAAATTCGTATTTATAGTAGTCGTTTAGAACATAACTAAGTTCTTGCGTAGAACATAACTAAGTTCTTACGCAGAACATAACTAAGTTCTTACGCAGAACATAACTAAGTTCTAAACGCATTTAAAAGCATGTCCTTTCCATCTATTATAAAAGTATATTACGGATTAAACATTTGTAGTCTATTATTACTGCATTTGCTATATCTCATACTATTATTATGGAGTTTCTATCGCTAAGTTCACCAATAGATTACAATTTATTTCTTTCAGAAATTCCTTATCATGTGATATGGCGATTACCGTTCCTGTATAGTCCCGAATGGTTGCTGTAATGATCTCGATACTTTCAATATCCAGATTATTGGTCGGTTCGTCCAGTATGAAAACATCCGGGGTGTTATTTGCAATCATCAGGCAACAGAAAGAAAGGCGCATCTTTTCTCCACCACTAAGTAACCTGCAAGACTTGTTCCATGTAGCTGCCGGGAAGAGATAACGATTCAATATCGTTTTCAGCTCATGTTCCGGCAGATGGCGCTGATTGAAATATTCCGCCTGTTCCAGAATACTATATTCATTATGGATAAGAGAGTATTCCTGATCCAGATAAACTGTGCTGAAATCAATACGGTCAAGTGTTCCACTGACGGCAGAAAGATCTCCGCAAAGTAGTTTCAACAATGTGGTTTTGCCGCTGCCATTATTGCCTTCAATATAGAAGCGATCGCCACTCCGTAACTGAAAGCTTAACGGTGTTGTCCACATGGGTTGGGGAGCATCCGGATATTGAAAGTTCAGTTCCTTTGCAGTAGCCAATACCTTACCTTCGTGCAGAGTGGAGGCATTGAAATTTGTTTTTAATTTCTCTACAAGGGGAAGAGTACTTTTTATGTTTTGCATGTCCTGCTGTAACTTTTCAGCTTTCTCGGTATGTACACTTTTTAGTTTATTAGTACTTACTTCCGCCCTGTTTTTCATAGTACCCATCATAATGCGGGGAATGCCTTTCTTGATGGCAGCCTTTTCACCCCGTACATTCTGTTTTGCCTTTTGTTCCGCCAATTCACGGGCAGTTTTCCGGGCAAGTCGCAGGGCTTTTTGCTTTTCTTCCAGTTGCTCTTGCAGAGCGTTCAGTTGGATTCCTTTTTGTTCCTTAAAGAAATCGTAATTGCCGCCATAAAAAGTTAGTCCGTTAGAGGCTAATTCACAAATGGCAGGTAACTGGTTTAGTAGGGTACGGTCATGGCTGATAACAAGTACAATGGCCGGAGTGCGCCGTACAAAATCATATAACCGTTGCCGTCCTGTTGCATCCAGATGGTTTGTTGGCTCATCCAGCAGAATAGCGACAGGTGAGTGCAATTCCATGCCAGCAAGAAAGATACGTGTTTTTTCTCCCCCGCTTAATCCGCCTATCAGATGGGAGAGGGGAATATCATCCATTCCCCAGGCCGACAAGGCAGCTTGGGCACGTTCTTCAATATTCCAGTCATCATTCAGTGTGGTGAAATGTTTTTCAGATACATCTCCGTTCAGAATGGCATGTAAGGCTCCCAGTTTGTCATCTATCCTTAAAGCCTGTGCAATGGTCCGGTCATCATATTGCCCGAAATGTTGAGGCACATAATAGAGATGTTCCGGGTGGCTGACCGTTCCGGTTGTAGCAGATAAATCACCTGCAATAATCCGCATTATAGTGGATTTTCCGCAACCGTTGTTTCCGGTCAGCGCCATTTTATCTCCCGGGTTGATAACAAGGTTTAAATGTTGGAATAAGACTTCTTTGTCGGAATGGACATAGCTAAGATCTCTGATAATAATACTCATGGTAAATACTGTGTTTAAAGAGGTGAATACACTGTACCAAAAAATGCTTTGGATACAATAAATCTCGATTGTGGAGGGGATAGACAAACACAGTATTGGCTAAACATTCACGTTTGTGATGCTCAGCATTCTGAATTATAAAGCATGTAAAAAGTGATGTTTACCGAAATGTTTGTCTTTACTTGGAAATTCTCATCGTAGTAATTATTAGTTAGTGGGTGCAAAGATAGGTATTTCTTTGGGATATCGCAAATTGTATCTACCGCTACGAAACGCTGGCAAGTAGAAACGTCCCTGCAATTGTCTCAGCGAACCATGCAAAAAGTATTGGATAATATCAATGCCAATATCTTTGTTTGTGATTATGATACACAGAAGGTGCTTTTTGCAAATAAGCCTTTCAGGGAAGAAGCCGGACAGGTTTCGGAAAATGCAGAATGCTGGAAAATGCTGAATGCAAGGTTGAATGGATTGTGTGCGCATTGCCCGAAACCACAGTTGCTTGATGCTGATCGCAAATTTACAGGTGTTCATTTCTGGGAAGACTATAATCCAATTACCGAACGTTGATATACCATCCAGAGTATGGCGATAAAATGGCTCGACGGACGATGGGCAATCATGGAATTGGCCACTGATATTACTACTCGTAAGCAAGTAGAACTGGAGCTGATTCTGGCAAAGGAAAAAGCGGAAGAGTCGGATAGACTAAAATCAGCATTTCTTGCAAAAATGAGCCATGAAATACGCACTCCTTTGAATGCTATCGTGGGCTTTTCAAGCTTGCTTGCCGAAGCTGATGATGATGAGCGTGAATCGTACATGTCTCTGGTAGAGGAGAACAACGAACTGCTGCTTAATCTTATTTCTGATATTTTGGATATTTCTAAAATAGAGGCCGGTACAGTAGAGCTTATTATAACAAGAGTGGATGTGGCTCGACTTTGCCGCAAAGTCATTTCCACCTGCTTGCATAAAAAACATGAAGAGGCGGTAGTTGACCGAACCTGTTTCGCCACTCGAGTTACGTAGGATGGTCAGTAAATGGATAGAGAGTTTAGGAAGTATTATTCCATAGAAGACGCGTCAAATGACAAAGGCAGCAAAGCGCCTACACTCTTCATTTCGTAAATACCTTTTTTTCCGAAAAGTAAAATGCGCATCGGTTGTTTGAAGCGTTTTTCTGTTTCAAGCATCACTTGACGGCATGCACCACAGGGTGGAATCGGATCATCCAAAAAATCCCGTTCATTGCGTGCAGCAATGGCAAGTGTTTCTACTGCCTGATCGGGATATTGGGAGTTTGCATAAAACAAGGTAGTACGTTCGGCACAAAGTCCCGATGGATAAGCTGCGTTTTCTTGATTGGTACCTGTGACAACCGTACCATTTTCCAAACGTGCAGCGGCACCCACGGAGAAGTGCGAGTAGGGGGCATAACTGCGTTGGGTAGCTTCGCGTGCGGCATCCATCAGTTGGCGGTCAGCATCACTTAATTCATTATAATCGTATATTTTAATGTCAATTTGTAAGGTCAAATCTTTCATAAGGCAGTGATGTATATTGTAATTAATGTTACAAAGTTAGAAAAGAGATTGGTAATTCCAATTCTTTTTAAGATTTTTGTACCTCAACTTTTACTGATATGAATAGAATTAACGCTATCAGACTCACTGCAATCCTGGCACTTCTGGTTTGTACCGTTGCCGCCCAGGCGCAGCGCCGGAATACCCGTTACGTGGAATATATAGAGAAGTATGCTCCGCTTGCCGTACAGCAAATGAAGGAACACAAGATACCTGCCAGTATTACCCTGGCACAAGGGCTTCTTGAAAGTGGTGCCGGACAGAGTGCACTGGCACGCAAAAGTAATAATCATTTCGGCATTAAATGCGGTAGTAACTGGCGTGGACGTACGGTGCGTCATGATGATGATGCCCGCAATGAATGTTTCCGTGCATACAGCAATCCCAGGGACTCTTATGAAGATCATTCCGCTTTTCTGAAAAGGGGTGCGCGTTACGCTTTCCTGTTTGATCTGAAAGTTACAGATTATAAAGGTTGGGCACGCGGTCTGAAGAAAGCCGGATATGCAACTGATCCTTCTTATGCTAATCGACTGATAACAATCATAGAGGATTATGACCTTTACAAGTATGACAGTCGTGGCATGAGTAAGCGTGAAGCCCGTAATTGGGAGAAGGAATTGAAGAAGAAACCCTGGCTGGCTAATCCGCATCAGGTATATATAGCTAATGACATAGCTTATGTTGTAGCTCGTGATGGCGATACTTTCCGTTTCCTGGGTAAGGAATTCGATATCAGTTGGAAGAAACTGGTGAAGTATAATGATTTGCATAAGGATTATACATTGGAAGCGGGTGATATTATCTATTTGAAAAGTAAGAAAAAGAAAGCCTCTAAACCACATACAGTTTACATTGTGAAAGATGGTGATTCCATGCATACCATTTCACAAAAATATGGTATACGGTTGAAGAACCTGTATAAGATGAATCGGAAAGATGATGAATATATACCGGAAGTAGGTGACAGATTAAGATTAAGATAAAAACAGATTGCATATACTAAAAATGATCGCTCATAAGCGGTCATTTTTAGTATATGGCAGAGGCTTGTAACAGAAATATAATTTGCTTGTAACCGGAAAATCTTTCTCTTGGGCATACTTTTGCATTTTCTTTTAAAATATTCCGGTTATGGCGACAGGTGACTCTTTTTACGAGGACGAGTACTTGCTTTCCTTGCTCAGACAAGGCAGTCAGGATGCATTTACGCAGATATATAATAAGTACTATTCTATGCTATACTCCTTGTCTTGCAGGTATTTGCAAGACAGAGAACTTGCTGAAGACGTGGTTCAGCAGGTATATTTGCGTTTATGGGAATCCCGTTCTTCTGTTTGCATTACAGCGAGTCTGAAAAATTACCTTTATACAATGGCGAAGAATCATGTTCTGAATATGATTCGTGATAAAAATGAATGGATAGTCAGGCAATATGAAGACATCCAGCAAGAAAATGATATTGCAGACGATGGTTTGCAGGAAAAGCTGGAGGAAGAAAGAAAACTGAGTTGCTTCTACCGGGCTGTGAAGCAATTGCCGGGAGCTAAGCGGGAGATATGTTTGCTGAAGATATATGAAGGGTTGAATAATCAAGAGATAGCTCATAAACTGAATATACCTGTGGGAACAGTGAAGAACTATTATACACAATCCATACAGTTATTGAAATACTACCTCAAAGAATTATATTGATGAATGCAATAAAAGATGTAATGATGAATAAGGTACTTGCTGGTGAAGCCGGTAAGGAAAAGGCACGGGAGTGGGGACGTTGGCTGGCTACGGATGAAGGGCAGGCGTATCTTGCTGCGCAAATGGAAGCCGATTTCTTTGAGGAAAGAGAAAATATGGATGATTGTATCAGCATTGACATGTAGAAGACATGTTCCCGTTATACACTTTAGCTTACCCTTTGTGTCAATAGTACGTATAAAGATCATATTGAATTAATTTCATTAATCATTTAACGTATAAAAATGAAACGAGGTATTTTGATTGTTTTAATGGCTTTTCTGGGCTTGACTTCTGTTATGGCTGCTCAGAAAGTAACTCTGAAGTGTAGGGAAGTTGCCTTAAAGGAAATCTTCGCTAGAATTACGAAACAGACAGGGCTGACGGTAGCCTATAGTTCGCAGGTGCTTAATGTAGATACAAAAATCAGTATTGAGACAGAGAATGCGGAAATAACAGAAGTCTTGGAGAAATTGCTACCCGCTACAATAGGGTATAAGATCGAAAACAGTTCAATCCTGATATTCAAAAAAGAAGTTTCCAAGAAAGCTTCTACAGTCAGGATGAAGGGAATTGTTTTTGATAAGAAGACGCGGGAACGGTTGGCAGGTGTAACACTGGTTTTGAATGATAATCCGTCTGTAGGTACCATTACCGATATAGATGGAGTGTTTCAAATAACTGCTGCCCAGGGGAGTAAGTTGAAAGTGTCCTATATAGGATATGAAACGCAGCTGGTTGCTATAAGTCCGGTAGATGAATTGAAAGTGGAACTTGATCAGGATAACTTCAAATTGGATGAGGTTGTGGTAACAGGCCAGGGGGCTGAGGTGCAAAAACGCCGGTTATCATCGAATGTAACCACTGTTAGCAGTAAGGAACTGGAATGTATGAAACAGGGGCGTATAGACCAGGTGTTGCAAAATGCTCTCCCCAATGTGCAGATAACGATGTCCAGTGGCCAGGCAGGTGCAACTTCACTGGTAAAGTCAAGAGGTCTATCTTCTGCTTTTTCTAACTCTACTCCCGTGATTTATGTAGACGGAGTGCGTGTGGATAATATGAACACAGGTGCAACTTTGAATAACTCATTAAGCGGAAACAGTGCAGTGACCGGTTCTATCGGTGATATTCCGATGGAGAATATCGATCACATTGAGTATGTGACGGGTGGTGCGGCCACTACTCTCTATGGTTCAGATGCAGCCAATGGCGTTATTCAGATTTTTACAAAGAAAGGAGCGGAGCAGAAGACTACGTTCTTTGCCGAAACTCAATTGGAGGCAGATATTGCTTCTTCCCAGTTTTATCATTTTAAACGTACCAAAGAATTGTTGCATCAGACAGGATTCACACAGAAGTACCGTGTCGGCTTTGACGGTGGAACAGAGAAGTTCGGTTATAGTTTTGGCGGCAGCATGAGTAACGGTACGGGAACTCTGATAAAGAACGGTAACGAGGATCGTAAATATGACTTGCGCTTCGGTTCAAGAATGAAATTCAATGAACAGTTTGAATATCAGAACTCATTTGGTATGGTGATAGAAGACTTTGCGAGAAGCCGCAATGGTAACCAGGGAGGATATACCGGATTATGGTTTACGGAAGGCGCTGCGGCTACTAATTTCAGGTATACGGATGCAGCGGGCGAACTGGTGAATTATGGCGCTGATCTGGACGCTTTGGATGACTATACTTTTGCTCAGATGAAGGCTTTTGTTACGAAAGCGGAGGCATTGCAAAACAACCGTGAGTCCGTAAAGCGTTTTCAGACTTCCCAATCTCTGAGCTATGCTCCTCTGGCTAATCTGACTTTCAAAGGGGTATTAGGAGTAGATTATCGATTGAATACCAATAAGAACATCATAACTAATGAATATCTGATTAACACCCAGCAGAAGCCGGAAGGAACTTCAGATGCAGGCAGTATCTCCAACTTCGACCGCAACTATTTCGGTCTGACTTTGGATTTGAACGGACAGCATAAATATCGTTATAAAGATGTTTTTAGTCTGATCTCTACGGCAGGCTTCCAGTTCTTTAGCACTTATGACCACCAGTCGGTATATAATGGAACAAACGTACGTGATGGTGCCCAGATAATAGAGGGTGCGGGAACGTTAACTTCTAATGAATGGCTAAGCTATCTGTATAATTACGGCTACTTTATTCAGGAAAATATCGGTTTCCTGGACCGCTATTACATTGATTTGGGATTGCGTTCGGACTATAATACTGCTTTTGGTGACAATGTAGGCTGGCAGTATTATCCCAAAGTAGGACTTTCTTATGTTCTCTCTGAAGAACCTTTTATGCAGAGACTGAAAGAGAATAATCTTGTAAGCAGTTTCCGTATTCTGGCCAATTATGGTATTGCCGGTAGTTATCCTCCTGCTTTTGAATATCAACGTACTGTGGCGTTCAATTCTTTCCAGGGAGGGCAAGCCGCTTCTTTTGGTAAATATGGAAATCCGGATCTGGCACCTGAAAAGAAACATTCGTATGAAGCCGGTTTTAATGCTGTACTTTTCAACCGTGTATTGAATTTGGGATTTACTTATTATTACGCTCTGACCAAAGATGCTCTTTTCAGTATCCCGTCCCTTCCTTCATCCGGTCAGTCTGCCAACTATTTGTCTAATGTCGGTGAAATAGAGAATAAAGGTATTGAATTGAGCATTGGGCTGCAATTAGTGGATACAAAAGATTGGAATGTTCGCCTGAATGCATCTTATAATACGAATCATAATAAAGTACTGAGTATTGGTAATGCAGTGCCTTTTGCTATTGGCGGTTTCTCTTCGCGAACGGTTCAAACGGTGGTAGCTGAAGGAGAACCGGTAGGTTTCATCCGTGGTTATAAGGCCGTACTGAATCCGGATAACTCACTGAAGGAAATTCTTCCTTTACAGAATCTGGGCTCTACACTTCCTACAGCTTATGGTAACTTCTCTTTGTCGGCAAGTTATAAGAATCTTTCGTTCATGCTCAGCGGTGATTATCAATATGGAGCTTATGTACATTCGTTCGACCGCCAGTTCCGTTTCTCAAAGGGGCTGAAAGACGATGCTATTCCAGAGAAAGCACTGGAAGGACTTGACCAGGGGGCTAACTGGCTTAATTTCACTAACTTTTTCGTAGAGAAATCAGATTTCCTGAAGATCAGGAATATCGGAATAGCTTATGATTATAAGCCGAAGAAGTATCTGAAATCAGTCAATCTGGCTTTCAATGTTTATAATCCGTTTGCCTTTACAGCCTCATCGGTAGACCCGGAAGCTGCCCTGGCAGGTGCCCGTTCGCAAGGTGCAGTAGCGGTAGGTGGATTGAACTACTCTTCTTATTCCACTCCTCGTCAGTACGTGGGAACGATACGTGTCTCTTTTTAATCATTAGTTTAACTCATAAATAAATATAGATATGAACATTAAGAATTATATATTGATAGCTTCCCTGGCTTGTGTCTGTTCGTCTTGTGAACTTTTACAGCCGAATGAAATCATTAATCCGAATGTAGATGAAGATACATTTCTGAAGACTCCTAATGCCATGAGTACTTGGGTGAACGGAGCCAACCGTTCGTTCGCCACGATTATCGGTTCGTATGTGGAATTGACTGAAATACTCTCTGATAATTATTTTAATAACTATAGCCAGAGTAGTAAGGTTTTCGATTTTCCCACTATCCTGTATACGGATATAGATGTAACCAATTTGCAGCGTCACGTAGGTACATTGCGGGAAACGGCGATCCAGGGATTAGAAGTAGTGGCTAAGGCCGATGCAACTACTACAGATGAACAACGCTATAATCTCTATTATATCAAGGGATATTCTTATCTCCTGGCAGGAGAATATTTTCGGGCGCTCCCTGTTGAAAACGGGGGAGAGGTAAAGGGCTGGAAGGAGAACCTGAATCTGGCTATCTCTACATTTACGGAGGCTCTGAAATTTACAAGTGATACGGGTGAGACAGCATTTATCAACACCTTGATAGCCCGTGCCTATTATCGGCTCGGAGATAAAGTAAATGCAGTGAAGTATGCCAGCAATGTCTTGACGTTGTCGACGGATTTCACAAAACAGGTGACATTTGATGGAGAGAATAATGTGATAAGTTCTATTCAGGGATATATTTATGGCACCAATTTCCAACCACTGCCCCGTTTGGATTTCCTTGATCCGAAATATTTTCAGACTAAGGCAAAAGAGGCACGTCCTATCTGTATTGCCAAAGCGGAAGAATCCTATTTGATTTTGGCTGAAGCTGCTTTAGCTGACAACGATGTAAACGGAGCAAAAGGTTTTCTGAAAACATTGTTGACACTTGTTAGCAATCGTCCGGTAGCAACAGACATTAATGATCAGTTGGAAGGACGTTATAACGGAGGGTATAAAGAATATCCTAACAGTTCGGAATACCGGGTAGCCGCATCTTCGGAGGATGGGTTCAGGGGCGGACTTGTGCTCGACCGTCAGTCACCTCATTTGATTTCTGTTCCTTATATTTCCGGTACTTCCGTTACAGAAGAAATGATTGATGCCCCAACCACAATCGATGGGCTTTTAGAAGTTATTTATCTGATGCGACAAGAAATCTTTATGGCAGAAGGCAGACGTGCAGCCGACTTGGGCATTCGTTTCCCGGTATGTGAAACGGAAGCTGCAAATACACCTTCGGCAGCAGAATATACCACTGCACAAATTCCTTCTTTCATTCCTTTGAATCAGGATATGGATGCTTTTGAAATGGATAAGGAAGCGAAAACGGTTGTGATTAAATATAATATGAACCGGATTATCGTACAGAATAAATCTTCGGAATATGTAGCGCCTTTCTTCAATTAAAGCTCTTCATGAGATCCTTGCCACTGTTCATTCGTTTTATATCAGGTGATTGTTTGGTTCAGGACTAATGAATAGTATGTTTATCCTTAGGAACAATTGGGTACCAACCTTGGTTAACAAGCCTGTTGACCAAGGTTGACGGATTCGTTAGCCAAGGTTGATAGGCCTGTTAACCAAGGTCAACACCCAATAAGACTGACTGTGGAGATGAAAAACAAGCAGAGCAAAAGTAAACGACTGCTTGTCTGTTGCTAAATAACTGCTGATGCTTTTATTGCGAATGGCATGGGATGAACTTTCTGAAGTATGATATACTTATCCGAAAATGTACAGAGTGTTCGATATCGGACACTCTTCTTTTTTCTCTATTGTCTTGTTTTCAGTTACTTACATTTTTGGCACGCATTTAGTATATATAAATAATGTGAATAATATGCCTGTTCGTTTTTGAAAGCGGAACAGGTTGAAAACTGATAAAATAATAAATAACTCAATATTCAACATGGACAGAGAAATTCCGAAAGAAGTGCGTAACAAAGAGCGCAACAAGAAAATTATTCGCTACGGTGGCATCGGCGTGGCAAGTGTAATCGTTATCAGCGTACTCATCTCATTTATGCGTACGGGAGTGAAAACAAAAGATCTGGTGTTTTCTACGGTTGATAAGGGTACGATTGAAGTCAGTGTTAGTGCATCAGGAAAAGTGGTGCCCGCTTTTGAGGAAATCATCAATTCACCTATCAATACCCGAATTGTCGAGATATATAAGAAAGGTGGAGACAGTGTGGATATAGGTACACCGATCTTGAAACTTGACTTGCAGAGCGTGGAGACGGACTACAAGAAATTGCTGGACGAAGAGCAGATGCGCAGCTATAAGTTGAATCAGCTTCGGGTGAATAATCAGACCAAACTGAATGATCTGGCTATGAAAATTAAAGTATCGGCCATGCAGTTGAACCGTAAAAAAGTGGAATTGCGTAATGAGCAGTATCTCGACAGCTTGGGTTCGGGAACTACGGATAAAGTGCGTCAGGCGGAACTCAGTTATAATGTGGCCCAGTTGGAATATGAGCAGCTGAAGCAGCAGTATGATAATGAAAAGGAAGTGCTTGCTGCCGAGTATAAAGTTCAGGAATTGGATTTCAGCATATTCCGCAAGGGACTTGCCGAGATGAAACGTACGCTGGATGATGCACAGATTCGCTCACCGCGTAAAGCTATTCTTACCTATATAAATAATCAGATTGGTGCGCAGGTTTCACAGGGTAACCAGCTTGCAGTGATTTCCGACCTCAGCCACTTCAAAGTAGAAGGTGAAATAGCTGATACATATGGTGACCGTGTGGCAGCGGGAGGTAAAGCGATTGTAAAAATAGGCAGTGAGAAACTGGAAGGTACAGTTAGTAGCGTGACACCGTTGTCGAAGAATGGAGTGATTTCTTTTACGGTACAGTTGAATGAAGATAATAACCGTCGTTTGCGTTCGGGCTTGAAAACGGATGTCTATGTGATGAATGCAGTGAAAGAAGATGTAATGCGCATTGCCAATGCTTCTTATTATGTGGGACGTGGTGAGTATGAGCTTTTCGTTCGTAACTCTGATAAAGAGATTGTGAAACGTAAGGTACAGTTGGGAGACAGTAACTTTGAGTTTGTAGAAGTAGCCAGCGGCCTACAACCGGGCGACCAGGTGGTAGTGAGCGATATGAGCAACTATAAAAATAAGAATAAGCTGAAACTGAATTAGCTGTAAGTAACCTGATACATAAATCTTATGCACAGGTTTATATCCCCTATAGTGTATCCTCCTATGTGATAATCATTAAAAACGATGATACTATGATTAAACTTTATCTTAAACAAGCGTGGACCATGATAAAGCAGCATCGGCTCTTTACCGGAATCTACGTGGTGGGTACAGGACTTTCAATAGCCCTTGTCATGACATTGTTCATTATCTTTTATGTGAAGTTTGCGCCCATATATCCCGAATATAATCGTAACCGGATGCTGACTGTGACGAAAATGAAGTCTTATCCTAAAGATAATGATAAGAGTTGGAACTGTTCTGCTGTTAGTTATGATGTAGTGAAGATGTTGCAAGATTTGCCACATCTGGAGGCCATTGGTGCAACTGCAAGTAACTATCGTGAAAATTACGTAGAGGTTCCAGATAATAATGAACCGGTTAGCGTAACCCCGCTTTATACTGATGCCGGCTTCTGGAAGGTTTTCACTTTTCGATTTCTGCATGGAAAACCTTTCACGCAAGCGGATATCGATGCGAAACGCAGGGAAGTGGTTCTTCCGGTAAGTGTGGCGAGAAAACTGTTTGCTACAGATGACGTAGTGGGAAGGCGCTTTAATATGGATGCACAGGAATATCGGGTTTGCGGAGTGGTGGAAGATGTTTCTGCCGCTACGCCTTCTTCTGTGGGAGATATGTGGTTACCGATAACGCTTAATTCCTGGGTTACTTCGGATGCTACCGGGAAATTGGTAGGTAATGTCGGTATATACATGACCGCTCCTGATGCTGAGGATAAAGAAGCTTTAAAGGAGGAAGTGCGTGAAGTTTTCAGAAAATTGAATCTTGCCTCCGATAAGTACATGAATGATTTAATGGGGCAGCCCGATGATTACTGGGCCAGTACATTCCGGTTCAACTCGTGTGCAGCTCCTGATTTGGCTTCTGAGTTGAGAATGTATCTTTATATGTTGCTTGCTTTACTTTTCATTCCTGCAATGAACCTGAGTGGTATGATGTCTTCACGTATGGACGAACGCCTTTCCGAATTAGGAGTACGCAAAACTTATGGTGCTACTAATATGAGGCTTATAGGACAGGTATTATGGGAAAATCTCTTGCTGACCTGCATTGGTGGGTTACTGGGATTACTGATCTCTTATCTGATTGTGCTGACGGCAAGTGACTGGATACTAACTCTCTTTGACAGTTATACAGATGTGGAAAAAACTCCTTTCCTCTCATTCGAGATGCTTTTCAATCCGACGGTATTCTGTGCATCATTCGGACTTTGCGTGCTACTGAACCTCATATCTGCACTTATTCCTGCAATATGGGCATTGCACCGAAACATTATTCAGTCGTTGAACTCTAAACGTTAAGATGCTATGATGAAGATAATAAGACACCAATTATGGAATCAGCGCCGGCAGAATGGTTGGATATTTGTGGAATTGGTGGTCGTGAGCTTTTTTCTCTGGACGGTAATCGATCCTATTTATGTATTGACATCCAATCTTGCCATTGATCCCGGTTATAATGAGGAACGGGCGTATGCCCTTTATATGGAATACTATGATGAATTGCATGGTAAGTATGACAAAACCCAAGACAGCACTGCAATTAAGCAGGAGAATCTGTATCGTATTACCCGCCTGGTGAAGAACTGTCCGGAAGTGGAAAGCTTTGCCTTGGTGACCAGTGCCAGCTTCCCAAACAGCTCCTCGTGGAATGGCGGGGAATACTTCAATGACACATTGAAGGTACATTCGCAATATTACCAGTTTGTACAGACAGAGGGGGGAGATGTATTCCGTACGTATGGTATGAAGGATGCCAAGAGCGGACAGATAATGTCTTTGCCCGAAGATTGCGCAGCTCGTGAAGGGGTGTTTATTACAGAACGTATGGCAGAAGAGCTTTTTGGCACCACAGATGCGGTAGGTAAAAGGGTGAGGTATAGTGACAGTACTTTTCATGAGGTTATGGGAGTATTGCAAGATTATAAACACCGGATTAATGAACAACCGGGTAATCTGTTGATACAGGTAAATAGTAAGGTAGGGAATCATAGTTGGATTCAGTGGATGTATATGTTGACTTTCAAATTGAAACCCAATGTGGATGTCCCAACTTTTGAGAAACGCTTCAAAGCGGAAGTGGTTCCTCAGCTGAATGTAGGTAATTTCTATTTTACCAAGTTAGGACGTTTTGCAGATATCCGCCACAAATATGAAAATGAGAGTGGAGTGACGAATACTTTACGCCTCCAATATTCATTAGCGGGTTTTGCTTTGCTCTGTGTATTTCTTGGTATGGTAGGCACATTTTGGATACGCTGTAATGCACGGAGGCAAGATATCGGATTGATGCGCAGTATGGGAGCTACAAAGAATGTTATCCGTAATCAGTTTCTGATGGAGGCATGGCTACTGGTAACAATCGCATTTGCAGTTTCTCTGCCATTGACTATGCACCGTATCTATGTATCAGGTTTTGCCAATCCGTCTGAGAATGGTAATCCTGTATACTGGCAAAACCAGCCATTGACGCATTTTCTGATAGTCAGTGTACTGGCGTATATCGTATTGCTTATTATTGCATTGCTGGGTACGTATGCACCCGTCACCCGCGCGGCAAAGATATTGCCTGCTGAAGCTTTAAGAGATGAATAAAATAACGATGCGGACAGCTGAAAACGGACAGAGTGTTCATTTCCGAACACCTGCTTAGAAATGTAAATGATTGATAATGAATGTATGTTTCTTTGGCATACCATTTGACTGAAAGCTGTGAAGAATCTATAAATTGAGAACTGACTAAATCAATAACAATTAAATACTTACCATTATGATTAAATTGACTGAGATAAACAAGATTTATCGTACGAATGAGATTGAAACCGTGGCATTGGAAAATGTGAACCTCGAAGTTGAAAAGGGAGAATTCCTCAGTATCATGGGACCTTCCGGTTGTGGAAAATCTACATTGCTCAACATTATAGGGCTTTTGGATGCTCCCACGAGTGGGATCATTGAGATTGGTGGTACTCGTACAGATGGTATGAAGGATAAGCAACTGGCTGCTTTCCGTAATAAGAAGCTGGGCTTTGTGTTTCAGTCTTTCCACTTGATTAATTCATTGAATGTACTCGATAATGTAGAACTTCCTTTATTATATAGAAAGGTGTCCGCAAAGGAACGCCGTCATTTGGCAGAAGAGGTGTTGGCAAAGGTCGGTTTGAGCCACCGTATGCGTCATATGCCTACACAGCTCTCCGGTGGTCAGTGCCAGCGTGTAGCTATTGCCCGTGCCATTATCGGTAATCCTGAAATCATTCTTGCCGATGAGCCGACCGGTAACCTGGACTCTAAGATGGGTGCTGAGGTAATGGAACTGCTGCATCAGTTGAATAAGGAAGACGGACGTACCATTGTAATGGTAACCCATAATGAGGAGCAGGCTAAACAGACGAGCCGTACGATACGCTTCTTTGACGGACGTCAGGTAGAATAAATAAATTGTAAATTAGGGGCTTGGAACAATTTTAAATAGCAAAACTTATGAAGACTTTATTTATAACTTTGAGTTTATTATTTGCCGCAGTAGCCGGCACAGTATACGCAGCTAATGAAAAGGACCCGCAGGTAAGCGAAGTTCGTAAGGTGGAAGCTTTTTCTTCTGTAAAGGTAACGTCTGTAGCGACGGTGTATTTCACGCAGAGTAATTCGTATTCTTTGAAAATAGAAGGTAGGGAAGAGTATGTAACCACTACTACTACAGAAGTGAAAGGAGATTGTCTGATTATCGGTTTCAAGAATAAGAAAGATGGTGATAATAATCGTAATAAAGGTGTGACCATCTATCTGAGTGCACCCGATCTGAAAGATGTAGAGTTTACTGGTGTAGGTTCTTTCAATTGCGAAGGTGCGCTGAAACTGAATGATGTCAAGTTCGAGATAGAAGGCGTGGGTAAAGTGAATGTGAAAGACCTGACCTGTAAATCTTTAGTTGTAAAGATGGAAGGTGTAGGTAAAGCTGATATCCATGTGGATTGTGACCGTTTGCGTGCCAGTATGGAAGGCGTAGGTAGCGTTACCCTGAGCGGACGGGCACGTCAGGCAGACATCTCTAAGGGTGGTATTGGTGGAGTGAATACACGTAACTTGAAGATTGGAGAATAATGATAAAGCAATATTTTACTCAGGCCTGGGCACAGCTTCGGCAACAGCCGCTGATAAGTGCTGTCAGCATAGCCGGTACGGCACTTGCCATCTTCCTCATTATGTTGGTGGTGATGATGCAGCAGGTGAAGGTGGCGCCTTTTGCTCCGGAGAGCAACCGTGACCGTTTTCTGCATGTACACTACATGAGTATTACGAATAAGAATTGGGGTGGTGGTAGCAGTAACGGCCCGATGGGACTCAAGACGGCACGCGAGTGTTTCCAATCCCTGAAAACACCCGAAGCTGTGACTATCTATACCTGCATGGTAGTTTCTACGCCTGTAAACTTGCCGGGACAACCCGGCACAGGTATCGACCTGCTGCAAACGGATGATGCTTTCTGGCATGTGTTCGATTTCTCTTTCATTGCCGGAAAACCCTATGATCGGGCTACATTCGATGCCGGACAGCCGGTAGCAGTGATAACCGAAAGCGTGGCACGCCGATTGTTTCAGACGTCGGATGCTATCGGTCGTGAGTTCCTCCTGAACCATGCGCCATACAAAGTGGCGGGTGTGGTAAAGGATGTTTCTACACTGGCTACCGTTGCTTACGGGCAGGTATGGGTACCTTATACTTCAACGGAAATAACCAAGGATACTTGGAGTGATGAGCACATGGGTATGATGAGTTGCACCATCTTGGCACGGAGCCGCGATGATTTCGAAGCTATCCGTGAAGAAGCGGAACGACGCAGGCAAGAGTACAATGTCATTCTCGGCGAGGATGGCTATGAACTGATTTATCGTAATCGTCCTTACGATCAGGAGAAGAGTTCGATTGCGTTCAGTGCCAATCAGGAGCCCGACGTGGAGCAGTATCGCCGTCAGCGTATGATTATTTTTATAATCCTGTTGATAGTACCTGCCATCAATTTGAGTTCGATGACTCAAAGCCGCTTACGCCAACGTGTGGCAGAGATAGGCGTACGCCGTGCATTCGGATCTACGAAGATGGAACTGATGGGGCAGATTATTTCAGAGAATCTGGTAGTGACGTTGCTGGCTGGTGCTTTGGGTTTGTTGTTGAGCGTGGCGTTTGCTTATCTGGGTAACTCGTTGCTGTTTGCACAGGAATTCAGTCAGACGCTGAGCCCTCCGGCAGTGGATGCCGGTATATTGCTGCATGCGTCTACTTTCGGTTGGGCATTGCTGTTCTGCTTTGTGCTGAATTTGTTGAGTAGCGGTTTCCCGGCATGGCGTGCTTCGAGAGTGGGAATTGTAAATGCATTGGGCGGTCGCCTACATTAATCACTAAACATTAATCATTAAAGAAAATGACCAAGAAACTTCTTGTACAAATAAAGAATGAATGGCGCAATAATCTCTGGCTGGCGCTGGAGCTACTTGTGGTGAGCGTAGTGATGTGGTATGTGGTAGACTACCTGTACACCCGTGCCGCCACTTATCTGGAACCACGCGGATTTAATATAGAAAATTGTTACCTGATAGAGCTGGGTGAACTGACACCAAAGAGTCCGGATTACATTGCCGATCGGAAATCCGAAGATACTCACAATGATATTGCCGAACTGGCAGAAAGGTTGCGTCGCCGCTCAGAAGTGGAAGCTGTCAGCCTTTCACAGAACTCCTATCCCTATAATGGAAGTAACAGTAGTGGAGAGGTGAAAATCGACACGTTGAACTCTCCCGGTTGGACTATCCGTCGCATGGTGACCCCCGACTTTGTCCGTGTCTTCCGTTATCAGGGTGCACAAGGTGAGACGCCCGAACAAATGGCTGAAATGCTGGAGCGTGGTGAGATCCTTACTTCTAACAACCTTTATAGTAAATATAATCGTAAAATGACTGAATTCATAGGTCAACGCTTTCAGCTTTTTGGTGACACGACAAGAACCTATCGCTTGGGGGCTGCATTACAAGATGTGCGTTATCATGACTATGACCAGGCGCGTTATTCGTACTGCTTCTTATGCAAACAGTCATTCTATTATGTAGGCCTGGAACTTTGTGTCCGTGTTCGTGAGGGGCAGGATCATGATTTCATTCAACGTTTGAAGGCAGACAGTGAATCCCAGTTCCGGATAGGTAATATTTTTATTTCAGAAATTCGTTCTTTCCATGATATACGCCGTAACTTCCAGCAGGCATGGACCAATGATATCCGTAACTATGTAATGGGTATGGGATTCCTGCTTTTGAATATTTTCCTCGGATTGCTTGGCACATTCTGGTTCCGTACCCAGCAACGTCGTTCAGAGATTGCATTGCACAAAGCCCATGGGGCGACGGACCGTGCTATCTTCAGCCGATTGCTGAGTGAAGGTTTGCTGTTGCTGGCAGTTGTTACGCCTGTAGCATTGGTTCTAGACTGGAATCTGGCACATATGGAATTGAATTCATGGAGAAACGGTACTACATTGGAGTGGGACAGATTATTGTTCTGTGCACTTATCAGTTTCGTGTTGATTGCTCTGATGATTGCCATCGGCATTGGTATTCCGGCACGTAAGGCGATGAAGGTACAACCGGCTGAGGCTTTACATGACGATTAAATTACTTTAAAATATGATACGACTTTATTTCCTTCAAGCCCTCTACCACTTGCGCGAGAACCCTATCATTACTTGGGTGTCCGTGTTAGGTACGGCAATGGCCATCTGTATGATTATGGTGCTTGTCATTACTTTCCAGGTGCGTCTCGTAGATTGTGAGCCTGAAGTGAATCGCTCACGTACACTCTACGTACCTTATATGTCCGTTAAGCTGAAAGGGAAATCGGACAATGAATCGGCTAATGCTTCTATGTCAGTGCGTACTGGACGTGAATGTTTCCGTGCGTTGACTACGCCCGAAGCCGTGACTTTAGTCAGTAGTGCTGGCAAAGTGCGTGCATCTGTGCCTGCCGGACCGAAAGCTACTGCTGATATGGTACAGACTGATGAAGCTTTCTGGAGCGTTTTTAGTTTCCGTTTTCTCAGTGGTGCAGGATTTACCCGTGCTGATTGTGATGCCGGATTACCGCGTGCCGTGCTGAGTGCTACTATTGCCCGCCAACTCTTTGGTACTACCGATGTTGTCGGGCATACGGTGCAATTAAACTATGTAGATTACACAGTTGCAGGTGTTGTGGCAGACGTGTCTATGCTTGCTACGGCCGCTTATGCACAGATATGGGTACCTTACACTGCAGCCGATGCGGAATCCCTCTCTTGGCGGGATGACACGATGGGGCCTATGCATGCGGTTATCCTTGCCCACTCATCGGCGGACTTTGATGCGATTCGAAAGGAAACAGAACTCTTACGCCAAAAGTATAATGACGGATTACGGGATGTAGAGATTTTCTATCGCGGGCAACCCGATACACAACTGGCTTATCTCTATCGTCGTTGGTACGCCGAACCTGATGTTCCCGGAGTTATGTTACGTTATGGTATCGTTATCGCCATCTTATTATTGGTTCCGGCAGTGAACTTATCCGGCATGACTCTTTCACGTATGCGTCGCCGCATGGCGGAGATAGGTGTGCGTAAGGCTTTCGGTGCTACTGGCGGTGAACTGATGCGGCAAGTTTTCTTTGAGAATTTAGTGCTGACGTTACTGGCCGGTGTTGTCGGATTAGCGTTGAGTTATGCAGCCACATTCCTACTGAATGATTTTCTTTTCAGTAATTCGACGAATGCCTACCTCAGTGGAGAGACAGCACTGACTCCCGGTATGTTATTATCACCGTGGGCTTTTATAGCAGCTTTCGCATTCTGCCTCCTGATGAATGTACTTTCTGCAGGTATTCCTGCATGGCGTGCGTCGCGGATGAATATTACTGATGCAATAAACCAAAGATAGCTATGAAGAATCTACTTACACAAATTAAAAATGAATGGCGAAGTAACCTCTTTCTGCTCGTGGAGTTACTGCTGGTTTTTGCTGTACTTTGGTACATTGTAGACTGGGTTACTGTCACTGCGCGCGTTTATCGCGCTCCGATGGGCTTTGATACGGAACATTGCTATAACTTGTCTTTCAGTACCTTGACATCCAAGTCGGTGCTTTATAATCCGGAACTCACAGTTGAGGATAATATAGATGCTTTGCTTGAGGTAACCGAGCGTTTACGGCATCGTCCGGGTGTGGAGGCTGTCTCCATTTCACAGAACTGTTACCCTTATAATGAGGGAAGTAACAGCGCTCAGTTTTATTTGCAGGATAGTATTCATGTGGGTGCTTATCTGGTTTGGTCTGATCCGGATTTCTATCGTGTTTTCCGTTATCAGGCAGTTGATGGAGGCTCTTCCGAGCAACTGGCTGCTGCTATTTCCGACCAAACCATGATTATCACGTCCAATGTCACTGAGGATTATCCGGTACTTGATTTACCCGATGCACGTCCGCTATTGAATCGTGAAGTGGCTCTGACTTATCCCGATCGTGGGTATCATCGTCGTATTGCTGCCATTGCCGTTCCTGTACGCCGTTCTCATTTTGAAACATCGCACGAATGGGGTGGGGCGTTTATCGGGCATAATCTGAATAGAGATGAGCTGATTAATGAGCTGGGTAACGTGCGCTATGTTCAGGTGAGTCTCCGTGTCTCTCCTAATGAGGACAACGACTTTGTAGATGCACTTATGGCAGATGCCGACCGTTTATATAGGGTAGGTAATATCTTTCTGTTGGAGGCATCTTCTTTCAGCGATATTCGTCACATCAGCGAACTTGAAGATGTGAACGAAGTGAAGACACAGCTTTGCATCCTTTTCTTCCTGATGCTGAATATCTTCTTGGGAGTGATTGGTACGTTCTGGTTCCGTACGCAACATCGTCGCCGTGAAGTGGCGTTACGTATGGCAATGGGATCCAGTCGTCGCGGTATCTTTCTGCGCTTGATGGGAGAAGGCATATTACTCTTGACGGTAGCTGCCATTCCTGCTTTGATTATTGCTTTTAATGTGGGTATTGCCGAGTTGGTGGATATCAGTAAAATGCAATTTACAGTCGACCGGTTCCTGATTGCAGCTATACTTACGTGGTTGCTTATGGCGTTGATGATTGTAGTCGGCATCTGGTATCCTGCTTATAAAGCCATGCAGTTACAACCTGCTGAGGCACTTCATGACGAATAGTGTTGTTTTCTTAGAAAAAATATACCTAATGATAATCAGACAATCATTTACACTTTTGCGACAAAATCCGTTTTTCAGCGTCGTTTCCATCATCGGTACGGCGGTGAGTATTGCTTTTGCCATGGTAGTCTACATGGTTTATGACATTCAGACTGCCAATATTCGTCCCGAATCGCATCGTGATCGGATGGTTTATTCGTCTTATGGTTATAGCTATCGTAAGGCAGACCATAGTAATGCAAACACTGGCATGTCTTACCAGGCTGCCAGTCGTGTTTTCGGGGACCTACCCGGTGCGGAACTTGTTACTTATACCAGCTATGTTTTCATGGAGTATTGCGGTGCTTCACCCGAGAAAGGTAACCGTTATCAGAAGCGTCGTGTCGATCTGAACTTCTGGCGTCTTTATGACATTCGTTTCGTAGCCGGTCGTCCTTTCGATCAACAAGAATTTGATGCTTGTTCGGATGTTGCTGTCATTGCCGAGCGATTGGCACGCGAAGCTTTCGGTTCTGCTGAAGAAGCTATTGGCAAGAGTTATTTTGTCGGTTTCCGTCCCAAACGTGTAGTAGGGGTTACGGAAGATGTAAGTTCCCTTTTCACCTTCGCTTATGGCGAGGTGTGGGTGCCTTACTATACTAAAGACCCGGCTTGGGGGAGTGAAGGTTTGCGTGGTGGCTTTGAAGCGATGGTGTTGTGTAAACCTGATGTCAGTTTGGATGAAATGAAACAACAGATAGAAAGTTCATTGGATCGCTTGAATGCGTCACTTACTGAATATGAGTTGGCACTTCCCGACCTGAGTACTTACGCTGAGCGCCAGTTCTTCCGTGATGATTTTCTTAACCCTATGGCTACTTGCATCTTTCTGGGACTTATTTTACTTATTGTGCCTGCAATCAATGTCAGTGGACTTATCTCTTCCCAGATGTCACGTCGTCTGTCGGAACTTGCGGTGCGCAAAGCTTATGGTGCCAGTCGTCTGACCTTGATGTCACAGTTGCTGATTGAGAACTTGCTGATGGCGTTTATCGGTGCATTACTGGGATTCCTGCTCTCATGCCTGTTGTTATGGTTGGGTAAAGATTGGATGTTGGCAGGCGGATATACCAGTGGAAACTTTGAGGTTAGCATTTGGCTTTTCCTACGGCCTGCTGTATTCCTGATGGTATTGGGCGTATGTCTGCTTTTCAATTTGCTATCCGTATTTATTCCGGCATGGAATGCCACTCGCCGTCCGATAGCAGAAGTTATCTGCGGAGAATGATTGTTTAAAAACTAAAGATAACCCATTATGATAAAGTCCATTCTGACCCAAATTTGGAACCAACGCCGCTTGAACGGTTGGATCTTCGCAGAACTGCTGATTGTTTTCGTGTTGTTATGGTATTGTCTTGACATGCTCTATGCCTTTGCTTATGCAGAACGTCAGCCTAAAGGGTATGATCTGGAGCATGTATATAAAGTCCGTATTTCCACGAATCCCACTCAGTTGGTGCTTTGTTCTTCCGAAGATAGTTTGCAAAATTTCTGGTTCAAGCCCATGGAGGAAGTATTCCGTCGTATCAAACAAAATCCGGATGTGGAGAGTGCCAGTATCTGGCTTGGTTCTGATGCTTATACTCGAAACACTGTATTTCAGGGATACACTATAGATAGCATAAGTGGGGAAGGTGCTAATATTCGTTATGTATCTCCTGAATACTTTGATGTAATGCGTATTCCGATACAAGAAGGTGTAGGGATGTTTTCCGCTGATATGAATGCTTTTGAAAGCACTTCCGGCTCTTCGCTGTCATTTGCTTCAGCCGAGTGGAATCCTGCTGTCACCCCATTGCCTGCCGTCGTTACATTAGACTTGGCTGACAGCCTTTTCCACACTCATAAGGGAGTATTGGGGAAGGAATTCTTTGACTACTATGCAGGTAGCAGTCTCCGTTACCGGGTGACTGCCGTATGCGACCATCAGAAAACAGATGATTATGCCCGTTATGAACCTTTCATTCTAACCCCTCTTCCGGATTGGTTTTATAGCATGCAGGCTGTTCCTTTTATTTCCATTCGCGTGCGTCCCGAAGCTGATACGAATGATTTTGCGACCCGCTTCTTTCGTGATATGACGCCTCAGTTGCAGGTTGCTCCGTTCTATTTGTTTGAGGTTCGTAGCTATGATGAACAGAAAGCGGAGCGTGATGCATCCGAGGGGATTACTCCGTATATCCGTAGTGCACGGCTTATCGCTATATTCTTTAGCTTCAATGTTTTTATCGGGTTGATGGGCACTTTCTGGTTCCGTACCCGTCACCGCCGTAGTGAAATAGCTTTGCGTATGGCGATGGGAAGCAGTCGTTCCCGGATACGTTCCCGGTTGTTGGGAGAAGGGTTGCTGTTGTTGGTGCTGGCTACTATTCCGGCTCTGATTATTTGCGGTAATCTGGTTATGGCGGAAGCTATAATGACAGAACAGGCTGATGCTACCGGACTTCGCTTTGTTATAGTCTCATTATTCACTTTCTTTCTTATGACTTTGATGGTAATTGCCGGTATCTGCTTTCCTGCTGCACAGGCGATGCGAGTGAAACCGGCGGATGCCTTACACGACGAATAGTCAGGTTTTCTTCTATATGTGCACCTTTTCTTTTGCATAGGGTAAAAGAAAAGGTGCATTCTGTTCTGTTTTTCAATATAATCCGTATATTTGCGAGGAAAAGTCATAGCACATTTATCCAAACAGAAGAAAATTCAGATATGAAGAGACGCTTACTCCTCATTATGTTCATCGGATTGTTTCCCTGCATTGTATTTGCCGGACACTTCTCCGCTACAGAGCGTACATACAACGTGCTTTTCATCCAGTCATATAATCATCGTACTCCCTGGAATGACCGGTTGACGGAAGGAGTGCGTGATGGTCTGTCACGTGGAGGTATAAAAGCGAAAGTTACAACAGAATATCTGGATGCCGATTACTGGGCTTTTTCATCAGAGTGTGTCATCATGCGGCGTATTTGTGAACGGGCGCGCCAGCGAAATACAGATCTTATTATTACTGCCAGTGATGAGGCTTTCTATACCTTGATGCATTGTGGGGATTCCTTACCCTATAAGTTACCTGTTGTTGTATCGGGTATTAAGTATCCCAATGAAAAACTGATGTCGAAGTTGCCCAATGTTTGTGGGTATACATCCAAGATTGATTTTGTGCACCTGCTCGAAAATGCACGTCGTATATTTCCTAATCGTACAGAAGTTGTTTGTGTTTCGGACAGTAGTCTTTTAGGGCTTAGAGGGGTTGCTGAATTGGAGCGTATCTGGCTTAATTTCCAGCAGCTTCATCCGGAATATAAGATGAAAGTAATGAACGTACAGGCACAGGCTCCCAATCCTGTCATTTCTTCTATATGTTATGATTATAATGCCTATAACCGCATTGTCATTGCCCCCAAATGGACACCTTTCCTTTCTTTCATCGGAAAAAACTCTAAAGCTCCGGTTTTTGCCGGGCAAAGTCCTGCATTGACAAACGGAGTATTCTGTGTGCATGATATGGAACCTTACGAAGGAGCTAGTGCGGCAGGTAAGTGTGCTGCACAGGTGTTGCAAGGAGCTATCCCTTCTGTGATAGGAGTAGTGGACCTTCCCGGTAAGCTGCTTTATGACTTCAAGCAGTTGGAATTCTTCAGAGTAAACGCTGATAAAGTGAGTGATAGTGGCATTATCATGAATGCGCCTTTGATGGAGCGCTACCGTGTTTGGTTCGTGCTGTTTTACTCTGTCGTGGTAGGTGCATTGGTCTTTCTCGTAATCTGGCTCTATCGCTTGAACCGTCATGAATCCCGTCGTCGTATGCACGCCCAGACACGTCTGTTGATACAGAATCGTCTGGTTGAACAACGTGATGAATTTGATAATATCTTCTGTTCTATTCGTGACGGGCTGATTACCTATGATACGGATTTCCGTATACATTTTGTCAACCGTGCTTTGATGTTGATGCTCGAACTGGACCCTGACACTCATACGGCACGTTCTTACGAAGGGCAGATGGCGGGTTCCATCTTTCACATTTATTCAAACGGAGAGGACATTCTGCAATCTTTACTGAAACAGGTGAGGACAGAGCATCGTGTAATTCCTATTCCGGAAAAGGCTTTCATGCAGGAAATTCATAAAGGAACTTATTTTCCTGTTTCCGGTGAGATTGTACCGATCTACTCCAAGAACAAGATGACAGGTATGGCTATCTGTTGCCGCAATATTTCGGAGGAAGAAATGCATAAACGCTTCTTCAATCTGGCTGTGGATGCAAGTTCCGTATATCCTTGGCAATATGACATACGCACACATAGTTTCCATTTTTCAGGTGTATTGCTTGATTACTTCGGGCTTCCCGGTAAGCAGACTATCTTGCGGAAAGAGTTGGAGTTTTTTATCCATCCGGATGATTTGGAAGAGGCTCATCGGCATTTCACTGCCATTTTCAAAGGTGAGGAAATGGATACCCGGATGAGTTTCCGTATGCGTAGCGGAGAGGGTAAATATGAATGGTGGGAATTCCGTAGTGCTTCTTACAACGGCTTGGATTCCGAGGCACCGTATATGGTACTGGGTGTTTGTCAAAGTATCCAGCGTTATAAGGCTACCGAAGAAGAGCTGATAGCAGCCCGTGACAAAGCTTTGCAGGCTGATACTCTGAAGTCGGCTTTCCTTGCCAATATGAGTCATGAAATCCGTACCCCGCTGAATTCTATTGTCGGCTTCTCCGACTTGCTGAAGGACATCGAGGCATTCAGTCCTGAAGAAGTGAAACAGTTTGTGGATACGATCAATACGAACTGTACCTTATTGCTGGCATTGATTAATGATATTCTCGATTTGTCCCGTATCGAGTCCGGTTCGATGGACTTCCGTTTTGCCGGATACAACCTCACGTTTGTGATGCAGCAGATCTATGACTCTCAGCGCCTGAGTATGCCTCGGGGTGTGGAACTGGTAATGAAGCTGCCCGAAGGTGAGAGTAAATCGATAATAACGGATTCTGTCCGTCTGAAACAGGTGATTAACAACTTCATCAACAATGCCAAGAAGTTCACTACTCAAGGCTCTATCACTTTCGGTTTCCAGACAGAAGACCCGGGCTACACCGTTTTCTTTGTGGAGGATACCGGAAGTGGCATTTCGGAAGAGAATCAGCGACGCATATTCGAGCGTTTCTATAAAGTGGATAGCTTTACGCAGGGTGCCGGTCTGGGACTGAGTATCTGCCAGACTATTGTAGAGCGTTTCAGAGGTGAAATAAACGTATCTTCTGAATTAGGAAAAGGTACACGCTTTACAGTACGTGTACCCGATTTTAATGAATAGTATTATTCAACTCTTTTGCATCCGTTCGCTTGCAGGAATTCATCCAGTAGTATTTCGTAATTCCCCTGTATCAGGATATGGTGGTTTCCCAATGGATTTTTGAGGAAATACTCTGCTGGTGTATCCAGCTTTATGCGTACCTGTGTGCGGCACATATTGATGTAGTTCGTATTTTCGGTCAGGGTGCCTGTACTCAGGTAATATTCGTCCAGACATTCTCCGCCACATTTTACCAGAGTTACGTGTCCTGTAGGAAGGATTCCCTGAATACCGATACCCATTTCTGTTTCAAAGTGGCTGCGGATAATGTATTGCTCCGTTTGTGCAATACCCACGGTGCAGTGTGCAAGTACGATTTCGTTGGTGCGTGCATTGATCATGGAAGGGTTTGCCATGAAAGAAGCCTTGCCGGTCAGTACTTTTACGGCAAGTTGGGTAAAGATAGATTGCAGGTCACCTTCGCATCCGGCAATGATGCCATCATCGTTCAATAGGGAGAGAGCGAGGCATCCGGTGGTTCCGGTTTGCTCTATCAGTTTGAAACAGCTCAGGGTGAGTGCGCTCAGTTTTCCTTCCTCCACAATCCGTTTAATGGCGCGATACAGGCGCATTGCTTTTATCAGATCCTCCGGTGTTGCTTCGCGGCAGGCAAGTGCTTTACCGGCAAAAGTGGCGCAGGCTTCGCCTACTTCATCATCAGTTATCTGATTATAATACTCATAAACGCGTTCCAGTGGTATGTCCGTATATTCAATTCCCCAGCGCCGTTTGGAGAGAAGGTAATCTACATTGCTGGCAACAAGCCAGGAAGAGGGGGAGCCTATAACACCGATACGCGATCCGGAGAGTGCCCGTTGGGCTTTGAAGTTGTTGTGGAGTACGAAGATACGTTTGATGATTTCGGGCAGTTCTCCGTGGAGGATTTCATTTTTCATTCCCCGGCCACGTAGCCAGGACGAGATTTCGAGAGCGGCAGCGAGCGAGTTTTGCATGCCATCAGCCAGTAAGATTGCAGGGCGGGGCAGAGACTCGAAGTGCTGGATAACCAACCGTTCTACACCGCCGGTAGCAATGAAAAGCAGGCTGAAATCGTCTTTAGTAAGTTTGTTTATGTTTTGATATTCTACGATATTTACAGTGAAATATTTCTCCAGTTCGTTTAGGATAAGTTCGTGAGAGCTGAGAACGGATGCTTGTTTATGAAGCAACGATGCAAATGTTATCAAGTTTAATACCATGGCATTGTATATGATTTACGATTTGATATCCAAAGGTACAATTTCTTTTGAATCCATCACTATCTTTTAAGTCATAGCTAGTGTTTTTAAACTTTTTTGCCAATGCTTTCCCGTCATTTCAAATAAAGTGTTACTTTTGCACTTTCGATTGCATATATATGAAAGTGTATCATCAATCGTTAACACTTATTTGTCAAATTGTAAAAACTTAGACATGCCAGCAATATCTATTCGCGGAACGGAGATGCCCGCGTCTCCTATCAGAAAACTGGCTCCTCTGGCTGACGCAGCCAAGCAAAGGGGAGTGCACGTATTCCACCTGAACATCGGACAACCCGATTTGCCCACACCGCAAGTCGCGATTGATGCAATACGCAATATCGACCGGAAAGTTCTGGAATATAGTCCCAGCGCAGGATATCGTAGTTACCGTGAAAAATTGGTGGGCTATTATGATAAGTTCAATATCAAACTGACGGCAGATGATATCATCATTACGTCCGGTGGTTCGGAGGCTGTATTGTTCTCCTTCTTGGCGTGCCTCAATCCGGGTGACGAGATTATTGTTCCCGAACCGGCTTACGCTAACTATATGGCGTTTGCCATCTCTGCCGGAGCCAAGATACGCACCATTGCCACTACGATAGAAGAAGGTTTTTCGCTTCCTAAAGTAGAAAAGTTTGAAGAGCTGATTAACGAGCGCACCCGGGCTATCCTGATCTGTAATCCTAATAATCCGACAGGTTACCTTTATACCCGTCGCGAAATGAACCAGATACGTGACCTTGTGAAGAAGTACGATTTGTTCCTCTTCTCCGATGAAGTGTATCGTGAGTTTATTTATACGGGTTCTCCTTATATCTCTGCCTGCCATCTGGAAGGCATTGAAGACAATGTGGTACTGATTGACTCCGTATCCAAGCGTTACTCGGAGTGTGGTATCCGTATCGGTGCTTTGATTACGAAGAATGCGGAAATCCGTAATGCTGTAATGAAGTTCTGCCAGGCACGCCTCAGTCCTCCGTTGATTGGTCAGATTGCTGCCGAAGCCTCTCTGGATGCCGATGAAGATTACCTGCGTGATACGTATGATGAATATGTAGAACGCCGTAAGTGTCTGATAGACGGACTGAACCGTATTCCCGGTGTATATTCGCCTATTCCTATGGGAGCATTCTATACAGTGGCAAAACTTCCGGTGGATGATTCCGATAAATTCTGTGCCTGGTGCCTTTCCGACTTCGAGTATGAAGGACAAACCGTATTCATGGCACCTGCTTCCGGATTCTACACTACTCCCGGTTCCGGTCGGAATGAAGTGCGTATAGCCTATGTGCTGAAGAAGGAAGATCTGACCCGTGCGCTCTTTGTGCTTTCAAAGGCTTTAGAGGAGTATCCGGGACGAGTTGAATAAATACGTAAGAAGAACACAGATTACGCAAATTGCACAATTCATAGATTTTAGAATAAAGAACTTGTGTTATTTGCGTAATTTGTGTTCTATCTCTATAATTATTATGATATGAGTTTAGCCCTGTTTTTGGCCCGACGTATTTACCGTGACAGCGATGCCGGAAAGCAAATTTCCCGTCCTGCCGTGCTCATTGCTCTGATAGGTGTTGCTATCGGTCTGGCGGTGATGATTATCACGGTGTCGGTGATTGTGGGGTTCAAGAACGAAGTGCGTGGTAAAGTAGTTGGCTTTGGTTCGGACATTCAGATTACGAATTCGGATGCTGCACGTTCCTATGAAACGCGTCCTGTGGTGGTGAATGACAGTGTCATCTCCATTCTATCCAAATATCCTGAGGTGAAGCATGTGCAGCGCTATTCCACCAAACCGGGCATGGTAAAGACAGCCGGAGATTTTCAAGGTATGGTCCTGAAAGGGATAGGACCTGAGTTTGATCCTGCGTTTTTCCGTGAACATCTGGTGGAAGGAGAGCTACCACAGTTCAGTGATACAGCGTCTTCCAATCGGGTAGTTATTTCTAAGGCGCTTGCTACGAAGTTGAGATTGAAACTCGGAGATAAGATAGATACCTATTATATCCAGGATGATATCCGTGCCCGCCGTTTGCAGATTGTAGGAATCTACCAGACTAATTTCTCGGAATATGATAACCTCTTTCTCCTTACCGATTTATATCTTGTAAACCGTCTTAATAACTGGGAACCGGGGCAGGTGAGCGGTGCAGAATTGCAGGTACGCGATTATGATCGTCTTGAAGAGACCACCTATCAGATTGCTGCCGACTTGGACGGCGTGGAGGATCGGTACGGCGAAGACTATTGCGTGCGCAACGTAGAGCAATTGAATCCACAGATTTTTGCCTGGCTCAGTATTCTGGATGTGAATATCTGGGTAATATTGATACTGATGGCAGGCGTAGCGGGTTTTACCATGGTGTCTGGCTTATTGATTATCATCATCGAACGTACTTCCATGATCGGCATACTGAAGTCTCTTGGCGCCAATAACACCACTATACGCAAGGTATTCCTTTGGCTCTCAGTCTTTCTTATCGGAAAAGGTATGCTATGGGGCAACGCCATCGGACTGGCGTTCTATTTCCTGCAAAAGTGGTTTGGTATCTTCAAACTTGATCCGGAGACGTATTACATGGATACCGTTCCCGTATCCTTCAATATTCTGCTGTTCTTATTACTGAATATAGGTACTCTGCTGGCATCTGTCCTGATGCTGTTAGGCCCCTCTTTCCTGATTACACGCATCCATCCCGCTAACTCAATGAGGTACGAATAGAAATGCCACATTTTATCGTCCTAAATGCCACACCTCAACAAGTGAAATGCCACACTTTGTGGGTGATAAAGTGTGGCATTTCACTTGTTGAGGTGTGGCATTTGAAATGCTAACTTGCGGCATTGGAAAATAGTCATCTTCTTAGGAAATCACTTCTCTTTCTGAACTGGCAATAAAGCTTCCAGCGAAGTGATTGCATTGGTTGTAAAATATCGAATACCGGAAGGGTAAAGAAGTAACGCCGTTTTTCTCCGAGGTCTTTTGCTGTCTTATTGATAATCAAAGCTTGCATAGTATATCGTAAGGCGAATATCAGAAATGCAATGCCAGCCACTAACCAGTGAAAGTTTAGTATCCCAATTACCAGAGCAGCTATCCATGTTGCATGAAACAGTAAACGTGTAGTTGTTTCAAAGCCGGATAAATTACGCTGTATTCCCCGATAAAAATGTGCTGTGGCCATATAACTGATTTTCTCCTCCCGCCAGTCTTTGGCATGGAAAACGGGTTGCACGCGAACCACTGCATTTGCATCTGTTTCTACTCGTGTATTCTCTGAGGTAGCCGTTTTATTGATAAATAAATCATCATCCCCGCGTTGCAGGTTCAGGTGTGCTGAAAAGCCTTTCTGGGAATAGAATAACTCTTTCCGGTAAGCCATGTTACGACCGATACCCATATAAGGTTTGCCGGCTAATGCATAGCCTAGGTAACGCATGGAAGTGAACAGATTGTCGAAAGATACCCGTTTGTGCAGCCAACCTTTTCCACGTTCATATCCGCTGTAACCCAATACGATTTGTGCACGTGAAGTAAAATTACGTGCCATGGTACGCAACCATTGGTTACTTTCGGGAAGACAATTTGCTTCGGTAAACACAAGCCAGTCGTATTTACTTGCTTTTATTCCAAGAGTGATGGCCAGTTTCTTGCGACTGATATAGCGTGAAGAGCTTGGAACAAAACTATGGTACAGGTTCGGATACTTTTCTCCTTGCAGGGTCAGGTAATCTTCGCTTTCATCCGTATTGCCATCGTTGATGACGATAACTTCAAATTGCGGATAATCCTGTTCTAGTACTGCGGTCAGATTCCGGCGCAGATTTTCCACTTCTTCACGAGCATAAATGATGACCGATAAGGGTGGTAATTCCTGTGAAAAATGTATATCACTTCGCTTTACGGCACGGCTACGGATATGTATACGATTATAAAGACAAAAGTAATAAAGGAGTTGAATCAAGAAAAGGATACCGACAGCGGCAAGTAATGCTTGTTCTGTAGTATTGAATGTTAATGCTTCCATGTGGTCGTATGACGTTTTTTGTGTTGCAAATGTACACAAAAAATATGATTATACGCGTAAGTTCGGGAAATAAGAAGCTACAAGTTACACAAGCTACGAGCTACAAGTTGCTACGTTACATTAAGCTAACCTACCGAAAGGCACTTGTAGCTTGTAGCTCGTAGCTTGTAACTATATTACGGGCACCTCTATAAACTTGCTTCCCGGAAAGTACTTATCCAGATACCGGCGGATATATTGCATCGTATCTTCCTGTATCGTAGTATCTTCCACGGTAGGATAGAGATTGTACAACACCGTGTCCAGTTGTATCCCTCTGTTGCGGATTGCTTCAAAGCTCAGCAATGTATGATTGATACTTCCCAGTTTCCCGGAAGTCACGAATACCAGCGGATACTGCTTTTCTGCAATGTAATCAATTGTCAGATAATCCTCGGTCAGTGGTACCATTAGTCCGCCTGCACCTTCTACAAGTACCACATCATAACGTCGGGCAAGTTCTTGCGTGGCACATTCTATCTTCCCGAAATCAATAGGACGGTTGTCAATACGTGCCGCCAGATGGGGAGAACAAGGATAAGAGAAGATTTCAGGCATGGTCAATCCTTCACGGTCTTCTTCTGTCATGCCAATTCCCATGAGACGGCGGTGTAGGTTTATATCCTCGGAATAGCCGACGTTACCTGTCTGGATAAATTTCTGCGTGATAACACGTTTACCGCTACCAATCAGTTGACAGGCATAATAAGCTGTACAATAAGATTTTCCGGCATCCGTATCGATACCGCTGATAAAATACACATTCTTTTCCATATTCTTTAATACTTATAGTTTGCACGGCCGCGTTTTGTGCATTTCTTTTTTGTTATGAATTAAATAGGTATTCCAATATGAATAAATAGAGTATCTCAATTCCCCTCATCCGTCGGAGGAGGGGTGCCCAGAGGGCGGGGTGGTAGGTAAAGTGAGAAATACCTATGAATCATATCAATAAGGAATTCTTTTCTTACCTACCACCTCCCCCTACGGGTACTCCTCCTCCCAGGAGGAGGAGAATTGAGATAGTATTACTTGATCATTTGATTCATTACTTTTCCGTTATGAATCAGCTATAGGCTACAAGCTACAAGTGCCTTTCGGAACATAGCGCAGCTACTTATAGCTTGTAGCCGGTAGCTCGTAACTTTTCCAATATGATCCCAATTCAACTCCTAATGATTTGCATAAATAATAAACCACCTAAACTCACGTTATTTAAATTATACGTAAGTTTCGCATATAGCCTTTCGGGCTGACATATATGCGAAACTCTAAAAATATACCTATATTTGAATTCCGAAAGTAATATAAAAGACAGGCAGATACATGGAAATAAGTGTGGCAACCGATCAGGAATGGCATATAATCCGCTACTCGGCAGGAGATAAAGAGCGCTGGGACCGCTTCGTGCGCCGCTCCAAAAACGGTACGTTCCTCATGCAGCGTGACTATATGGATTATCATGCCCAACGTTTCCGGGATTGTTCCCTGCTGATCTTCTGTAACCGGAAGTTAACAGCCCTGCTTCCCGGCAATCTTTCCGGCAGTTGTTTCTATTCTCATCAAGGACTGACGTATGGCGGAATGCTCCTTTCCCCTTCCATCACCCTGCAACAAGTAGAAAGCGTATTTCGTGCCGCACTCGATTATCTGCATAAAGAATGCAGTGTGCAGTCGATAGTCTATCGCGCTATCCCACATATTTATCACCGTTATCCGGCAGAAGAAGACCTTTACGCCCTCACCCGGCTGGGTGCAACCCTTACAGCACGGAGCATCTCATCCGTCATTCCACTGGACGACCGCCTGCCTTTCCGTACTCTCCGCCGTCGCCAACTGAAAAAAGCCCTGGCATCCTCACTGACGATTGCAGAAGATGAAGACTTTGCTTCTTTCTGGCCGATACTGGAAGAAAACCTGCACGAACGATACGGTGTCTCTCCCGTACATTCGCTGGAGGAGATTACCCGTCTGCACAGCAATTTCCCCCGCCAGATTTCCCTTTTCCGTGTATGCGATGAAGCCGAAACATTGGGTGGATGCATTGTGTATGAGACCGACGAAGTAGCCCACGTGCAATACATCGCAGCTTCCCCACGCGGAAAGAAATGCGGTGCGCTCGACCTGCTTTTCCACCAATTGATATACGACCGTTATGCGCAGAAGCGATACTTCGACTTCGGCATATCTACCGAACACGGCGGACAAACATTGAACGAGGGATTACTTTTCCAAAAAGAAGGTTTCGGTGCAAGAGCAATTATGTATGACGTTTACGAATTACGCCTATGATAAAGTATTTAGACCTGCAAAAGGTCAATGCCTCCTTCGAACCCGAACTTTCAGATGCTCTGTTGCGTGTTTCCCATTCCGGATGGTATCTGCACGGTGAAGCTACAGCCCGTTTTGAAGAGGAGTTCGCTGCTTATTGCGGCACTTCTTATTGTGTTGGCACCGGAAATGGTCTGGATGCTCTTACTTTGATATTCCTGGCTTACCGGGAATTGGGAGTGATGGATGCAGGAGATGAAGTTATTGTTCCCGCCAATACATACATCGCCACCCTGCTTTCCATTCTTCGTGCCGGTCTGAAACCAGTGCTTTGTGAACCTTCTTTCGAAACATGCAATATAGATGCCGCTTATGCCGAGGCACTGATTACTCCCCGCACGCGTGCCATACTGCCCGTCCATCTGTATGGGCGTTTAGCTGACATGAAAGAGATATGCAAGTTAGCCAACCGCTACGGACTGAAAGTCATAGAAGACGCCGCACAAGCACACGGAGCTGCCTGGAACAAAGGTTTACCGGGGAAAAAGAGCCAACTGCTGCGTGCCGGCAATTTAGGAGATGCCGCTGCTTTCAGCTTTTATCCTGCCAAGAATTTAGGGGCATTAGGAGATGGCGGCGCTATAACCACTCACGATGCAAGGCTTGCCGCCACAGTGCGTTCCATTGCCAATTATGGCTCCACGGAGAAATATGTCCATCGGTATCAAGGAATAAACAGCCGTCTGGACGAATTGCAGGCGGCAGTTCTTTCCGTGAAGCTCCCTCGTTTGGATCAGGATAATACCCGTAGAAGGGAAATAGCGCAACTATATAAAGAAGGGATTGACTGGCAGCGTCTGGAATTACAAAGTACTGTCCACACAGATGATATCAATGACACCAATGTTTTTCATGTCTTCCCCGTCTTTTCTCCCCGCCGGAATGAATGGCAATGTCATCTCAACAGTCACGGTATTTGTACTCAAATTCATTACCCCATCCCTCCCCATCGCCAGGAAGCGTTGAAAAAAGAATATGGAATGCAACAACTCCCCATTACGGAACGCATCCATAATGAGGAGTTAAGCCTCCCTATATCTCCATTACTGACGAATGAAGATATAGAGCGGATTATTGACTGTGCAAATACCTTTATTTAAAAATTCATCACTTTATAATACGAAGATTTCGGCAGTAAGTTTTCGTCAAACAAAAGCGGATAGTTACGCTGACGGTTACCACGGCGGCGATCCAGCCATGAATCTCCATCATATACATTCCAGAAGGTAACATTACTGATTACATTCTTATATTCGCGCATCACCCGGAACAGCATATCATACTGGGCTACCTGCGCCGCATCCGCCTCAGGAGTCAATTCCATTTTCCAGCCCTCCTGATTCACACTAAGCTGGCCGCCTTGCTCTCTGGTGTTGATACGAACATCCAGTTCGGTGATATGGATATTATCCACCACCTGCGAATAAAGTTCGAGAGCTTTTCTGAATTCATCTTCCGTAGGAGAAAGTACATTGTAATGCCCCTGCATTCCGATTCCGGAGATGGGCACTCCCTCAGCCTTCATGCTTTTAACCATATTATAAATACGGTCACGCTTCGCCGGGTTGGTCTCATTATAATCATTGTAGAAAAGTAACGCTTTGGGATCTGCCTCATGAGCATATTCAAAAGCCTTCTTTATGAACTCGTCCCCTGCAATCTTATAATAGAGAGACTGACGATAAGGGACTTCTGCTTTCGGATCATCCGTCATCGCTTCGTTCACTACGTCCCAGGCATAGACAACATCCTTATATCTATTTACAATCGTATGGATATGCTTTCTCATTCTCTCAAACAATACCTCCTTGGAAACCAAATTACCCTTTTCGTCATGGAACATCCAGTCTGGAGTTTGGGCATGCCAGACAAGGCAATGACCGCGAAGTCCTATTTTATTGGCACGGGCAAAGTTGGCTATCTTATCAGCGCTCTCCCAGTTCCACTGTCCTTCCACAGGCTCTGTAGGCTCAGGTTTCATATCGTTCTCTGCAGTGACACTGTTAAAGTTGGAAGTAATCAGTGCCATCTGCTGAGGTGAATTCAGATTAGCCATATTTATGGCACAGCCCACAGTGAAATAATCAGCATACGCATCTTTCAGGTTGTTCACAACAATATCATTCGCAGAAGTAGCATACAAGCCTATCAGACAACCGGTGAAACCGCCCGCCACGTTCGTTGAAAGAATATCACCGGGCACGGTATTTCCTAACTGTACGAAGTCAGTTCCGTCCGTTGAATAATAAAAGCCATAGCCATCTCCCTCACCCTTTACTCGCAGTTGAATGGGATTCTTCACATCTACTTTCGCACTTGCAACAAGTCCGGATTTACCTCTTGCCGTTCTTTCCAGCACCATGTAGAATTCTTTGTCCTTCTTTGTCAAGCCAAAGACATAATTGAATTTTTCACTCTGCACGCAAGTGATGCCTGCCAGATCTTTTTCTGTCTTCGGAACATACTGCAATGTGGTAGTAAACGAGAAGTTATTATGTTGCTGTCTGTAGAAAAGGGTTGAAGTAGGCTTCACCTCTTTTATGTTCACCGGGAAAGGAGTAATCTGCAATCCTCCGTCTTTCAGTACTGAGATGAACTCTTCACGAGGACCTCTCAAGCCAATCCAGCGGTAATCCAGTTGCGGAGAAGTGAAGTTTTCAGTGAACGTAAAATTGCCATTGGGGAAGTAACCGTCTTTTCCGGCTTTATTCTCCACTCCTTTAGGTGTTTTCAACTTCGGCTCCATCGGGATCAATCCGTTTTCAAAGACAGGGAATTCTCCCGACCAGTCAACCGGCAGGATAAACGTTTCACGACCAATGTTCACCCTGCCCTTCTCATTCGGGCGGATGGCCAGGAATACACCGTAATATTTGCCGTCGGGACCTTCCACTAAATCGGCATGTCCGGCCCAGTCTACCATATTCTTCCGTTTCTGATTCAGGTATCTCTGGCTCAGGATAGGATTATTGGGAGCCGGAATAAAGGGACCTTTCGGGCTGTCGCTCACAAAGATTACTTCACTATGCCAATCTCCGGTACCGCCTTCGGCACACATCAGATAGTAGCGTCCATTCTTCTTATAGATATGCGGAGCTTCAATCCAGATAGGCTTCTTGGACAAATCCACACCACCATTCACAATTACCTGATCCGAACCGGGAATCACCTGATCGTTTTCCACATCATACTCCCAGATTTTAATCACACGGTGTCCGTTATAGAGTTCTTCACCACGCTTCGGTCCATCGTTATGAACCACATACGCCTTGCCGTTATCATCAAAAAAGATAGAGGGGTCGATACCATCAAAATTCAACTTGATAGGATCACTCCATCCTTTGAAAGGATCTTTCGACTTTACAATGATATTCCCGAATCCTCCTGCAAACTGGGTGGTGATCATATAGAAAGTATCATTATTGGGATTATACTTGATGGCCGGAGCATACACGCCGGCACTGATACCCGTATCATGTACTTTCAGTTGTGAGGTACGATCCAGCACATGTCCTATCTGCGTCCAGTTCACTAAATCCTTTGAATGGAAGATAGGCACACCGGGGAACATGGCGAACGATGAACACACCAGGAAGTAATCATCCCCTTTGCGGGTTATGGACGGATCGGGATAACAACCTTGCAAAATAGGATTATAAAACTCACTGGCCTGCAACGGATTCTCGTTGTACACCCGGTCATTCCCCTGATAAACCGCCTGCAAGAATACCGGAGCACCCTTCACCTTTTTACCTTTAGCCCCTTGGCTAAAACCGGCTACTGAAAACATTGTCATACAAAGTGACAACAAAATGATGCGCTTACCCATGGAAAGCGTCGATTTCACCTTTTTCATGTCTAATATCAATTATGATTTATAATTACTCGTTATCTCATTTACTGTCACTTATACGGAAATAATCAAAGTCCACATACCCTCCGGGAGTCTTGGTAGCATAATTGAATAGTCCGAAACGGTATCCCATAAAATGCGGGAGAGTATAAGCCATCTTGAGCTGGCTTCCTATTTTTGTCCACTTCTTGCCATCCAGGCTATAGTAGAAATCTGCTATATCTTTCTTATCTGTGAAGTCACATTCAGCTTTCAGGAATACTGTATTTTGGTTCAGTGGCAGACTTTCCACCTCTTCCGGCTTGTCAGTCTGCGCACTTACCATTACAATCTTCTTTACCCCGTTTTCATATTTCACACCAATCCATCCATATTTTTTCTGAAGAAGTGCAAGCCCTGCAAAATCTCCCTCTTTCATATCAGACACATCCATAGAAGTAGTACCCGAACATACCGGACCAATCGTCCGCTGCGTCAACGTGTTTCTTGCAGACAGGAAATCAGTATCTATCCGTCCGGTTTTGAGTCGCAGATATCCCTTCCGTTCACTAACTGACCAAAGAGAATTATCCGGATTGTGATTCCACTGCCAAACCAGTGGTAAAGCCGTATCTTTCTTCTTGCGTGTAAACTCATCCGAGGCAACAATACCCGGTATCAAGCCTTTACTTGCCGGCAGCTCTAATGTTTCCGGAACCTTTCCATTTATTCCGAGAACCGGCCAGCCATCTTCCCATTTCACCGGAACAAGATAAGGAATACGACCTACCGCACCATTATCACGGAAAAGATAAGCAAACCATCTGCCATCAGGCGTATCTATCAAACCTCCCTGTGCAACACCTTTATCCTGCAGAGCCACTCTACCTTCCCAAGGACCATTTATATTATCAGCGCGGTGAATAACCACTGTACGCATTCCACCCCTCGGCCAAGTGATATTAAATAAATAATACTTCCCATTCACCTTAAATAACTGTGAGCCCTCGGCAGGCAATCCGACTTTATCTCCTGACGGAGCACTGGCATTCTCTATAAAGATACGTTCGGTACCTTCTTTGATACCGGATAAATCGGGTTTCAGTTCCGCTATATGCAGTTTGCCGCCTCCCCAGATGATATAAATACGACCATCATCGTCAAAGAAAACCGTATGATCATGATAAGAAGGAGTAAACGTGATTGTTTTCCAGGGACCTTTTTCTATATCTTCCGTAGTATATATATAGGTCTTCCCGGTGGTGCTGGAGAAGGTCGATACATAATACATATTATTATGATAGCGAATGCAGCTTGCCCATGTTCCGCTTCCATAAGCATTTTTACCATTATTCAGGTTCAGTGCATCCACATCAGCCAGAATATCATAGCAGTAATTCACCAACTCCCAGTTCACAAGATCTTTTGACCTCATAATGGGGACTCCCGGAGCCATGTGCATGGTCGTACTACTCATATAGTAAGTATCTCCCACCCGGATTATCGACATATCGGGTACATCGGCATAAATCACCGGATTTCCGGCCGTGCTTCCCTGGCCCAAAGCTGTGCAACATAGGATGGTTGCCAGCAAGAAAAGATAAAAACGTTTTTGCATACTATTTCTCTTTTTGATATTTCTTTGCTTGTTTCTTTCGCAGGGAAATCTCCCCCGCAGCAAATATACAGCATAGATATCAAAAGGTACCTACAGTTATTTTACACAAACTTTCGCTGATATTACATCTTTCGCAGTAACATTTCATTTTCTTTCACTCATGTTACATCAAAAGGGTACAGAAGGTATTCAAGGACAAATACAGGCTATAAAAAGAAGAAAAGGCAGAAGGTAATTGTTTCACTATCTGAAATAAAAAGTTTCAAGGCATGAAACAAGTTATTTCTCGGTGTGAAACAAGTTGTTTCATTGCTTGAAACAAACAGTTTCATCGCTTGAAACAAACAGTTTCATGCCGTGAAACAAATGATGAGTTATAAAGGGCACTAATGCCGCTCCCAGAAATCGAGGTATTGCCGGGCTACTTTGATATGATCGTGATGTTTGGCTACGTATTCTACACTTTGCGCGGAAAGTTCCGGAATACGTTCTTTATGAAGAACAATCTCTTCCAGTTTCCTGTAAATGTCCTGTTCATCAGGCAGGACATTGATAATGGGACGAAGCTCCGTTTCATTTAAGATTTCGTAGTTTTCCGGTTCACCGCCTCCCACAACAGTTACTCCTTTTGCCATGGCAAGCAGTGAATTCATAGAAGGAGTATATGAATACAATTGGTCTAACTGGATATCCGCATCATCCATCAACTGTTGATAGCGGGCATAAGGCACATCATGCACTTCGGTAATGCGGCAAAGGTCGGGATACTTGCGTTGTACTTCTTGCAACACAGGCAGCATAACATCAGTCCCTTTTAAATTACTACGGGCAGATTGAATACCAATAAAGAAATTCAGCTTCTCCGGCACACCGCGAACGCGCGATGTTATCTTCCGCAAATCAATAGGCAAAGGAATAAAGACCGTTTTCTCAGGAAAGTTAGGTTGATAAGAAACGTAATACTCCCATAAGCAAGCGATAATGCCATTACAAGTTTCAGCTATAGCCCGAGTGGCACGAGCTGCCCCACCATAATACCAATCCTGAAGAGTGATCTGATTAAAAGCCGTATCACGATACCGGTCTCCGATTTTAAAATCCGAATAGTGGAAAATGCTTGTTTCCATACAAGCACGAATATAATAATAGTCGGTCCCGAAAGCTCCCAAAAAGACCTTGCCATTGTGCCGCTGCAAATAACGGTAAACAGGCAAAGTACGTTCACTGCGCAAGCGCAAGAAATAAGGACTGATAATCTGAACTACATCATACCCCCGAAAATCCGGCAAATGACGCAATATACGGAGAAGACAACAGATACCATCACGCAAACTATCCGTCGGCCGGTCAAGAGCTATATCACGCGGATAGTTCCTCCAACCACAACCATCGGAAGCAACACAGACATCGTGCCCCAATGCCCGAAGCCCTTCCGCAAGATTCCAATGCAGCCCGCTAAACTCTCCAAGTAACAATATCTTCATATAACAAAACGAATATAAACATTAATGACAGGACAAACCAAACGATACTTCCAGGAATACTTTTTATAGGGCAAAGGTACTAATCCCTCTTGTTTCAGGATAGCCAATTGCCGGTTCATCTTATTTATACTACATTTATTCCGCCACATCTGACGGATATAGTCGATAACAAGAAAATGAATTCGTCTATTCAATGCCTCCAAACGCCCGACAGAGGCGTCAGACCGACAGGCCTGACTAAACGCTTTCAACCGAAAAAGCATTTCTTTGAAAGCAGATACCCTCCTCCGGCATTCTTCTTCAGCTGTCATTCTCGTTAAAGAAGAGGATGAACAGTAATAACCATACACTTTATAAGAAGTCACCAGCATTTTTCGAGCAAAGAAGTAGGCTTTGGCAACAAACTCTTCATCTTCAAAAAGACTCGTCTTGCTGAAATAGAGGGAAGACGTCTCCAATAAACTTCGACGGAAGAAATGAGCCCAAACAACTCCCGTAAAATTATTTAATGCCATGAAGTGGGCACCGGATGAGTATTCTACATAAGACGGCAGTTGATTGGTCGGATTCTGCTTCTCCAACGAAGAGGTACAAGTAAACTCCTTAAAACCAAACCTCAGAATATCAGGAGAGTATAGTTTCAGCAAAGGTAAACAAGAAAGAAGTGTATTCGGTACTAAAATATCATCAGCATCTACAAAAAAAAGGTATTCACCATGTGCCTGTTGTATTCCACTATTACGTGCTCCCCCTGTAGTCTGACTCTCATCGTCCGCTACAATGATTTCATAACTTCCCTCTTCCATCCCCTGTTCACGGATAGAAGTAATACAACGTTGCAGCAATACCGGATCTGCCGTACCATAAAAAGGAATGATTATGCTGATAAAAGGGCTCATGCGGCAAATATACAGAAAATCCTCCCCCAGCCTCGCAGCCAAAGAAGGATTTTCAAGAGAAAGACACTAAAAAAGTTATTCAATCGGTATTCCTTTATAGAAGTCCAATATCTTTGTACGGAACAGATATTCATATTTGGCCTGCAACTCATCAGACTGAGCTTTCATCAAATTCTGTTTCGCTTCGTTATACTCTACGGCATTAGCCTTGCCATTATCATACTTTTCACTCATCAGTCTGAAAGCCTCCATACTGGCATTAGCTGCCGTACTACTACTGGTATATTTACTTTCAGATGCCAATGCAGTGTACCAGGCTTGCTGAATTTCCTTATAAAGTGTTTTTTTCACATTGTCCAGTTGCAAAGAATAATTCTCCTGTTGCAAGCGAGCTGTACGTACACGATTGCGAGTAGCAAAACGATTAAAGATAGGCACACTGAGACTGATTCCCACATATTTACTGAAGTTATCCTGTAACTGTTGGCTGAAATTACGATCGAGAGTAGAATAATAATTCGTACCGAGGCTACCATTCAAGTTCAGTTTAGGATAAAAAGCACTCTGAGCAATACGAATGCTGTGTTCACTACCTTCCAGACGATATCGTGCCGCCTGAACAGCTGCTTTACTTGTCAGTGCCGTCTGATAAACTTCATCAGGTGGAGTAAGAGGAAGCAAATCCAGCTTTACGGCAGGAGCCGACAAAACAAAGCCTTCCGGAGTTTCCAACTCAATAAGTTGGCTAAGGTCGAGCAAAGCAAGCCGATAATTGTTATCTGCCTGCACGGCTTTCATCTCATCCTGTGCCACACGAGCTTGAGCTTCGGCAACTTCAGCAGGAGACGCTTTACCCAATTCGGCAAGGCGGGAAATACGAGCAAACTGCTCTTTACTCAATGCCACTTGCCCGAGAGCAACCTGATATAATTCCTGATTAAATAGTACCTGTAAATACGCAGAAGCTATATTAATAGAAATATCTTCCTTCGCTTTTTCCAGATCCGCCATCGCTGCTCTGAGGTTCAGTTTAGTCAAAGCATACTGGTTGGGAATTTCCAAACCGGTAAATAAAGGAATACTGGTAGACACTGACATATTGGTGCTATTACTGCTAGTATTGACATACACCGTAGAGTAATCACCGGTAGCCTCATTTTTTATAGCCGTCTGTGTACGTCCCCAGTTCCAACTTTGTCCGGCACTACCATTCAGATTCGGTAGACGCGCCCATTTAGCTGTATTCACGCTCACGGCACTTTGTTCCGCAGTATTGGCACTTTGGCGGATGCTGATATTATGTTCTATAGCGTAGTCGATGCATTGGCGTAATGTCCAGCTCTCCTGCGCCTGCGCCGAGACAGCAAAGACAGCCATGCATCCTATTATTAAGTTCTTCTTCATAATCTGTTTATATTGAATTATACAAGGTTACTTCACCGGTATTTACTTATCCTTCTTCTCTGCACCGCGCACTTTGGCTTTGCCGTCCACACCGTCTTTGATAACAATCTTGATACCGTCACTCATACCCACTTTCACTTCTTTACGCTCGAACTTCTGGGCAGGCACACTATCCGTCATCACATATACGAATGTGCTGTCTCCACTGAACTCAATAGTACTTTCGGGTAAAGTGAGTGCCTTTTGTGCACGTTCCAGTACAATTTCCGCATTAGCAGAATACCCCGAACGAATCATCACCGTATCGGGCACCTGTATAGCTGCCTTTATCTCAAATTGATTGGCACCGTTTTCTTCTACCCCCTTCGGAGAGATATATTCCAGTATAGCGTCAAATGAAAGATTCTGCAAAGCACCAATTGTCAGCTTCACAGGCATGCCTTCATGAACACGACCTACTTCCGTTTCATCAATTTTACCTCTGAAAATCAAATCATTCATATTGGCAACCGTAGCGATTGTCGTACCATCATTGAACGTGTTACTCATGATCACCGAGTTACCGGCTTTTACCGGTACATCCAATATCAAACCATCAATCGTGGAACGAATCAACGTACTTGAGAAAGAAGCACTGCTCTTTGTTATACCTTCCTTCACAATTTCCAGGTTATCCTTAGCAGTCTGCAACTCTTCACGCACTTGCTTTACACTTACCTCGGCTTTTTCATATTCCTCACGACTGATCAGCTTGTCTTCAAACAACTTCTCTATGCGGGCAAAGTCCGTTTCACCCTGTTTCGCATTAAGTTCTGCCAGGCGCACGCGGCTCTCGGCAGAATTCAGTGTACCCAATTCGGGAATCACTTTCACCTTAGCAATCACCTCTCCCTTACGTATACTCTGTCCCGCTTCTTTATACAATTCGTCAATGATACCCGATATCTGGGGTTTGATGAGAATCTCGTCCCTCGGCTCCACCTTTCCGGTTGCCACAGTCGTTTTTTCCAGATCGGCCACTGTCGGAGTTACTGTATCATACACCGTAATCTTTGGTTTAGACTTCTGGTAAAGGAATACAAACGTGAAGATGAAAATGGCAGCTACAACTACCAATAATGCGATTTTCAGATACTTTTTCATACTATTATTATATTATTGTTTCTTTATTTCTAGTTTTTATATCCCGCCCACATCCTGCAGGCCCTTTTAATTTGCAATTCGTAAATTGTAATTCGTAATTATTACTCATCTCTGATAGCCTCAATAGGTTTAATTGCCATGGCACGATAGGCCGGAGCCAAACCAGCAAGCACCCCCAAAGCAATCAGCAATGCACAGGTGCCGATAGCCAAACCGAATGAAACCTGATAGTGAGTAGTGATATGCCCCGGGTCGTTGGCAGCAGCCTCCAATACCTGCAATACCAGTACAGCAAAAGAGATACCCGCCATACCTGCAATCGTAGTCAGCACCATACTTTCTGAGAGAATTTGCTGCAAGATATCCCTCGGACGTGCCCCAATTGCACGGCGAATACCAATTTCCGTAGTACGTTCGCGCACCGTCACCATCATAATGTTCGATACGCCAATAGCTCCGGCAAACAAGGTACCCAAACCTACCATCCAGATCAAAATCCGGACACCTGCCATCAGATTATCTACCATAGAGAACATAGCCTCCGCATTCAGCATCATCACTGCCTGCTTATCATCCGGAGATATATAATGAGCTGCTTTCACTATGCGTTCCACCTTATCCTGAATATCCGTCACCTTAATACCCGGTTTCACTGTGAAACATACCACATGTATTCGGTTACCTAAATTATGCGCCTGCTTCATGGTCGTATAAGGTAATGTTACCGCTTCTGAAGCTTGTCCCTGAATATTCATATTACCCTCGGACGCACACATGCCAATAACCTGATAGTAAATACCATCTACCCGGATATATTTCCCACATGGATCTTCTCCCGGACGAAACAAACTTTCATACACACGCTTACCGATTACACAAACTTTGCGTGCTTCCTTGATATCCACATCATTAATGAAACGTCCATAAGCCATTTCCTGATGTTCTATATGTTCATATTCGGGGTATAATCCCTTTACACTACATTCATATTTCTTATCTCCATGGATAGCGGTTCTTCCCCAGTAAGCAATAGAAGGAGTAATGACGTCTATTTCATTGACCCCATAACGCAGGCGCTCGATATCAGAAAGTTCCAAATCCCACCAACGTCCTTTGCGAAAACCTTTATATGCCTCACCCGTCTTTTGCGAAACCAGAAAAGCCGAATTTGTGGCAAAACCTTCAAACTGGGAACTCATAGCCTGTTGCATCCCCTGCCCGCCACCGATAAGTGCCACCAACATGAAAATGCCCCAAAACACACCGAATGCTGTCAGCAAGCTTCGCGTCTTGTTTCTTGTAATCGTGATGAGGATTTCCTCACAAGAGTCTATATCTATTCTCATAATTTCTATTTACGATTTACGTTCGACTTAATCCGCTCTCAATGCTTCTATCGGGCTGATGCTCACTGCTTTCTTTGCCGGGAAGAAACCGGCCAGTGTACCCGCGATAATCAAGGTTAATGTAGCCTGAATGGCAACACTCAAATCTACAGTCGGATTCGAGAACATAGTTTGCTGAAACATACCAGCATCCATAGTCTGATTACCGAAAGCTGAGTTCATCCATTCCGTGACGGCAATGCCGGCCACCATCCCTATATACCCGAACAAAGTAGTGATAGTAACACTCTCCACAATAATCAGCCAAAGGATAGATAGCGGTTTCGCCCCAAGGGCCTTACGGATGCCGAATTCACGTGTACGCTCTTTCACCGTAATCAACATGATGTTTGAAACACCAACAATTCCACTCAGTAAAGTAAAAATGCCAATCACCCAGATAGCTGTACGAAGCATCCCCATGGCGTTTTGTGTCCGCATATAATCGGTAAAGCGGTTCCATATCCAGATGGCACTGTTGTCCTGAGGATCAAAACGACGACTGGCACCAATTACCCTGCGATAGTTGGCTTCAAAGATCTCGTTACTTTCTATTGTTTCCAGATTTTTAGTAGTGAAGATAATATTATTCAGCTGTTCGCCTTTATTATAGATAGTCTGCAAAGTAGAAAAAGGAATATAAGCCTCACTGGCTTCGCGGTCTCCCTGATCATTATAAATACCTACCACCTGATATGCTACTCCACTTGCATTGACAAACTGCCCGATAGGTTCGGTATGAGTTTTGCCAAATAGAATATCGGCAGTCTTTTTATGTATAACGATCACCTTGCGGCGTTCTTTCAAATCATTCTGATTAACAAAACGCCCATCAGCAGTTTTCACCGTCTCTACCTCCGTATAGTTGGGGTGTACTCCCATCAGGGAAATATTTACATACTCCTGCCCAAAACTGACGTTTACATTACTCTGCCGCACGGTAGCACCGGCACTGATTACATAATCCGGAAAATACTTTTCAGTAGCCTCCAGGTCATTATTCTCCAAACGAACACGACGTCCCTCTTTCAATCCCGCATAGGGTTTGGAAGTCCATCCCGGGAAAATGCGGATAGAATTCAATGCACGTTCCGAAGAAGATTGGTCGAAAGCATGGATGATACCGTTTCCGGCTCCTAGCAACACAATAAGCATAAAGATGCCCCATGCCACGGCAAACCCTGTGAGGAATGTACGCAATTTGTTCCGTTTGATGGTTCCGTATATTTCTTGCCAAATATCAAACATATATTCATTTACTATTTGACAATTTACAATTTACAATTTGCCTTCCGGAATGTTGGCGAAGCTTCAATTGTACGTTGTAAATTGTACATTGTACATTCTTTTATTTCATAAATCCGTCTTTTCCGAATGGTGAAGCATCATGATCCAGATTTTCTTCAATACTGCCGATAATACCATCCTTAATATGAATAATCTTATCAGTCTGATTGGCTACACCGCTTTCATGCGTAACCACCACAATAGTCATACCCGTCTGGTGCAAATCTTTAAGAATCTGCATAACTTCCACGGAAGTCTTGCTATCAAGAGCACCGGTAGGTTCATCGGCCAGGATAATCTGAGGCTGAGTGATAAGGGCACGGGCGATGGCAACACGCTGTTTCTGTCCACCGGACATTTCATTCGGCATGTGGTGCGCCCAATCCTTCAATCCCAGGCGATCCAGATATTCCAGTGCCATGGCGTTGCGCTTGCGGCGACTCACTCCCTGATAGAAAAGCGGAAGCGCCACATTCTCTACTGCATCTTTAAAGGAAATCAAGTTAAATGACTGAAAGATGAACCCGATCATACGGTTCCGGTATTCAGCCGCTTTAGTCTCACTGAGGTTTTTGATTAGCGTACCGTTCAGATAATACTCACCGGTATCATAGTTATCCAAAATACCCAATATATTAAGTAAGGTGGATTTACCGGAACCCGAAGCTCCCATGATGGAAACAAACTCACCCCGCTTGATATCGAGGTCGATGCCTTTGAGCACATGCAAGGGTGCTCCGTTGTTGTAGGTCTTGTTAATGTCTTTTAGTTGTATCACGTATACCTCTGTTTTAGTCTGTTTTCTTATTAATTTTCACTATTAGACGCAGCTATGTTACGAAAAGTTGCAAAGAGGGTGAACTTTTTTTCAAAAAGATTTTGAAGTGTCGTTTTTCTTTGTGTAATTTGTAACCATAATACTAATTAACTAACCCTTTAAACAAAACATTAATATCATGAATTCAAGCATGGAAAAACCCTACGTAGTAGGTATTGACATAGGCGGAACAAACACCGTCTTTGGTATTGTGGATGCACGCGGAACTATTATTGCAAGCGGTTCCATCAAAACCGGCGCTCACGATCAAGCAGATGATTATGTAGATGCAGTCTGCAAGAATCTGTTGCCTTTGATTATCGCTAATGGCGGTGTAGATAAAATTAAAGGTATTGGTATCGGTGCTCCCAATGGTAACTACTACAGCGGTACTATCGAATTTGCCCCCAACTTGCCGTGGAAAGGTGTAATACCTTTGGCAGCTATGTTCGAGGAGCGCTTGGGTATACCTACTGCATTGACTAACGACGCTAACGCCGCAGCTATCGGTGAAATGACTTATGGTGCTGCACGTGGTATGAAAGACTTTATCATGATTACTCTGGGTACAGGTGTAGGTAGCGGTATCGTTATCAACGGTCAGATGGTTTATGGCCACGACGGTTTTGCCGGAGAATTGGGTCACGTTATCATACGCCGCGAAAATGGTCGTCTTTGCGGATGCGGACGTCACGGCTGTCTGGAAACTTACTGCTCGGCTACCGGTGTAGCACGTACAGCCCGCGAATTCCTGACTGCACGTACCGAACCAAGTTTGCTTCGCTCTATCCCTGCTGAGAATATCACTTCTAAGGACGTATACGATGCAGCGGTTCAAGGTGACAAGCTGGCACAAGATATTTTCGACTTCACAGGCAACATTCTGGGTGAAGCTATTGCTGATGCTATCGCTTTTTCAAGCCCCGAAGCTATTATCCTGTTTGGCGGATTGGCCAAATCCGGAGATTATATCTTCAAACCTATCCAGAAAGCTATCGATGACAATGTGCTGAATATCTATAAAGGTAAAGCCAAATTGTTGATGTCTGAGTTGAAGGACTCTGATGCAGCTGTTTTAGGTGCCAGTGCACTGGGCTGGGAACTGAGAGACTTGAAATAAAAAAGTCCATCATAATTTTAAGTGAAATCCTCCTTTTACCGGTAATGAAGTGCACCCCAAAAGTTAGACATAAAACTTTAGGGGTGCATTTTTTATGTAT
>OHNF01000037.1_pt1 | contig 93471 bp, 80 predicted proteins | sample 1569491 | NCBI WGS metagenome assembly OHNF01 (sample SAMEA3879557, study PRJEB24766) | human gut metagenome | biome: human-associated habitat; feature: feces | place: USA | collected 1985/1987 | reverse complement strand
TATTTTTATATAGATTTTCTTTTTATACAATGGATAGCCGCACGCTCCCATCAGCAGTGTAAAGGCAAGGGCGTAAACGGCAGATGCCAGATAAGGATCGGTTATCAGAAAATGTACCCCTTCGTAAATCACCGGCTTACTTCCGGTGGCGCCAATGACAATAGCCGCTACCTCGCTGAGTACGTAGAGAAACAAAGGGTTAACACCGAATATTTCAAAGAAACGACACCAGTTCTTCTTTTCCTTCATATCAATGAAATAAATCAGCACAGACTGAAGCATGGCTGCCAATCCACATGTTACTAACACAAATGTAGGCGACCAGATACGCTTATTCAACGGCAAAGCCTCTGTCAGCAAAAAACCGCACGCCATCAGAATAAAACCTGCAACAAACAATTTCAGTGTTTTCTGTTCCAAAGCTTCTTTAGCCAGAATGATTTTCCCACAACAGAAGCCAATCAATGTATGAGCGATAGCAGAAAGGGTACTGGTAAGTCCTTCCGGATCTATCGGGCTTTTATGATAAAGGTGGTCTGCACCTAATACATTCCGGTCTATGATAGCCAGAAGGTTTGTATCATCCAGTGCATATCCGTTGCCTATACAAAGCAAAACGGCATATCCGGCGATAAGGAAACCAATGATCCAGCCGATATATTTATGATTGACATACAAGGCTACAAAGGAAACTACACAATAGCACAAGGCTATACGCGGCAGAACTCCCGTAAGCCGAAGATGGACAAAAGGAAAGAAATCTCCATCACAAATAAAGTGAAACCAGTGAATAGCCCAGCCGATGCATAGAATGACAAGAGTACGTTTCAGTATCTTACGGACCACTGAACCAGATGCTTGAAAATGGAACTTGCTCAAAGCAATATAAGTGGAAATTCCCATGATGAACAAAAAGAACGGAAAGACCAGATCACAAAGAGTCAGCCCATTCCATACAGAATGTTGCAAAGAATCATAAGATAACTTCCCACCGGAATTATTGACGAGGATCATACCGACGACAGTAATTCCACGCAGCACGTCAAGAGACAAAAGTCGCTTCTTCTGCGGGGAAGTGGAAATTGGGGGTTGAGAGTTTTCCATATACTTTCTAAATATCAATATGCACAGTTGGTTGTATCTCAGTTATACTATCTCATTGCCTTCTCAAACACTTCTTTCGCCACATCCACACAGCTTCCTTCAGGAACCGAACCATACGGATTCTTTGCCAGTGTCCAGGGTTCTTCCATCGCATAATAATCCAGCTTAACTTCGGGTTTACCATCCAGTTGATCCTGAAGAGTTTGCCAGTAGGCTGCCCAACGTTTATAATAGAAATCGCGCAGAATACCGCTCCATTCCTTATGGGCATAATCGCGCAGACCACCGCCGTCAGCGCAAACACGATTGCCCCAAGTGGTTATCTGCACGCGGGCATTCCACTCGTACAGGTCTTTTTCTTCGGGAGTAGTCCCCAAATTGCGTGCCTGCTCTATCCAACGGCCTACACGGAATTCACTACGTGTACCCAGCAATTTATCCTGCGCCAGCAATATATCCAGGAATTTCCGGGAGTCACGGGCAAAACTGCGTTTATCAAAGCTCTTGAAGTCAGCAATGGTCCGGTTATAAACAATACGTCCTTTATCGGAAAGAGACTGTCGTACGATGTCTACCAGGTCATATTCAAAGTTATTATTACCACGATATTTATCGGCTACTTCCAGCATCAGCCGTGCAGCTTCTTCCGTAACGGTAGGATCATAATAGTTCTTCATCTTCGACCAGCTCGATGCCTGGAAGTTATTCAGCGAAGGACGTCCGCAGAAAATAGACTCATGAGGGCCTTGTTGGTTGTTTCCGAAAGGGCAGTTATAAATGGTATTGGCAAGCAAAGTCCATGCTTTTTCTATCTTCTCGTCTCTTACACCATAACGGGCAAAGAGATAATCTTTCAGCCATTCCTCTTTCGTGAATTTCTCCGGTCTCCAGGGAAGTTCGCACATCAGTTCAAACATCATGGGGTTATTCTCTGCGCCTTCCATGGTCAGACCTATTCCTTTCAGATGAACAGCTAACGGGTTGTTCTTAGTCAGGTAGAAATTATCAAGTAACTGGTCCATACGACCGTGAAGTCCCACATTGCCACCGAAATTGAGCAACATACAGAACAGCCAGTTGTGCTGTTCATAACCCTTGTCACGCTTCCAGATGGAAGGGATTCCCCACATAGGACGACATTCACTGAACAGGTCCAGTATCAGCAGATCTCCATTCTGCATATTCTTTATCATCTCGGGACGAGGGTTCTCTGTCCAGCCCTGCACTACCCAGGTGGCTTTCGGATTCACTTTTTTCATAGCCGCCATAATAGCTTTCCCGGCCGCATCGAAATCTACTGAAGCGGCATTCTCGGCTTCATGAAAAGGGTCCATAGAATAATAATCGGCCTTGCCGAAAAGCTTCTCCTGTTCCTGATAATATAAATCGGCAATCTCGGCAAAGCGGACATCGGTAGGTTGCAGGAAAGCAGGACGGGTAAAGCCGTTCCATAAATCAGACTTGGTCAGGTTCAGTCCCAACTTCTCATCAGCATCATGGGGAACCATACCTGAATATCCCGGAAACACAGGTTTAATGCCATATTCGCGCATACGCTTCAGAATTTTCTTCTGCAAAGCTTCCTGCTGTACATACCAGGAATCCGGATTAGGTCCGCCCCATCCTTCCAGATTATTCATTGCCCACCAGGCAAGAAAAGCAGGACCGGCAATGAATCGGTTGATTTCATCTTTAGAATATCCCAGTTTTTGAAGCATATTGAACCAGATACATTCCTGGCCTACGGCTGCCAAAGGGAGATTGATACCATGTAGAGCCATCCAGTCTATTTCTTTCTCCCAGCGTTCCCAATCCCAAAAGGCCATGGTGTAGGAATAGGTACAGTAGTTGAAATCGTAACGGAGTGAGAGGGATGTTTCGTGACGCTCTTTCCGGGGGACAGGAGGAAGTGTCTGCGGCAATTTCGCCTGCATACCATTCCATGACAGTTGGATTCCGGCATAATATTTCAGATACCAGTTGATACCTGTCGCTATATTCACATAGTTATTACCCCGGACTACAACTTTAGTCCCTTTCTGGTCCAGTTCGAAAAAATCATCCGCACCTTTCTTGAATTCGATAACAAATTTCTTCGATGCTCCCTTATCAATTCTTTCGAGCAAACCGTTTATAGGATTAGCTGATAACTGGACAGATAAGCCTACTATAAACAAAATGAGTAAACAGAGTTTGGTTTTCATGGTATTCATTCTTCTGGGTGATGTGCAAAAGTAAGCGTTTATTTTTTTATTTAAGGAGAAAATAGAAAAGTTTGGGACGAATATAGTAAAGAATGATACACCTTCTTACCCCTTCTTCCCCAGCTTCGAGCTCGGCAAATATCCGAAGAACTCTTTGAAACACTTCGTAAAATATTTAGGATCGTTGAATCCTACAGCATAGGCTATTTCGGAGACATTCACATCTCCCGGTCCCTCCTGTATCATCCGTTGCGCCACGTTCAGGCGGTAGTTCTTCATAAACTGTCCGATGGGCTGTCCCGTCAGGTCCTGCATTTTCTTGTTGACCAATGTCTTGCTGTAGCCCATGTCGCGCACAAAACGTTCCAGGTTATATTCCGCATCGGCATAGTGTTCCTTCATCAGGTTGACCGCATTCGTAATGAATATCTTGTCTCGCGATTCTTCCTTTACATGCAGCTCTTCCACATTACTGCTGGATGAGAACATCTTCTTATATTTCCTTCGCAGACTCAGTATATTACGGATACGAAGCCGGAGCACTTCCTCATCAAAAGGCTTACAGAGATACTCGTCCACGCCTATTTCAAAGCTTCTTTTCTCTTGTACGTCCGAGCGAAGCGCCGTAAGCATCAGGAAAGGAATGTGCGAAGTCGCCAGATTCTCCTTGATGCGGCGGGACAACTCCATACCATCCATCACAGGCATCATCAAATCACTGACTATTAAGTCGACGGTATGTTTCTGAACGATTTCAAGAGCCTCCTGCCCGTCACCTGCCTCAAACAAACGATAATCACCCACAAGCAGCGTGCGGATGTACGAACGCATATCTTTATTATCTTCCACAATCAGGATAGTCTCTTTCTTCTGGGTGTCCTCCGGTTGCAAAGTTTCCGGTAGATATACACTATCGGGCTGTACCACATCCCCGTTCGTTTCCACCCGCTCTCCGGGAATCAATGGCATAAACATGCGGAATGAAGCCCCCTGTCTGTGGTTATTGCGGGCAAAGATTTCTCCGCCATGCAAATATACAATCCGCTTGCACAGGAAAAGACCGATGCCTGTGCCACTCTGCCCGTAAACCGGATATTTGGTACTCTTCTTAGACTGGTAAAAGCGGTCGAAAATCTTTTCCAGATCTTCTGCCACAAGGCCATGTCCCGTATCGCATACATTCATATAGAGTAGTCTCTCCCCGTTTTTTCCTCTGACAGATGCCACAAATATGTCAATACGCCCGTTATCCGGTGTAAACTTAATAGCATTCGAAACCAAGTTCACCAACACCTTGCGCATATATCCCGTATCAATCATCAGAAAGGGATTCTCCAAACGGAAATAAGTACATATATCGATATGCCTTTCCTTGGCAAAGACTCTGAAAGGTATCAGCAACTCAGACAAGAACTCGATAAAATTCGAGGAACGCTTATCCAGCACCACCTTGTCTATATCCAGTTTCCGGAAATCCATCAGTTCATTGACCAGGGAAAGCAAATACCGTGAATTTCGCTCGGCTATCTGCAACTGTGCCTTTACAGCCTCATCCTGCGTCTCTTTTAAAGCATGTTCAATGGGGCCATGAATCAGTGTCACCGGAGTTCGGAATTCATGAGTGATGTTCGTAAAGAAAGCAATCTTCTCTTCCGTAATCTCTTTTACGTGTTGCGCCATGGTTTCCAATTGTTTGTTCCGGACAGCCAGTTCCTGCGTACGCAGTTCCACTTCCTTTTCCAATCGCGCTTTCTGTTCACGATAACTCCGCGTCTTCCGCTTATAGAATAAATAAACAGCAAGGCAGATGACTACGACAAGAAGCAGATAGAATCCAATGGATTTATAGAAATAAGGAGTGATCCCCACTTCTATTTCGGTTATTTCATCCGACCAACGCCCCAACTCATCCGTCGCACGCACTTGCAGAGTGTAGTTCCCCGACGGGACAGCTACATATCTTGCCATACAATCACCCGGTTGAGTTTCATTCCACTCTTCCTCGTATCCCTCCAGACGATAGGCAAAACGAATGCGGCTGCTGTTTCCATAATTCTGTGTGGTAAATCCTACGGAGAAACGATTCTCCCTTTCATGCAGGAAAATACCGGAGGCAAGGGTGATATCCTTTTGCAGATAATCGCCGCTGGAAGGATAAATAATATTTCCTCCAATCGCCAGTGAAGAGAGTTTCACATGCGAATCCGCAGACGGCGAGATCTCATTATCAGAATGAATAATGACCAGCCCGTCTATGGTAGCCATATAGATAAAGTCATGCTTTGACGAATAATGGATACCGTTCCAGTAGAACTGAGTAGCCGGCAAGCCATCAGCCTGCGTGTAGTTACTGAATGTCAGCGACTGGATATTCAGACGGGAGACTCCATCATTCGTAGTCAGCCACAAGTTTCCCTTCCCGTCTTCGGCCATACCGATAATTGTATTATTAGGCAACCCGTGACGTGTGGTATAGTTTTTAAAGACAAAGTGATTATTCTTGTCACTCGTCAACTGATACAGTCCGCTTCCATTGCCACCCAGCCAGATAGTACCACTTTTGTCTTCCTGGATGCAATTAATCTTTTCCAGTTGTGTTGACTGTGGATTATCCAGTTTATACCGAAGATATTTATAATCAAAGCGCTTGTTCGACTTGGCAAAAGAGGCAAGGTCTACAATAAAGACACCTTGCGTGGTTCCTACCCACAAACGTTTATTTCTATCAATCAACAGGGCGTGAACCGCTTCGAACTCATTATCCGACTGATCGAACAATACACGGATGAAAGTATCTTTCCGCTTATCGTAGAAATGCACTCCACGTGTAGAGCCGAACCATATTCCGTGATTGATCACATCTTCACAGGCACTATTGATAAAGTCACCTTCCAATTCGGGAATATTCTCACGGGTATAGCGCTTAAAGGTACGGTTATTGGGAATATTCAGGTTCAGTTCGTTGATGCCCACACCCCAGGTATATGCCCACAAGCGGTTGTCGGAGTCAATCAGCAGTCCGTTGATAGTGTTATTACTGATGGAAGTTATATCGTTAGGAGAAAAAAGATGATGGGCACAAGTCTTTTCCTCCTGATTCCATTTCATCAGTCCACGTTCTACTAATCCAATCCAAAGATTACCATCTTTATCTTCACCTACGGCATTAACAGGTGTAGGAGTATCTGTTTCTGTGATAGAAGTGCCGCATGTACATAATTCTGTTTGCAGGCGCTTCGGGGAAAGCAGGTTGATGCCTCCGGTTTCAGTACCCAGCCAGATGGTCTCTCCATCGGTGAACAGGCAGTTAATGGCATTACAGTTAATGCTAACACCACCCCGGTCGCTGGTCTGGCGGATGAATGAAAAAGTATCTGTATCTTTGTTATACACATTCAGTCCATTCAGGGTAGATACGATCAGGTGTCCCCGTTCCGTCAGTTTGATATCCGTTATATAGGCCTGGCTCAACATTCCGGGACGATGAGTGGAGTAGCGATACCTCTTCAGACTTCGTTCGGCATGATTATATCTAAATAAACCACGGTTAGAGCCAATCCACAAAGCATCCCCATCCGCCTGCATACAGGAAATCCGCCAGTCTTCACTGAAAGAAACCAAACTATCGGACAAGATATCCGCCTTTAAGAGATGATCCGGTTGCTTCTCGACACGATATACCTGGTTGTCAATACCTGCACAAACTGCCCAGCCTATATCAAGAATGGCATGTACGGGAGATTCGTATTCGCTCTTCAGACGATACCAGGTCTTTATATCTCCCTGATCGTCCAAATCAATGCACCACAGTTCTTTATTGCCGGAAATCCATAAATCTCCCTGTCTGTCTTTATAAATGGTACTGACGTTTTCATTCAGCAACTTTTGCAGCGGACTACCCGGTGGAACAGGGAGTTTTACCAAAGCATAAGTATCCAGGTCGAGGATATCTATCCCACCTTCGGTTGCAATCCACAATCGCCGGAAGTTATCTTCACAAATCTTATGTACAAAGTCATTCTTCAGGCGTATCGGTTCCGTTTGTGTGCCATAGTTCAGGAACTGGTAACCATCATATCTGCCTATACCATAATGTGTGGCAACCCAGACGTACCCTCCGGAATCTTTAAAGATATCACTTACAAAGCTATAAGGCAGCCCTGCATTTTCAGTGATAAACTTAAAGTTGTACTGACTGAAAAAGCGATCCGCACTTTTCGGAAAAAGCGCCAAAGCATGTATCAGGCAGATGAGAAAAAGGAGAATACGTTGTTTCATTTCTTTTCGATCCGGATACGCGCATCTACTGCAACCACATATTTCTCCGTTGCCAGTAGCGGATTGATATCCATCTCCTTAATCTCCGTAGCAAAGCGCAACAAAGTAGAAAGGCGCACGATAATCTCAGCGAATTTATCTTCATTCACCCCCTTTTGTCCGCGTGTTCCCTTGATAATTTTGTAAGCACGGAGAGAATGGATCATGGAGTAAGCCTCTTCATACGAAAGCGGTGCCAGACCGGAAGAAACATCCTTGAGCACTTCCACAAAAATACCACCCAAACCACACAGCACTACATGCCCGAATTTCTCTTCATACTTGGCGCCTACGAAAAGTTCCGTACCCGTCAGCATCGGTTGTATCAGGATACCTGTCACTTCGGGAATCTGCATCATACGTTCAAATTCAAACGCCAGATGCTCTTCCCCCTTGATATTAAGCACCACACCGCCTACGTCGGATTTATGAACAGGCCCCACCACCTTTGCCACTACAGGGAAACCCGTGCGGCGAACAAAAGCCAGCACCTCGTCTTTATTGGCCGACACAAATTCCTCAACCATGGGGATGCCGGCAGCATGCAGCAATGCCTGCACATAATGGGGCTGAATATATCCGTCTTCGGGGATAGAGTCTATAATGCGGCGAATACGCGGCACATCCACACCAAAGAGTTCGATCTCATTGGCGGCAGGCCGGGAAGCATTCATGATGCGTGATAGTGCCGTACCCAACGTCACTTCATCAGCAAAGTTCACATGGCCTTTGGCAAGGAAAGCGGCAACTTCCGCTCCGGCAGTATTGATGGAGGGAAGAATGGGGAAGATCGGTTTACTGCATGTCTGCATCTTCTCATGCAATACGTCATACATCTCGAACATGGTAACCAGTCCCGGTGTCCCGAAGATAGCCAGAACAGCATCAATATTATCGAATTTCTCTTCACAATATTCCAGGCAAAGACGCAGATGGTCGGGAGTTCCCGTAGCCAGTATATCAATCGGATTTCCTACAGCCGCACCGGGGAAGAGCTTACTTTTCAATTCGTCCACAACCGAGCCTTCCAGCTTGGGCACATTCAGTCCGCCTTTACTCAGCGCATCAGTCAGCATAACGCCCGGACCTCCGGCATGGGTAATGATGGCAAAATTCTTTCCTTTCAGTTCCGGCAGGGTGAAAATACAGCCTACCGTCGTCAGTTCCTCGCGCGAATAACAACGTACAATACCTGCCTTACGGAACAAAGCTTCCACTGCCGAGTCCGAACTGGCAATGGCACCCGTATGCGAAGATGCCGCACGACTGCCACTCTCACTGCTACCTGCCTTGATGGCAGCAATCTTACAGCCTTTCTTTATCAGAGAGGATGCATGGAACAACAGACGGTCCGGGTCACCGATACTTTCGATATAGAGCAGTTTTATTTTAGAATCTTTATCTGCCTGGAAATTCTCGTCCATATATTGCAGCACATCTTCCACACCTATCTGCTTGGCATTCCCCACAGACCAGACAGAATTGAACTGCAAACCTTTTGTTACGGCACTTTCCAGAATGAAAACGGCAGTCGCACCGGAGCTGGATATCAAATCGACTCCTTGCGGATGCAATTGCGGAATGGGTTGACTGAACACACTATGATGCCAGGTATTCATCAGTCCGATGCAGTTCGGCCCTATCAGGGAGGCACCGTACTTATTTACCGTTTCCAGAATACGGTCTTCCAGCAGAGCGCCCTCATGTGTCTCTTCACCGAATCCGGCGGAAAGGATGATAAACGCCCGTACCTGCTTCTCAGCAGCAAGCACTTCTACGGCATCAGGACACATCTGTGCGGGAATAGCGAGTATCGCAAGTTCCGTATCGGGGATGTCCTTCACATCGGCATAAGCTGTTACACCTTGCACTTCTGTCTCTTTCGGATTCACGGCACGAAGTTCACCGCTATAACCACCATTAATAAGGTTACGCAGGATAGCGCCTCCCGGCTTGTGCACATTATTGGATGCTCCCACCACTACAATACTGGCAGGACGAAGCAATTGGTTTGTTATCATAGTCTGTTCACTTTAAGTTCAGGATACAATGTGACAAATATACGTCTTTTATGCAATCCTGCAATCGGAAAAGGAAAGAAAAATGGAAGTGTGACCGGAAGAAGGGTTTTCAAGTAAGCAGTCTTTTTGAATGGCAGAACAAGAGATATTTCAACAATTCAAAATAATTGTCAGTATTCCGTATAAAGATTTCATATATTTGAAGCCTCATTCTAAAAATGGAGGCATAACGAAACAGAATTATGGACATCAGAAACAGAATACAACAACTATTAACCGCCATCAACCAAGGGGTTTATGAGAAAGATACGGAATTAGGCTTGTCATTATTGGCTGCACTGGCAGGCGAAAGTGTTCTTTTGCTGGGTCCTCCGGGGGTTGCCAAATCCATGGTGGCACGCAGACTGAAGGCTGCCTTCAAGGGAGCAAAGGCTTTCGAATATCTGATGTCACGCTTTTCTACTCCCGACGAGATATTCGGCCCTATCAGTATCAACCGGCTCAAGGAATTCGATAAATACGAACGTGCCATTGAAGGATATCTTCCTACGGCAAGTGTAGTATTCCTGGATGAGATATGGAAAGCAGGGCCTGCCATACAGAATTCATTACTCACCGCCATCAATGAGAAAATCTACCGGAACGGAGACAGAGAAATCAAACTACCGCTTAAGCTTCTGATTGCCGCCAGTAACGAGTTGCCCGCGCACGGCGAAGGACTCGAAGCATTGTGGGACCGATTTCTGTTACGCATCATCTGCACCTGTGTGAAAGATGAAGCGACCTTCTACAACTTGCTGCTCGATGATAATGATAAAGAAATAAACATACCCGCAGACCTGCAAATCAGTGAAGAAGAATATGCAGACTGGCGCAGACAGATAAACCAGGTTTCACTATCCACCGAAATACTGCATTATATCACGAATATCCGCCATCAATTGAAACGTCTTCCGCTGGATGAAGAAGACACCGTTCGAAACGTATACATAAGTGACCGACGCTGGAAGAACATCGTGCAACTATTGAAAGCCTCAGCCTTCATCAACGGACGCACAGCGGTGAATTCGGCAGATTTGCCACCACTATACCATTGTCTATGGAACGAGATAGACGAGTGCGAGCCCATTCATCAATTAGTTCTCCGTGAACTGTTCACGTCCTGCCTGGAAAAGATGGAAGAAATCACCGAGGCGATTAAGAGTGATATACGAATCAGCCGGGTGCGCCAGGCGCTGGAAGACTTCAAAAACAATTGCTCGCCCAAGAATGACCTTGAAATTACGGATTACTTCTACTATCATGTAGAGGAACATGGCACAGGTCATACCTACATCTTCGCCGTAGACTATCTGGCACTGAAAGAGCAGAAGAGAGAAAATGCTCCGAGACAAGCCGTCGTCTATCCCGATCCGTTGAATCCGGGACGCTCGATTATCCGTTGTTATCCGGGTGGAGCACCCTCAGGCGCAGTTCAGCAACGGGTGAACCTGTACAGAGAGGGAACAGAACACCTGTTAATAGATGGTGTGCGATATCCGATGACGCAAAGGAATAAAGGAGAAAGAATGGCTAAAGCATCTCACCAGTCCGAACAAACTCCCCAAAGCCTGTTCGACAAACTGCCCCAGATCACCTCCCGCAATTACCGGGATGAACTGAACCGGCTCTTCCAGCAGCTTCTCACCCTTACCAACTCCTTATGCACGGACAATCTGTTCGTCAGCCCCGCCGACAAAGAGTTAATCACCCGTTACTCGGACGAAGTGCTGAAAAAACTGCGGAACGTAGAAATCGAAGAGGAAAAGTTACAATTCAACTTGCAGCAATATGGCAGGGCTGAGCAAAAGGAAGTATGATATCCAGTTCTACGTAAAGGTAGTCGAGAAGTTTGTGCAGACAGGAGAATGCGCCAAGACGCTATACGGCGAAACGGAAGATCCCCTGCTTCTCTATCTGCTGGCCATCATGAACGATCCGTCCATCAGAGTTCTGGTGCTGGGCGATGAGGTCCGTGCACGCATATTCTACGACATCACCACGCAATTTGTCTGGCAGTTTCTGGAACAAGAGAAATTTCAGATGCAAAGAGCACAATCCGAACTTGGAGAAATGGAAAGTGCCCTGAACTGGATTAAAGAGAAACGGGATGGATGGCAGGCCCTACTGAGAAAAATCAAAGATGACTATAAAGAGAATGCCTTCGATGAACCATTCTACGAACACATGTTCGGGGACAAAGACAAGCAACATGATTCCACCGTTTGGGAGAAGATGCTGAAAGACTGGGAAGATTCTTTCCGGCAGAAGCAGCAGGAACAGAAAGAGAAGAACCTGGATGCCAAGAAAGACTTTCTGGAAAAGAAACTGAAAACCAGCCTGAACAAGATACCGGAATACCTGGAAGAACACCAAGTGGATAAGGAGGAATTCTATCAGGCATGGAGCATGATGAACGGATTGTGGAATACCATCGACTTCGAGAATATCCGGAAGATTGTAAAACTGCAAAAGGAATACCCCGAACTGCTGAAAGTAGCCAACCGTATGGGAAGAATAGCCGACGACGAAGGCAGCAAACAGGTATATGTAACGGAAGGCAGTGCCTACAAACTGGCTCATTCCCAAAAGAGCGATATTCTGGGTGTCACCATCGGTAACGACCTGAACGCCCTGCTTCCTTCAGAATTGCTATATTATGCAGACAGCGAACTGCAAGATGTCTTCATGCTGAAATACTTCACGCAGAAGCTACAGACCTTCCGTTATAAATCGGAAATCATGCAGCCCTCCAGACGTCTGGAAGCAAAACCGGCAGTTCTGAAAGGACCTATGATCGTATGCCTCGACACTTCGGGCAGCATGACCGGGAAACCGGAGCGAATGGCCAATTCCCTGCTGATAAAACTGATTGAAATAGCTGAACTTCAAAACAGGGAATGTTTTCTCATCACATTCTCCGTATCCACCCAAACCATTGACATACGCCGCGACCGGCTGAAACTGATGGAATTCTTCAGCCACCCCTTCACCGGTGACACGGATGCCACCCAAATGCTGAAAGACACTTTCAGAATGCTCGACGAGAACCGCTATATGAATGCGGATGTCTTACTTATCAGCGATTACCGCATCCCCAAATGCAAACCGGAACTGTTAAAGCAAATGAGCGTACACCGGGAAAAGGGCACTCTCTTTTATGGTCTACAGATTGGCATTGCTCCGAATGAATGGACGGAGCATTTCGATCACATCTACAGGATAGAGTATCATGCAGACCGCAAATATTAAAGCCAATCTATCAGTTCCGCAACAGCCACATTCCCATAAAACGGTCATAAACCATATATCCGCCGGCCGATTTATAGACGAGTTCTTTCTCTACCAACGACTTCAAAGCGGCATTGACACTGCTCGGAGTTTTCAGCCCATGCCCCAAAATGAACTCTCCACTGTTGGGTGCCGTCACTTTCCCTTCATGTGCAATGGCTTTCATCAGCGCCAACTGATTGTTCGTCAGCATAATAATCAGGTTCTGATAGACAGGTGTATTTTCTTCAAGAAGCCCCATCAGCACTTGCTCTGCCTGAGTGATATCTACAACCGATTCATTTCGCTCATACAACCGATTCAACATTGCCTGCATATACCAGGTATGTCCCTCAAAACGGGTATATATCCAATGAAATACAGATTTGTCCAACTCTTGCCCCCGCAACTCAAAAAAGTTCCTTGCAAACCGATAATAAGATTCTTCATCAATCTCACGCAGCACCATCAATTGTGTACTCTGATAGAAAGGACGCTTGGCGGAAACAAACATTTCCTGCATCAAATGCCGACTGCTACCTGCAAAGATGAAACGGACATTCGGGATAAACTGGATATAAGAGCGAAGCAAAGCCTCTGTACCTTCTTCAGGATAAGAAGTGATCTGCTGAAACTCATCAATAGCCAGATAGCAATTCCTGCCGGAAGCAGCCATATAGTCAAAGATTTCCTTCAATGTCTGTTCAGACTTGTCGGCAACAAAGTCTAAGGTTACTGTAGGAACTCCCGTCAGCTCATCTGCACTAATCACCGGTCGGCAAGAGCGAAAGAAGGAAGTCAGCTTATGCAAAGCACTTTCGCTGAGCGCATCAAGCTGCCCTAGTACGGTTTTTGCCAGCAGGCGAACGAAAGAAGCTAAATCGCGCGTTGCAAAAATATCCATATAGAAACTGACAACTTCCGGTTTCTCCTCTTGCAGGGTATAGAAGACATTTTTTATCAATCCCGTCTTACCCATACGCCGAGGCGCTATCAATGTCAGGTTCCGTTCATTTTCCAAAGCCGACAACATCTGTTGTGTTTCAGCTTCACGGTCACAAAAATAACGAGGGTTCGCATAACCATATACTAAAAAAGGATTCCGGGGTTGCATCTTCTGAGGTCTCATAAGCAACATTACATGTTTTACGTTACACTTTTTATGTAACACAAAATACGGAATAAATATCGGATAAAGCAAATAGATGCGAATATTTAACCTGCATCCATCACCTCATGCCGCCACATCACCTCAAAAGGAATGTGTACCCCGTATCCTCCAATAGCCAGGCCGATTCTTACATAAAGTTTGTGCACACTTTTACTTGCACGCTTGCACTTATGCCTCGCATCTCCCTATTCATCGGCAATACAGCAGTGGTGGCAGCAAAAACAAATAGAGTGCAAGCAATTTTGCCTACACCCACATACACGCACATACTCCACTGATAGTCTTTCTATTACATCTTTTTCAGCACATAAACCGGCTGTTTCCGCAGTCCCTCATTTTCCGGTTTTCCTTCATCACAAGGACGCTGGACGTACCGAATGGCAGCGATTCCCGTCATTCCGGTGAGAAAATAGAAGGTATCGTTTTATGTTATTCCCTATGTTTCTTCCGTTAATAGCCTATGTTTCTTTCGTTGAAAAGCATTCTTTTCGTTTATCCACAGTTGTGGAGCACGTACTTCACATCTGTGGCTTTGCTGATCCACCATTGTGGAGCACGTGCTCCATATCTGTGGTAAAACCAAAATAAAGAATATAAAGATAAAGGAAAGGCTATGTAAAAGCAAGGAAAAGGGCATGTAAACGATAAGAAAATGAATACGAATAAACTTTCCCTATGATCGGACGGCAGCAACAAAGCTATTTCAGAATATATTTTGCAGTTTAAGAGAAAAGGCGGGTCGTTTTTTTTTATATACACCTATGAAATTCTCCGTATTACTCATTCAAAGTAAACTGCCAGGCGCAACAGCAGCTATTATCGGTAATATCCGGATAGCAGCTAAGACATTCGCAAGTAATGCGTTCATCTATTGTTTTAGCAAAACCGCTATATTCAATTATACCTACCGATTTACAAGGATGATACTCCATCTGTTTTCGTTTGCGGGCTGTTTGCACATGACATTCAAGCGTGCGATACACCAAAGTTTTATTGTCTTTCTCCAGAATAATCTCATCATTATTTATGTTCGCATAAAAACGTAGCTGTAAGGCTTTTGCTAAGCCCTCCAGTCCTGCATGTTCCGGTAATCCGAGAAATTGTTTTATTCTTCTCGCCTCTGTTATCGTGAAAGATTTCCATGCTTCCCTATCGTGATGCATGGCTTCATCCATTCCAAATTTCCGTTCTATTGATTGGAACCACACGCCATCCATAGCCAACCAATTTTTGGAATAGGCTTCGATGAGTTTTATCAGTTCTTCTTTAGTGAGGGAATTTAAAAAGTTGTTTTGTTTCATTGCAAAAAAAGATTCGTATAAATAACTATATAAAATGGTCGAATAACAATACTGAGTTATCAGACCAAGCATGCAAATGTATGAAATTAATCTAAAAGTTAAAGAGTATTGCCTTTATACTTTGTGGAGACATATTCAGAAGCATTATTAAGATTCATTGTTAATTAGTGAATGTCAATGCTGTAACATCTCAATTATTGTCGGAGATTTAAAAATAACAATTTTGCGATTATTACCAGTAAGTGCAGAGTCCCAAAACAATAAAGTGTCAGATAATAAGTGTAAACAACGACAAGTAACACGAAAATCAAAAAGAAAACGAATTTCACTCTTCAACTTCAACAAAAGTTTATTACCTTTGTATACTAAATAACACTAACGACTAAAACAACACGCGTATGAAATGGCCTGAACCGCTACTAATAATCATTCTTTTACCACTTTACTTCCTCTCCTGTGACAGTAAACCTTATCCTCAGGTCTTACAACTTGCTGATTCTCTTGCAAATACTTGTCCGGACAGTGCTATCGTATTGTTGGAACAATTCAAAAACAGTGCTTCTCAAGAATCTAAAGAAACACAAATGTATTATCAGCTACTGACCATAAAGGCCAGAGACAAAGCGTATATTACACATACCTCCGACAGCCTGATACTGGAAGTACTGCACTATTATGAAAAGAGGGAAGATAAAAAGCACCTACCGGAAGCATATTATTATGCCGGACGGATATATAGGAACTTGGGAGATGCACCGCAGGCGCTGGAATATTTCTTCAAAGCTATTGATGCATCAAGTGCTTGCATGAACTATAGATTAACAAGCCGCATCTATAGTCAAATAGGAACCCTTTATCTTTATCAAGAAGTATATGATAAAGCACACGATGTATTCGCCAAAGCATATCAATATGATATATTGGCAAAGGACAGCATCAGTATTACTTACAGTTTACGGGATATCGGACGGACATTTAGCACACTGAACAAGGTGGACAGTGCAATATATTACTACGAAAAGGCAGATAAATTAGCTGACAAAATAAAGAACATAAATCTGAAAAGAATCGTCAACAGTGAACTATCTGAATATTACACTAAACTGGGGATGTATCAAAAAGCTTATCAAAGCATGCAAATTGCCTTTGAACAGATCAACACTATCAATTTAGCTCCCCGTTATTGTACGGCAGCGCGTTATTACTACCATACAAATCAATTAGACTCTGCTACTTATTATTACACCCAATTGTCACTCATGAACCGATACAGCTACAAGGCAGAAGGCTATCAGGGATTGGGCTACATTGCACGTCTAAAAGGAGAATATAAAAAAGCATTAGAGTATTTAGACAAAGATTTAGCATATACAGATTCTGCGAGAAATATTATTCAGACAGAAACAGTACGCAAAATAAACTCATTATACAATTACCAATTAAAAGAAAAAGAAAACAACCGATTGAAAGATATGGCTAATAACCAGAAGATATGGAATATTATTTTCATCTCCTTTTTCATTTCTCTTACACTAATATTTGCTGTTTATTGGCAATATCATAAGAGAAAAAAACAAGAAGAATTAGCCCAACAAAGGAGAATAAAAAGAATGCAAGAAGAACAATATAGCCAAAGTTTGGCATGCATTGAGGAGAACAGGAGGCAAATAAAAAAACTGGAACAATCGCTACAGAGTGCAGAAATCATAAAAAGTTCATTAAATCAAGATTTACTCAATCTCCAGAAAAAGCTTATTGAAAAAAGCAATGAGCAAATTATAGCTAAACAAGAATTTCGTGAACAAGGTATCTCTATTTTAAAGAAATCACCAATATACCACAAATTTCTAAAGGCGGAGCAAGGGATAAAAATTAAAAAAGAAGACTGGCAAGAACTGACTCATAGCATAAATGAAGCCTATACAGATTTCACGCTACGTCTATTTGATCTCTATCCAATGAAGACAATAGAGATGCAAGTTTGCCTACTCATAAAAATAGGAGTACCTCCTACCCAAATTGCATATATAACCTCACATACCAAGCAAGCCATTACATCCATACGCAAAAGGTTATACAAGAAGGTTTTCAATATGGATGGAAGCCCCGAAGATTGGGATATTTTCATTAACTCAATGTAGTCAGAAGCGTACTTGTTGCGTACTATTATTATTGAGCACTTGCAAAATGCGTACTTATTGCGTACTTAATTATCGCATGATTCTTACATGAAGTCCCTACATTTGTAAAAACTCAAAAAGAAAGAATCATGTTACGTTATCTTTTTATCTTCATATTAGTAGCAGCATCTCTTCTTCTCACAGCAAGTGCAAAAGGAGCTATCATTCATATGATATATAATGTTGCGGAGTGCAATGATCCTAAAGACACAAACCCATGGGAACAAGACAAACGTTCTATCACCAACTTCCCATCTGTCACGCAAGAGGATGACGTTATATATATTTATTCAAATATCATGCAAAACAACGTAAATATTATAATAAAAGACAGCAGCAATAATATTATACAATCTACTTCTATAACACTATTCCCTAATCAGCCAACAGCTATTAAGATAGTTACGACAATAAAAGGAGATTATAGGATTGAATTAAGATATAGTCAAGTATCACTTTATGGTTATTTTAGCATTATGTCATAGTTCACTAAAATATAAGACAATCTTTTAACACAAATCAAATAAGAAACAACGTTGTTTTTATAATAAATTCTTAGTATTAACATTAAAACGTAATTAACATGAAAACAATCTTCACATTCAAAACTATCGTAAGCTTCCTTTTGCTTATACTCGGATTAAACCTTAATGCCCAAATCAAATATACTGATAGAGGCTTTCTCACTTTCGGTTCTACCACTTCTTATCATGATGGTACAAAATACTATGATTTGACACTCAAAGGAAATATATTTGTTCAAAGTCCGGCAAATGCGGGAAACTTCTTCCAAATAGACACCAATCCCGCAGCAACTCGTCTTGCCAGTCATTTGGATCAAGTGGTTTTCTATAATACTGGGACAAGTACATTCAACAGTATTCAAGTGAAGAATGTCTATAATTATTCCGATGCCAGAGCAAAAGCAAATATCCAATCTTTATCTCAAGGCTTGTCTATATTACAACAATTGAGACCTGTTTCATACAATTTCACAGACAATTCTGATAACACCAAGTTCAGAAAAGGCGGAGATGGAAAGGAAATCGGACTATTAGCCCAGGAAGTTGAGCAAGTTCTGCCAAACATTGTCCTGACTGATCCGGATGGAAACAAATTAATCAACTATACGAGCCTCATTGCAGTACTTATAGATGCCGTTAAAGATTTAAATGAAAAAGTCGCTGCATTGGAAGCTCAACAGTAATTAAGAAAGGGGAAAACAGACATGAAAAAGAAATCCATACTAATTACCGCCTTTGCGCTCGCTACCGTTATAGGGTGCACAAATGACGAAACCATTCCGATAGAAGAAAGCAATGTCCTAACCCGCGCTGTGACTCAAACCATATTCAGTAATCAGACTGTAACATCCAACAGAACCGTTACAGGCACAGATATATTATCTGAAAATATCACAGTCAGCAATGGTGCTAAACTTATCCTAAAAGGAAGTCAGAGCATAACCATAAATAAACCTTATACTATAGAAAAAGGTTGCCAACTGGAAATAACACACTAATTCGTTTTAGGAAAGAGAAAGAAGAGGGAAGAGATATTTTCATTGTCTTCCCTCTTCTCAACGACACAAAAAAAACAATTTATGGAACACCGCATTCGAGAATTAGACTACCTGAAAAGCATTTTCATTCTTCTAATGGTTGCTTTCCACTTGGTGTATATAGGCGATAAATATCCTTATGCAAAACAGATTGTATATACATTCCATATGTCCGCCTTCCTGATCCTATCCGGCTATTTGACCAATATCCAAACAGATGCCGGAAATTTCTTAAAGAAGCAATTATGGATTTTCATTCCATACGCGTGCATGGAGACGGGCTATGTCATCATGTCCCATATCTTACCCGTCAGAGAAAGCGTATCAGAAATTACCCCAACCCTATTAGTATACAAAATATTTGTTAAGCCAATGGGTACTTACTGGTATCTGCACACCCTTATCATCTGTTGCACTATTTATTATTGCATATTCCGCTATATTCATGCAACAACCATTTCACGCATAATACTATTTGGCGTATGCCTGTTCGCAACATCTTATTTTGGGGGACTTATGGCATTTGCCAATGCCATTTACTTCCTTGCAGGAGTCATTATCAGGCAAAGCAAACTGCCATTCACTCATATCTTTCAGGCGTCATTCCTCGCCCTTGTTCCTATCGCAATGCTCTGCTGTTTCCCGGATAATCTGAACAGGGGGACATTGGCAGGCATCACCATTACTTACTTGGCTATCAGCACACTACTGTATATCCACCGCTACTTGCCCGAATTCATCAGACAATACTTTTACTTTATTGGCCGAAATACCCTTGTCATACTTCTGTTCTCTCCGATTTTCACCATCTTATGCAAAACGCTTCTGCCTTTTTTACTGTTTGAGCCAACTGGAATGCTTTTCATGTTCACATCAGTCTTTTTCACAACAATGGGCTGTTTAGCAATGGCATGGAGCATGGACAAGCTACATTTATCCCGCTTCTTCTTTGGAAAAGACACCATTTTAAGCCGGCAATGAGATTTACAAAATAGAAATAACATACTTTTAAACCATACATTATGCAAAAACGACAAAAAAACAGGAAGCTCTACTTCGAGGAGCTTTCCATAACAAGCAAGAAATATTATATTCCTTATATCTCGAAATTCAAGAGGATTGAAGAAGGAATGAATATTTTAGAAATAGGATGTGGAGACGGGGGTAATCTGCTGCCTTTTGCCGAACTGGGATGCAACACGACAGGAGTCGACATATCTACAGGTAGAATCAAGGATGCTATCCTGTTTTTTGAAGAAAGACAAATCAAAGGAAACTTCATTGCATCCGATATCTTCAAGCTAAAAAGCCTTGAGCATAATTTCGATTTGATTATCTGTCATGATGTGATAGAACATATAGAAGACAAAGCAGCATTCTTGTCCAACCTGCCGAAATATACTAAACCCGGAGGTCTTATTTTCATGTCATTCCCCGCATGGCAGATGCCATTTGGAGGACATCAACAGATATGCAAAAGTAAGACAATATCCCACTTTCCCTTCATCCATCTGCTACCTGCTTCTATGTATAAAGTAATTCTGAAAATGAGTGGCGAAAACGAAGGCTGCATCAAAGAGCTTCTGTCCATAAAAGAAACAAGAACTCCCATAGAGTTATTTGAAAGACTGGCCCGCAAGAATCATATCACAGTTGTGGCCAGGAAATTGTTCTTTATAAATCCTCATTATGAAATAAAATTCGGATTAAAGCCCCGGAAGCTATCTGCAATAATCGCTGGTATTCCATATCTGAGGAATTTCTTCACTACATCATGTTTTTACATTTTGCAATAAAAGATTATAAAATGATTTCTTTTGAAGTTCCTTTTACCGGAAACTTCTTCCCATTTTGATTTTGAAATATATAAATTAAACTTAAAAAGAAGAGTTATGAAAAAAGTACATTTTCTTTATTTAGTATCTTTATTATTGCCGTTTTGGAGCTGTAATAATGAGATGATGGGTCTTGATGCACCTATAAATACTGATGCTTCAACAAGAGCCCCTGGAGATGGTAAGAATGATTTGCTGGGACATGGTTATGATGCAACTTCCAGTGCATTTAAGGGATCCAACTATGGAAGATCAAGAATTATTGACTTGGAACGCTTTTTGTCAGGAAAAGGACGTGATCCTATTACCGGAGCAGAAGTAACTATGTATCCCGGCAAGATAGAAGAGTCTCTTCTTCATTCTGGAGGCGAGATGTATGTTGAATGGGGAGCCAATTTAGAGGAATATAGTAAAGGCCAACACTCCAGATACAATGCAAATACAGAAATAAATGCATTAGGAGTAAAGTTGTATAGCGCAGACTTGAAGGCCTTTTACAATGATTCTTCCCGATTTAGTAGTTCCTATTGCTTCTATAGAATAAATGTCCAAAAAACTACGAGGAAACTAAAACTGTCCCAGATATATCCCGCCTATTTGAAGTATTTTCTAACAGACGATTTCCTGCGTGATTTGAAATATTATACAGGAGACGACATTGTTGCAAAGTATGGTACCCATGTACTTACAGATATTTTGTTAGGAGGAGTTTGCAGCGCTATGTTCAATGCAAAAATGACTACTGCCGCTAATGAGAGCTCTTTCAAAAATGAAGCAGATTTATTTATCAGACAGGTTTCAGTCGGCACAGGTAGTACCGAAGCACAAAAACGATTTAGTAGTTTTAAAGATGTAAGCATATCTATAGTATCTTATGGTGGCAAAGATGCAATTGATCAATCCAATATCTCGTTTGACCCATCAAAAGGTGAACTGGGAGATTTTACTCTTAACTTTAATAATTGGCTAAATAGCATAGACCAAACTACAGAACAAGTGATTGGAATAGGGGATAATACAACGAAAATTTATTTTATAAGCGATTTAGTGGATGATGCTTCTAAAAAGAAAGAAATAGAGGATGCCATTGTGAGATATTGTGAAAAACAACAGATAAATATGTCTTTAATGCAAACTTTGGATTACGAAAAAGCAATTCTCCACTTTACACACACCGACAATAAGAAGTATACACCGGCAATGATGTATATACCGGCAGAATCATATTTCCCGGAAACTGTGGTTTTGAATTATTATCCAATGGAGAGTAGTGCCCCTCTGGAAATGAAAGAAAGTGATATGTGGAAATTCCGTTGGACCTTCTATCCTTATGGAGAATATTATCGCATCGGGATAAGAGGAGCGAATTTTGTTGATTATGCATTTACGGTACGTTCGTTATCTACTCTATTACCAAGGTTTAACGAAAAAGCATTTGACCAATTGTGGGCTGTAGAAGCGGTTTCTATACAAAACAACAAATATATGTTGAGACACGTAAATAGTGGACAATATCTTTCGCACGATGACTTATTATTACACCCTAAAAATCCGAATGATCAGTCATTATGGTTCGATATAACAATAGTTCCATAAATAAAGATTAAAAAGCTCATTTCTCTTAGAATGAATACATTTTAGGGGAAATGAGCATTTATGATATTAACAAAGCGTAAAAGAATATCTTGTCAAGAAGACCGTATATGGATATTTCTTAAATTTGTTTTTTATCACTGTCAATATAAAAATTAAAATATGAGACTGAACTACACTTTATTTGGGGTACTGTTACTGCTTTGGAGTGGATGTGATTTTTCGGAACCGGAACCGGAACCAGAAATCGAACCGCCGACTGTAGTAGAGAAAGATCCTGTTGATATAAAAGTATTTATAGAAACAGTAACGAGCGATAAAACCTATGATTACATAGACTTATTGGGCAGAGGATTTGACTGTAAAAAGAGTACCATAAAGGGATATATAAATGTAAAAGGCAAAGTTATTGATGTAGAACGTCTGTTAGCAGGTGACGGATATGATTATGTAAAGCAGGAACCAATAAAACTATTTCCATATTCTGCAATAGAAGAACATTTATTTTACAATGGAGGAAACAGGGTTATAAGTGAGAATCGAGACTTGAATAAATATATAGATAATATTTATTTGAACAGTCAAGTAGAAACGAGGATAGGGGATATTACTCTTAAACTGTTCACAGAAGACGTAGGAGATATGGAGGAAAACCTACAGGGTAATTATTTTTACAAGACGGAATATTTACAGCCTACCAGCAGATTTACCCTTCCTCACATTTGGCCACGTTACTTATGTTTTTTCTTGTCTGAAGAGTTCCTGAATGACTTAGAGAAGAGTAACGGAGACGAAATAGTGAAGAAATATGGTACTCATGTTCTTACTGATGTGCTCTTGGGGGGATATTCATCTATCTCTTATGTCGCTCAATATACCTATATGCTATCTGATGTGGATTTTAGAAAGCGAGTTCAAGTTTATACCAATTATTTGACTCTATCCCGTTATCCTGTGGAGGTAACCCAAATTTTTGAGGAGTGCAGCAAAGTGAATATTCATTTTAAAACAAATGGAGGCAACCCGTGGTATATTGTTACTGAAGGTGATAAAATTATGGGCTATGATAAATGGTTTAAAGGGATTAATAATCAGGTGGGAAGTTTAATCGGAATTGGGAATTCTACCACTCATATATATTTGATAAGTGATTTTGTAAAAGATGAAAAGAAGAAAACTGAAATAGAAAAAGCGATTCTACGGTATTGCAATCAATAACCGACACACAATTTCTGAATCTTTTTGAATACATCATTGGACATTTCATTGTCTTCTCTTTTTCTTTGAGTGGAAAACCGTTATCTTTGCACACCAAAATGCGCTCATAACAAAAGAGATACATATATCACAATGGAAAAGAAATTCAAACGCACTACCGTTACGTCGGCATTGCCCTACGCTAACGGCCCCGTTCATATCGGACACTTGGCAGGAGTTTATGTACCCGCTGATATCTACGTCCGCTATCTGAGACTGAAAAAAGAAGATGTAATCTTTATCGGAGGTTCGGACGAACACGGAGTACCCATCACAATACGCGCCAAGAAAGAAGGCGTAACACCGCAAGATATAGTAGACCGTTATCATACGCTTATCAAAGAGTCTTTTAAAGAGTTCGGCATCTCATTTGATGTATACAGCCGCACAAGTTCAAAAACTCACCACGACACCGCTTCGGAATTCTTCCGTAAGCTGTACGATAAAGGCGATTTTATCGAAAAAACCAGCATGCAGTATTACGACGAGGAAGCCAAGACTTTCCTTGCCGACCGCTATATCACAGGCGAATGTCCCCACTGCCATACAGAAGGTGCCTACGGCGACCAATGCGAAAAGTGCGGTACGAGCCTCAGCCCCACAGACCTGATTAATCCGAAAAGCGCCATCAGCGGAAGTAAGCCCGTAATGCGCGAAACGAAGCATTGGTATCTGCCGCTTGACCAACATGAAAACTGGTTGCGCCAATGGATTCTGGAAGATCATAAAGAATGGCGTCCCAATGTATACGGTCAGTGCAAAAGCTGGCTTGACATGGGCCTGCAACCCCGTGCGGTAAGCCGTGACCTTGATTGGGGTATTCCTGTACCCGTAGAAGGAGCCGAAGGCAAGGTGCTGTATGTATGGTTTGATGCCCCTATCGGCTACATCAGCAACACAAAAGAGTTGCTGCCTGACACTTGGGAAACTTGGTGGAAAGATCCCGAAACCCGTCTGATTCACTTCATCGGTAAAGATAATATCGTATTCCACTGCATCGTATTCCCTGCCATGCTGAAAGCGGAAGGAAGCTTTATCCTGCCTGATAACGTACCGAGCAATGAATTCCTGAACCTGGAAGGCGACAAGATTTCGACTTCACGCAATTGGGCCGTATGGTTGCACGAATACCTGGTAGACTTCCCCGGCAAGCAGGATGTGCTTCGCTATGTGCTGACAGCCAATGCGCCTGAAACTAAAGACAATGATTTCACCTGGAAAGATTTCCAGGCACGCAATAACAATGAATTGGTAGCCGTTTACGGTAACTTCGTGAACCGTGCCCTGCAACTCACCAAGAAGTATTTCGATGGTGTAGTACCCGCTGCCGGTGAATTGACAGAGTACGACCGCGAAACACTGAAAGAATTCTCTGATGTAAAAGCAGAAGTAGAAAAGTTATTGGATGTATTCAAGTTCCGCGATGCACAGAAGGAAGCCATGAACCTGGCCCGCATCGGAAACAAATACCTGGCAGATACCGAACCCTGGAAGATTGCCAAAACGGATATGGACCGTGTAGCCACTATCCTGAACATCTCCCTGCAACTGGTTGCCAATCTTGCCATTGCATTCGAACCGTTCCTACCGTTCAGCAGCGAAAAACTACGCAAAATGCTGAACATGGACAGCTTCGACTGGGCTACTTTGGGCAGCACTAATTTATTGCCGGCCGGACACCAGTTGGCTACTCCTGAATTGCTCTTCGAAAAGATAGAAGACAGCGTTATTGAAGCACAGGTACAGAAGTTGCTCGATACGAAAAAGGCTAATGAGGAAGCCAACTACAAAGCTAATCCTATCCGCCCGAATATCGAATTCGACGACTTTATGAAGCTGGATATTCGCGTGGGCACCGTATTGGAATGTCAGAAAGTTCCCAAAGCCGATAAATTACTGCAATTCAAGATTGCCGACGGACTGGAAAACCGTACTATCGTCAGTGGTATCGCACAGCACTACAATCCGGAAGAATTGGTAGGCAAACAAGTATGTTTCATTGCCAATCTTGCTCCGCGTAAGCTGAAAGGCATCGTCAGCGAAGGTATGATCCTCTCTGCCGAGAACTTTGACGGTTCGCTCTCCGTGGTTACAACCATGAAGGAGGTGAAGCCGGGTAGCGAAGTGAAGTAAAAATAATCTTAATGCCGAATGACAACTCAAGAACTCATAAAGCTTTTGGAGGATTTCATCCACTTGCCGGGAGAAAATGAAGTCGTAGAATTCAAAAAAGCTCAGAATGGATTCGATACACAAAAGTTAGGAGAATACTTCTCCGCACTGAGTAACGAAGCTAATCTTGGTCAAGAAGAATTTGCCTGGTTGTTATTCGGCATTCATGATAAGACTCACACCATTTTAGGCAGTTCATATAAACCGACACGTCCCTCGCTTGACGCCCTAAAAAGAGAAATAGCCGAAGGGACCAACTGCGGCATCACTTTTACGGAAATACATGAAATCATGTATCAAGGGAAAAGAGTTATCATGTTTCAAATTCCGGCAGCCCCTAAAGGAATCCCGACTTCTTATAAAGGACACTATTATGGGCGCGACGGTGAATCATTGGTAGCCTTGAGCCTGCATGAGTTAGAGGCAATCCGCAATCAAAGCCAACAGCCCGATTGGAGTGCCCAAATTGTAAAAGGCGCGACTTTTGACGATTTAGACTCCAAGGCCATTTCCATTGCACGCTCATTGTATATTGCTAAAAACAAAAAGAATGCCGCTGAAATTGCAGAATGGGATGACATAACCTTCCTCAACAAGGCAAAACTTACTATAAAAGGCAAAATAACCAATGCTACCATTGTCTTATTGGGAAAAGAAGAAAGCGAAGTACTTATTTCACCGGCAGTAGCCAAGATACGCTGGATACTCAAAGACTCACAAGGAACGGAGCGGGATTATGAAATTAAAAGTTGTCCGTTTATCATCTCCATTGAAGGAAGTTTCATTCCCCGTACAATCAGCAACGTATTGAAAGACAATGCACCGGAGGAAGTCTACAGAAATCCTTTCCTGGCTCGTGCAATGGTAGGACTACAGATGGTAGACACGATAGGAAGCGGCATCAGGAAGATGTTCAACTTTCAGAGGCAACGGCTTTTCCCTTTGCCCGATTATACCATTGAGAGAGACAGAGTACAAGTAACCATTATCGGAAAGATTCTGAATATGGAATATGCCAATATATTAGCTAAGAAGCAAGATTTATCTTTGGTGGAAATCGAAGCACTCAATCGTATACAACTGAACCGTTCGATATCAGATGAAGAGGTATCGCATCTTAGGAAGAAAAAGCTTATTGAAGGAAGAAAGCCGAACCTATTTATAGCAAAACCGGTTGCTCAGCAATTAGATCAGAAAACAGCCTATTCCAACAATAAAGGATTTGAGGACAGTTATTATTGTGATCTGATTCTTAAAGCACTGACTGAACATGAAATACTTACAAGAGAAGAAATAACCAAACTACTGTGGAAGAAGTTACCTGATATATTGAACGATAGTCAAAAACTCATCAAGATAAAGAATTTATTATCCAAATTGCGGTCATGCAATAAAATAGTGAATCAAAGACAAGGAAGTATATCTAACTGGCAATTGAAAAAAGAGTAGATTTATCCGAGATTTATCCGAGATTTAAACGGGATTTATCCGAGATTTAAACGAGAATAGAAGTATAACAATCTAATAATAAACAACATACACTTCAATATTTACGAGCAAATTACGAGCAATTTATCCGAGATTTAAACGCAATTAAATGATATCTTAATCATAAATCGAACAAGGAATGACAGAAGCATCACTCAAAGAGAAAACAGCAAAAGGATTACTCTGGGGCGGAATAGGCAACGGGGCCATGCAACTGCTAAACCTCGTCTTCGGCATATTCCTTGCCCGGTTGTTATCCACAACAGACTATGGCATGGTGGCCGTGTTGACCATCTTCTCCGCCATGGCCGGAATTTTCTCGGAGAGTGGCTTCATCCTGGCACTTGTCAATAAGAAAGAGGTAAAGCATGAGGAATATAATTCCGTATTCTGGTTCAACATCAGTATCGGCGCATCACTTTACCTCATACTTTTTCTTTGCGCTCCTTTCATCGCCGATTTCTACCATACACCCGAGCTTACCCGGCTGGCCCGTTTCCAATTTCTGAGTTTCTTCATCGGAAGTTTCGGTACTGCCCCTACGGCCTATTTTTTCCGTAATCTCATGGTGAAAGAGCGTAGTCAGATACAGATAGCCGCCATCCTCATTTCGGGTATTACAGGTGTCAGTTGTGCCTACCATGGCTGGGGATACTGGGGAATTGCCGTACAGACCGTTGTGTATGTCAGCACCAACACTATCCTGCTTTGGATATTCTCTCCCTGGCGGCCTACTTTTTCGTTCCGCTTTCACCCATTGCTGGAATTATTGCCTTTCAGCAGTAAATTACTCTTTACCTCGCTCTTCACTCATATCAATAACAACATCTTCTCCGCATTGCTGGGACGTTTCTACACCATCCAGCAAGCCGGTTACTACTCACAGGGAAGCAAGTGGACGACGATGGGATATTCCACCATTTTCGGAATGATAAACAGTGTAGGGCAACCTGTGTTCAGGGAAGCCTCGGAGGACAGGCAACGATTGCAAAACATATTCCGCAAGCTGATGCGCTTCACCGCCTTTGTCAGTTTCCCCGCTATGTTGGGGCTCGCCATTGTTTCTCAGGAACTGATCGTAATAAGCATTACAGAGAAATGGCTACCCTGTGTACCCGTCATGCAGATACTGTGCGTATGGGGGGCCTTCATGCCTATTTCAACTCTTTACTCCAACCTGATGAATAGCATCGGCCGGCCGAACGTATATATGTGGAACACCATCGCACTGGGCATCTTCCAGCTACTATGCGTGTGGGGTAGTTACCCGTACGGTCTGAATATCATGCTGATAGTCTATACAGCAGCCAATATCTTCTGGCTACTCATCTGGCATTATTTTGCTCATAAACATATCGGAATTTCCCTGCTTAATACACTGAAGGATATAGCTCCCTATCTCATTATATCTGTAGCCGTAATGACTTTTACTTACTGGGTAGCAGGTTATGTGAAGAACATCTATCTCTCCTTACTGGTGAAAATCGCTTTAGCTGCCTCACTCTACATATTCCTGATGTGGAGCCTGAAGTCGACCGTATTCAGAGAAAGCCTTCAATATCTATTTAAAAAGAAAACCATACAATAATGACACTGCAAAATGTAACTGTAATCATCCCTGCGCACAACCGTCCCGAGCGCTTGCGCAGATTGCTCGACTACTATAGCCGCACAGATATCAAGGTTCTTGTTCCCGACTCATCCGACCATCCGTTTGCCGATGCGGAGAAGTACCCGGACATCACTTATCTGCACCGTCCTAAACTACATTTCCTGTTGAAGCTGAAAGAAGTGCTTCCCATGATTAGTACACCCTATGTGCTTTATTGCGCTGATGATGATTTCGCTGTTCCCTCCGGCATTGCGCAGATGACCGCCTTTCTAGACGAACACCCAGATTACAGCACTGCACAGGGACATTACCTGACCTTCACTCCCCATAAAGGGAAAATATCATTCTACCCTCGCTATATCCGCTACTTCGATAAACAAATAACGGGCGATACTCCCCGGGAAAGACTTTTACAAGAGAAGAACATGTATGCCTCATTGCTCTACTCCGTCATCCGGACACGAGCTTTTCAGAGGATGTATGCAGCTTGTTTCAACCCGGACGGAAGCCTGCGTTTCCGCAACCTTTTCCTGGCTGAAGAGTTCTTTAACCACGCTGCGCTTATCTTCGGCAAATATGCTACACTGCCCTATTTCTACAGTGCCCGCGAGCGTATCACAGGTTCCGCTACGGAAACCACCGTACCTGTTTCAGTTATCAAAACCTCTCATAAATATCGGGAGGAATATCAAGGTTTCCTTCTGGCGTTATCAGAATTACTGGCAGCCCGGGAAGGTGATACACTTGAAGATGCTTTCTCCTTTATTTGCAGCATCAGCGATATGCCTAAAGACACTGCCGAAATCTCTGGCAAAAGGAAGATTATGGAATTCACTCATAAACATCCCCTGTTACGTTGGGTAAACAAGCTGGCTGACTGGAGATATACTCAGAAAGGATTGAAAGCGGTACGAGGTATGCAAAGCTACCCCTGTACATTCTCCACACCGGAAAAAGAAGAAATTATCAAAGCAATTGAACAATCTTAAAGACACGCAAAATGACAAATAAAACTGTTTCCATTGTAATAGGTACTTATACGACACCTACCTCTTTCCGGGAAATCAAGGTCTACAAAGTAGGGGAAAAACCTCAGGATAGAAACTGCTGAAGCATCCCTTCAAGCATCCCATTATCAGAAAGCAGTTTCTCCACAAACTCACGAAAGGCGCCAAAGCCCCCATGCTGTGCAGTGACGTAATCGACCTCACGTTTCACATAATCCGGTGTATTACTGGGGGAAGCGCTGAATCCAACCTTACGGAGCAGAGCCAAGTCGTTCACGTCATCACCGATGAAGGCAACATCCTGCAACGTAATGCCCAACTCACGACATAATTCTTCCGCCTGTGCCACTTTATCTTTCACCCCCAGGTAGCAGTAATCTATCTTCAGTTTATCAGCACGCTTCTGAACAATCTGCGTATTCTCACCCGTCATAATGGCTACAGGTATATTCAGCTTGCGAAGGAAAATAACTCCCCAGCCGTCTTTCACGGAGAAGCGTTTCATCACATCGCCCTGTTCGGTATAGTACATTCCACCATCAGTCCACACACCATCAATATCGGTAATCACTAACTTTGGTAACATAGTTTTTTCTTTTTATTCAGATGATACAATCATTTATTTCCACTTCCCGCTCTTTCCCCTCAGCCCATCGCGATAGCCACACAGCAATGCCCGCAATTTACTGAACTTCTGCCGCTCATACAGTATGATAAAAACCACACGCTTATAAAAATGATAGCGCAAATGCGACTTCAAATTCAACGCTTCAGGATACAGACGATGCAGGAGAATACCATTGCGCACATTATAGTAGGAACGGGCCGGACCGTATTCATTAGGAAATACTTCTTTTCCCAGCAAACGCCTTTTCTTCTTCTGATAACCCAAATCGTGTGTCAGCAGAATATTCTTGAAGCATAAAACGGGAATATCTTTCCTTTTAGCCCTCCAACAAAACTCACAATCCACTCCCCAGACGAAGAGGGATTCCATAAAGTCGCCCAAAGTATCGAACAGGCTAACCGGATATATACTTCCCGAAGTCATTGCCGAATACACTTCATCCACAGAGTCCGTTGGCGGATACATGGTGGTTTGCCGGGATTTAATGAAATAATTGGTAGAGAAAATGGCAGCCTTGTCCTCACCATAGTTACGGATTGCCCGAAGGTAGTTTTCGAAGTTCCGCCCACCGAAACAGCTATCCTGATCCAAGGTCAGCAGATGCGTAAATCCATTTGCACGGGCATACGCCACCGCCTTATTCAGCGCAGAACCAATGCCCAGATTTTCACCGCAACCATCCTGAATGATTTTCCCTCGCCCATCTCCCAAAGAACCCAAATCCAGATCCCTGCGATCTGTTGCCGGAGTATTATCCCACAACATCAATTCGTCCAGTTGAGCAAGATAGGTAGCGATATTCTTTACTACCGCATCATCCGGATAATATAAGATGACTATGCCTAAGAGTTTCATAAATCATCGGATGACATCCGGATAGATAATCTCATTCCGGGGAATTTCTTTCAATACTTTATGCCCTACCACTTTCGCACGCTCCACCCACTTAAAGCCGTCACCGGGACTCAACAGATGGATATCCTGTTCGGTAATGACATCTCCGGGATGCAGCGTCTTATTCGTTGCAATGGAGCGCTCCAGTTTCACCTTTGCCGAGGCAACGGAAGAGTCGATATACAGTTCTTCTTTTCCCAGCCAACGTTCGGCAATACGGATATCACGTATCATGCGGTTCACACCGTCGGGGCCAAGAGAACCTTGCTGATCGGTTCCCTTCATACGGCGGTCGATGGTGACATGCTTCTCTATGATTTCCGCACCCATACCCACGGCAACGATAGGAGCGGCAATACCGATGGTATGGTCGGAGAAGCCGATGGTGTACTGCCCATAGTGCTGTTTCAGATAGGTGATAGTCTTCAGATTCAGATTATCGGGCTGGGTGGGATATTGTGATACGCAATGCAGGATGGAAATGTTGTTATGATAACGGGTAATCACCTCCAAAGCATCATCCAGTTCTTTTCTGCCTGCCATGCCGGTAGACAGAATAATAGGTATCTTGGTTTCAGCCATCACTTCCAGCAACGGCAGGTTGGTAAGATCGCGGCTTGCCACCTTCAGACGGTCGGGCGTGAAGAGTTTCAGCAGAGAGAGGCAGCCTTTGGAGCACAGTGTTTCCACGAAATCAAGACCTAAAGACTTGGCGTGCCTATACACTTCGAAGTGTTCCTCGTCCGTCAGCTCCAGAAAAGCACGATGTTCGCCGTAGGTACGTCCGAAAGAATGGGGGGAATCATACGGACGGTTCATCTGTGAGTCCGTCAGTTCTTCATTCAAATCCCGTTTAGTCAATTTCACCGCATCCATCGGACGAAGTTCTATATTGAACACTTCTTCACGAACAGGACGGGACACCAGGTCTACGATCAGTTTGGCTATATCGACGGAACCGTTATGGTTCTGTCCGATTTCTCCTATTATATAAGTACTATTCATTTACGAATTATAAATTACGGATTACACTTGGCTGCACAGCGGTAGAAGGTATACATGGACTATTTTTCATTTCTTGCAATATTCTCCAACATTCTGGCACGATAGTCAGGATGCGATTGCACCAGTTGCAACAGGGCATGCACACTACGGTCGGTCTTCTCATGGAAGGTGGCATAAAGTTCCTGTAGCAAGGTGAAGTCTTCCATCGTATCGAGAGTGAAACGAAGATCGAAACGCCCTTCCAACTCAGCCGGCAACGGAAGCAGACGCACCTTGAATTTTTCGGGATGGGTATAGAGATAGATGGTGACATGCTCGATGTAGAGTTTCTCTTGAGTAGAAACGGCGGCACGACGCAGAGCGTCAATCGTTGTCAACTCGGAATATAAGCCCAAATGGGACTTGATGGTAGGACGTCCATCAGCAAAGCCATAGGCTATATAATCTGCCGGACAGAAAGTGTGTTCGGCAAAGAAGGTATTGAAAGTTTCGGGACGAAGGAACGGATTATCCGAACAGACACGGATAAAGCGGTTGATACCGAAAACTTCGGCAGCACGGATAAAGCGGTCGAGTACATTGTCCTCATCGCCACGAAAACTGAGGATACCCGCCTGACGGGCGATTTCGGCAAGCACGTCGTCCTGCGGGCGGTTGGTGGTGGCAAGTACAATACATTTGTCCGGACAAGCCTGTTTGATGTTGGCTATCAGAATGTCGATGATGCGCTGCTCGCCATAGAAGGGGAGCAGAATCTTGTTGTGCAGCCGGGTAGAACCGGTGCGTGCCTGAATGATTATTCCATCTTTCATAATTTCATCCGTTTAAAAGCGTCGATATAAGAGCCGGGAGTGACATTGATGATTTCCTTACCCAGCCGGCGTGCGTAGGCTTCGAGTATAAAGTAGGACTTGAAGGCTACGTGCATGTGATAGAGAATGGTATGGAGCCGGGCACTGTTCAAGTTTTCCTGTTTCACGGTGTCAGCCTGCGATTTATTCTGGTCGTAGAAGTGCTTTTGGTGCATCAGTACTACGTTGTCATCCGTTACGGTGATCTCCGGCAACCAGGAGTGGTCGGCACCTGCCAAATAGATTTTCTTGAAAGGCAGGCGCAATCCCATAGCGATAGAAGGTATCAGTACGTTATGCGGACGGGGAACGCCCCAGCCTTTGCGGAATATCCAGTTGCAGAAACCCTGGAAGCCTTCGATAGGCGTTGTATTATAAATATAGAGCTTGATGTGGGGGTTACCCGCCAGTAAGGGTCGCCATTCTTTATTCTTCAGGGCACGGGCGGGGACAAAGAAGTTCATGTCCCAGGTAGTCTTCTCGGCCATTGTCTTGAAAAGCTGTATACGCTTCTCGGGAACGATCCAGAACAGTGGGTCTGCAATCAGATAAAGTTCGGGGCGGAGACGCTCGAACATAGGAGAACTTACACAGAAGTTCACTGCCAACAAGGTTTTTCCCTTAATGAAATCCGTCGAATCTTCTACCGTGCGGTTCAGCGAAGGGCCGTTAGCCAATATCAGCAATTCATCCGGATTGCTGAAAGAAGACGGCAAGCGCGTGCACCACTTGGACTGCAACAGGATTTTCACTATACTGAGGAAGCACTGCCAAAGCTGTTCCAACCATTTCAAACCTTTTTCTCCCATATTGTTATAAAAGTTACGAGCTACAAATACCAAGTACTTTCAGACTACCTGCGAAGAATTATTCGCCCTACCATGTGGCATCATTTAAACGGCAGATTCACAACGCTTATTCGGTTCATTTGCAACACTTGCAATACATTTACGTAACACCTGCAATACATTTCCACAACACTTGCACGGTACAAATCAAACACTTGTGTCCCGTAATCATCCTCTTGAACACTTACAAACAGAATCTTTCCCCTTCAATCACAACGCAGCCACTCGTAGCTCGTAGCCTGTAACTTGTAGCTAATTTATTCTCCTGCAAAGATAGATACTTTAGCGGTTACTGGCTAAAAAAACCGCGAATTTGTGGATAGAAAGCGGCAAAAGCTGTACTTTTGTCGAAACATTCCGCAACATGAGAGTACTTATAATCAATACGTCCGAGAAAACAGGCGGAGCCGCCATTGCCGCCAGACGCCTGATGGAATCGCTCCATACAGCGGGAACAGACGTGAAGATGCTCGTCCTGCACAAGGAAAGCCAATCGGAACAGGTGATCTCCGTAGGCAAAGACTGGCAAAAGAAATGCACTTTCCTCTGGGAAAGACTGGTTATCTGGACGAATAACCTCTTCAGCCGGAAGAATCTCTTTACCGTCTCCATAGCCAATACGGGCTTCAACGTCACCAAACTGCCCGCCTTCCGGGAAGCCGACATCATACACCTCCACTGGATAAACCAGGGAATGCTTTCACTGAACAACATACAGGAAATCCTTGAATCGGGCAAGCCCGTTGTCTGGACCCTGCACGATATGTGGGAGTGTACCGCCATCTGCCACCATGCCCACACCTGCACCCTCTTCAAAAGCGAATGCAGAAACTGCCGCTTCCTGCGCTTCCCGGGCAAAAACGATCTGGCGCACCGGGTATTCAAGAAGAAACAAAAACTATTCAGTCATGCCAGCCCCCTGAATATCGTCGCAGTCAGCACATGGCTTTCCTCACAAATACAGCAAAGCGCCCTACTTAAAGAGAAACCTGTATCCGTGATCCCTAATACACTCTCCCCCGCCGACTTCCGGATGATGGACAAAGAGCTGTCCCGAAAGGAACTGTCCCTGCCCGACAAACATATCATTCTGTTCGGAGCCGCCCGCATCGACGATCCGATCAAAGGAGTGGAGTATCTACTCCGGGCCATCCGGTTATTGATTGAAAAGAAGCAATTCCCGCAGGAAAAACTTCACCTGGCACTATTCGGCAAGATCAAATATCCGGAGAAACTTCTCAGCTCCATCCCCGTCAGCTACACCTATCTGGGACGAATAGGCGATACAAACAAACTCTCGCAACTATATTCTGCCGCAGACGTCACCGTATCAGCCTCTTTCTATGAGACATTCGGCCAGACCCTGATCGAGGCCCAGGCCTGTGGTTGCATTCCGGTTTCTTTCGGCAACAGCGGACAGGCCGACATTATCCGCCACAAAGAGAACGGCTTCCTGGCCGACTACCTCTCTGCCGACAGCCTGGCAGAAGGTATCAGATGGGGAATAACCGAAGCCCGGACAACCATCTCCAAAGAAAATATGCGAAGCGAAGTATTCAGGAAATACTCCGGTGAAGTCGTTGCAAAGCAATATCTCAATCTCTACCAAAACTTAATCAGAAGAAAGGTGACACAATGAGAATACTACTTATCAATACCACAGAAAAGATTGGTGGCCCTGCCGTAGCCGCAAGCCGCCTCATGGAAGCCCTCAAGAATAACGGCATCAAGGCCAAGCTATTGGTGCGCGACAAACAGACCGAACAGATCACCGTAGTAGAATTGCCCCACAACCTGCGCATGGTATGGAAGTTCGTATGGGAACGAATCGTTATCTGGAAAGCCAACCATTTCAACAGAAACCACCTCTTCGCCGTAGACATTGCCAACACCGGCACGGACATCACCAATTTGCCGGAATTCCAGCAAGCGGACGTCATACATCTCCACTGGATCAACCAAGGGATGCTTTCTTTAAAGAACATCGAGAAAATTCTGGCTTCGGGCAAGCCCGTAGTCTGGACCATGCACGATATGTGGCCCTGTACCGGCATCTGCCACTACTCCGGCGGATGTACGCATTACGAAGAGGAGTGTCATCATTGCCCCTTCATCCACAACGGAAGCCGGAAGAAAGACCTCTCCCACCGCATCTTCCTCAAAAAACAGAAGTTATACGAGGGGCGTCATATCAACTTTGTAGCCTGTAGCCACTGGCTGGAAGAACGCGCCCGGAAAAGCGCCCTCTTCAACGGACATGCCATTACCAATATCCCCAACCCGATCAATACCAATCTCTTCAAACCGCATAGCAAAAAGACCGCACGGGAAAAATGCCTGCTTCCGCAGGACAGAAAACTGATTCTGTTCGGTTCGGTGAAGGTAATGGATACGCGGAAGGGAGTGGAATATATGATTAAAGCCTGCAAACTATTGGCGGAGAAGCACCCGGAACTGAAAGACCAACTGGGTGTAGTGGCCTTTGGCAACCAGTCGCAACAGTTACAGAACATGTTGCCTTTTAAGCTTTATCCGCTCGACTTCGTCAGCAACGAACACCAGTTGGTAGATATCTACAACGCTGTCGACCTCTTCGTCACCTCATCCCTCGAAGAGAACCTGCCGAATACCATCATGGAAGCCATGTCCTGCGGCATCCCTTGCGTAGGATTCAACGTAGGCGGCATACCGGAGATGATAGACCATCTGCACAACGGCTACGTGGCACAATACAAATCAGCCGAGGATTTTGCCAACGGCATCTACTGGATACTGACCGAGCCCGAATATACTACCCTCTCCGAGCAAGCCTGCCGGAAAGCCGTGTCCAACTATTCGGAAAGTGCCATTGCCAAGAGATACATCGACGTTTATAACAAAATAACCGGAAGACATGCATAACCGTCCCACACCCAAGTTCAGCATCATCACCGTGACCTACAATGCCGAGGCCGTATTGGAAGACACGATACAGAGCGTTATCTCACAAACCTACCACCACATAGAGTACATCATCATAGACGGTGCATCCAAAGACCGCACCCTCGCCATTGCCGAAAGATATCGCGACCACATCACCCTGCTTGTCAGCGAACCGGACAAAGGACTGTATGATGCCATGAACAAAGGCATCCACCTGGCAACGGGCGACTATCTCTGTTTCCTGAATGCCGGAGACAGTTTCCATGAAGACGACACCCTGCAACAAATGGTGCATACTTTAGGAATCGGCGAACTGCCGGACGTACTATATGGCGAAACAGCTTTAGTAAATAAAGAAAGGCATTTCCTCCGTATGCGCCGCCTCTCCGCCCCCGAAGTGCTGACATGGAAGAGTTTCAGGCAAGGTATGCTCGTTTGCCATCAGGCATTCTTTGCCAAACGGAGCTTGGCAGTACCATACGATATGCAATACCGCTTCTCCGCCGACTTCGACTGGTGCATCCGCATCATGAAAAAAGCGCGGACGCTGCATAACACGCATCTCACGCTTATCGATTATCTGGAAGAAGGTATGACGACGCAGAACCAAAAGGCTTCCCTGCGGGAACGCTTCCGCATCATGGCGAAGCACTATGGACTGATAAGTACCGTGGCGCACCATGCATGGTTTGTATTCCGTCTGCTGCTGAAGAAATAGTACCCGGCTTTCAACGCCTTACAGCAAGTAATCCGCAACCCCGCATTCAAGTTCTAGTTTCATGCCGTGAAACTCGTTGTTTCAAGGCATGAAACAGTTGGTTTCACCTATTGAAACAGGAAGTTTCACGGCATGAAACCAACTGTTCCAAACGGAGAAACTGATAGCATCAAACAGACAATAGTCTCTTCAGCTCCTTCACTCCTTCCGAAGCACCCTTCTGAATGATATGTATCTGCCTCATTGAGTGCGTATCCACCGGTTTCGGATCAATCAGATATACTTCTGCCGTTCGAGGCACATAGTTCAGCAGTCCCGCCGCCGGATATACATTCATCGAAGTACCTATAATCACAAAGATATCCGCTTTCTCTACATAGTCGACAGCCGTTTCTATCTCCGGCACCGCCTCACCAAACCAAACAATAAACGGACGCAACTGCGAACCGTCGCCCGCCTTGTCGCCCATCTTCACCTCATATTCTTCCGGTTTCAACTCCTTTACGTAGCGAGGATTATAAGGGTCGCGGCTGGAACACACCTTCGTCAGTTCACCATGCAGATGAATGATGCGCGTGCTCCCGGCACGCTCGTGCAGATTATCCACATTCTGCGTAACCACCGTCACATTGAAATCCTTCTCCAGCTCGGCAAGTCCGATGTGCCCTGCATTGGGCTCCACATCAAGCAACTGCTTACGGCGCTCGTTATAAAAGTTTATCACCAGCTCCGGATCGCGCACATATCCTTCGGCACTGGCTACCTGCATCACCGGATATTTGTCCCACAATCCGCCTGCGTCCCGAAACGTACTGATACCACTCTCGGCACTCATACCGGCACCGGATAAAATCACTAAATTCTTCTTCATACCAAAATCTCCTTTCTATTATAGCAGTTTCTTTTCTACAAAAATACAGAAGATTGCCGAAGTTGCCACAGATATAAGAAAATTTAAAACCTAAAAGCATAAATCATTCAAATAAAACACTTACTTTTGCGACTTGTAATTTTGCAACTGATTGAAAGATATAATACTTTCAGTCTCAACCCCAAAGATATATGGATAAATTCAGTTACGCTATCGGCCTCGGAATAGGTCAAAATTTATTAAGTATGGGTGCAAAAGGCATCGAAGTAGATGACTTTGCACAAGCTATCAAAGACATACTGGAAGGAAACAAAACCGCCATCTCACACGCAGAGGCACGCGATATAGTAAACAAATACTTCGCAGAACTGGAAGAGAAAATGAATGCAGCCAGCATAGAGCAAGGCGTACAGTTCCTGGAAGAAAACAAAAAACGCCCTAATGTGGTTACTTTGCCAAGCGGTCTGCAATACGAAGTCATCAACGAAGGCAAGGTAGGCACTTATGCAAAAGCCACCGACCAAGTGAAATGCCACTACGAAGGCACACTGATTGACGGAACCCTGTTCGACAGTTCCATCAAACGCGGACAACCCGCCGTATTCGGCGTGAACCAGGTTATCCCCGGCTGGGTGGAAGCGCTTCAGTTGATGCCCGAAGGTGCCAAATGGAAACTTTACATTCCTTCCGACCTGGCCTATGGCGCACAAGGTGCAGGCGAAATGATACCGCCCCACAGCACATTGATTTTTGAAGTGGAATTACTCGAAATATTATCCCAAAATAAAAATAAACAGTAAAAGCAAAATGAAAAAAGTAACATTTATCATGGCTCTTGCAGTAGGCGCAGGTTTAGCTTCCTGTACTGCACAAAGCCCGAAAGCAAATCTGAAAACAGATGTTGACTCATTGTCTTACGCCATCGGTATGGCTCGTACGGAAGGTCTGACTCAGTACTTGATGCAACAAGGCGTCGACACGACTCAGATGGCTGAATTCATCAAAGGTTTCAACGAAGGAGCTGCTAAAACCAGCAAGAAAGACGTTGCTTACATGACTGGTATGCAAATTGGCCAGATGGTAGGCAAACAATGGGTAGAAGGCTTCAACCAACAAATCTTCGGTGGCGACTCTACTCAGACTATCAGCCGTGAAAACCTGTTGGCAGGTTTCATCGCAGGTATCACAGACAAGAGCAACGTTATGACTAAAGAAGCTGCTACAGCTTACATGCGCGACGGTATGGAAGCCATCAAGGAAAAAGCTTCAGCTGCCAAATACGCCGACAACAAAGCTGCCGGTGAAAAATTCCTTGCTGAGAACAAAGGTAAAGAAGGTGTTGTAACTACTCCGAGCGGTCTGCAATACAAAATCATCACCAAGGGTACAGGTGCAATCCCTGCTGACACCAGCAAAGTGAAAGTAAACTACAAGGGTACTTTGATTGACGGTACTGAATTCGACAGCTCTTACAAGCGCAACGAACCTGCTACTTTCCGTGCCAACCAAGTTATCAAAGGCTGGACAGAAGCCCTCACAATGATGCCTGTAGGTTCTAAGTGGGAACTTTATATTCCGCAGGAACTGGGTTACGGTGGCAGAGAAACCGGCGGTCAGATCAAACCGTTCTCTACCCTGATCTTCGAAGTAGAGCTCGTTAGCATCGAAAAATAAGTATCAGTCGAAGATTTCTTCTTCAACGGTACAGGCTTGGCGGACGAAACGGATGTAAACAAAAACATCTGCTTCGCCCGCTTCTTTTTTACTCTTTCCCTATTTTTTCCTCCTTTTTTATAGAGAAATTAAAATAAAGTCCTATATTTGCTTACTATTTGATAAAAACAAGAACTTACACAAATTGATATTATGGAAAAAATAGACAATCTTGACCGGCAGATTCTGGAAATCATCTCTCAGAATGCCCGCATTCCTTTCAAAGATGTAGCTGCTGAGTGTGGCGTATCACGTGCCGCCATTCATCAACGTGTGCAACGTTTGATAGACTTAGGCGTCATTGTCGGCTCCGGCTATCATGTGAACCCCAAATCCTTGGGCTACAGAACCTGCACGTATGTAGGTATCAAGCTGGAGAAAGGTTCCATGTACAAATCAGTGGTTGCCGAAATGGAAAAGATACCGGAAATCGTGGAATGCCACTTCACTACGGGTCCTTATACGATGCTGACGAAAGTATATGCACGCGATAACGAGCACCTGATGGACTTGCTGAATAACAAAATGCAAGAAATTCCGGGTGTAACCGCTACCGAAACGTTGATTTCACTGGAGCAAAGTATCAAGAAGGAAATTCCTATTTGCCCGGAGAAATAACAGATAATTTATGGAATTCTTAAACGAATATCATCTTTCGGGACTATTCATCGGCATTTGTACATTTCTTATCATCGGGTTGTTCCATCCTGTGGTAGTGAAAGCCGAGTATTATTGGGGTACCAAGTGCTGGTGGATTTTTCTTGTATTGGGCATCGGGGGCGTTGTGGCCTCGCTTTGCGTAGAGAATATCCTGATTGCGTCCCTCTTAGGCGTATTTGCTTTCTCTTCGTTCTGGACCATCAAGGAGGTCTTTGAACAAGAAGACCGCGTAAAGAAAGGTTGGTTCCCCAAGAACCCCAAACGTACGTATAAGTTTTAAAAACAAAGCAACAAACAGTATATTTTGCCCGAAAGGTTTGCATATTTCAACTGAATATACTATTTTTGTGCCCGCTATCCGATGAGGATAACACCGGACTTGTAGCTCAGTTGGTTAGAGCAACAGACTCATAATCTGGAGGTCCCTGGTTCAAGCCCAGGCTGGTCCACAAAGAAAACAAGCGTTAATTGCACGAAATCAAGCAGTTAACGCTTTTCTTTTTGCCTTTCGTTATGGGTGGAGGTTGGCTCAAACCAACAGAATTACCTATCTTTTGCAGCATTTGTTTACCGCTTGTTTACCGATAAACAAAAGGATTAATATGCTGACAATCAACGCAGAAATCAAGAAAGACGGACTACGGTCTGATGGTACTTACAACGTAAAGCTAAGATTCACGCTTAACAGAAAAATGAGAAGGCTGGCAACAAGTCTGTTTGCCACAAGTAAAGACTTGAATAAAGAACTGAAAATCAAGCAAAGTTCACCTATTAAAAAAGAGATAGATTCTCTTATTCGCGGTTATCAAGAGAAATGTGCCAAACTACAAGTCGAGTTAAACCGCTACACTATTGATGAAGTAATGGACTACTTGGATGGAGAACATCAGAAGCAGCAGACCATTGACTTTATAAAGTTCAGCCGTGAGTGGATAACCTCAACTACAATCAAAGGCGCACCAAACTATACTACTGCAATTAATGCCTTGGTGCGCTTTATAGGTAAAGAAGAATTGGACGTAAATCTGATTACCACCAATTTTTTAGATAGTTTCAAAGCGTTTCTGAATAAAGAGCGTGAAGTACGAACGAAGAAACTGATTCTGCAAGGTAAGCGTGTGCCCTCTAATCGGTCTTTATCTCTTTATTTGGTAAGCATTAAGAAACTGTTCAAAGAGGCTCAAAAGAAGTACAATAAGAGAGAGAATAATCTCATACTGATACCTAACAATCCATTTATAGACTTTGAGATACCCAAGCAAGAAGCAACAAGAAAGAGAGCTATTCCGGCAGATATTATCAAAAAAGTATGGAAGCTACCCTATAAAGATATGAAGAAAGGCTATAAATCCACTTGTCGTTATAATTTAGCTAAAGACTGTTTTATTCTATCATTCTGTTTAATGGGCATTAATTCAGCCGATTTATATAATGCTACGGAAATGGTAAACAATACCATCATTTATAATCGTACCAAGACGAAAGACCGTAGATTGGATAATGCTCAAATGAAAGTGGATATACCTAAAATCGCATTACCATTTATAGAAAAATACAGAGATAAAAGTGGTAAACGCTTATTTAACTTTTACCAATATTATGCAGACGAAAAAGGTTTCAATAAGGCTATCAACTACGGTCTAAAAGAAATTGGTACAATATTAGGCGTAGATGATTTGGAATACTACGCAGCCCGGCACTCATGGGCTACCATTGCATTGAACAAAGTTGGCATAGACAAATATATAGTCCATGCAGCCCTCAATCATATAGACGATTCCATGAAAGTGACAGACATTTATATTGAACGAGATTTTGTGAATGAGAACAAGGCTAATGCCAAAGTTGTGAAGTATGTATTCGGTAAATGAATATCGTTTACCACTATGAAGAACCTACTATAACAAAAAGAAGTCTGTAGTCCGAAAAGATTGCAGACTTTTCTTTTATTTTGCAGTATAACTAATAATAATGTACGATGTCAAAAGAAGAACTGCACCAAATAGAAGAACTGCCCGATTTAAAAGTGGCTTGGCATGAAAGCTACAAATGTCTAAATGAACCACTTTTAGAATATGTGTGGGAAGTAGCCAACCACTTTCTACCAGATTATGAAGAAACAGATAAGGGAATGATACCCGTAGAATCTTCCGCACCTGCCATATTTGCCAACAGATATGCGGAACGAAACTTATCCGTTGAAGAAAGATACGAGAGAAGCAAAGAAATGAAAACTTTCAAAGGAACTTTGGAAGAATACAAGAAACGAGAATACAGAAAGCTGGATGATTCTTTCAAAAAGACGTTTTTAGAAAATAAGGACTTACAGAACACCTGTGAGGCGTTTGGTTTTGATGTCAGCAAGTTTTGGTATCTGCTCCTTTTCGTACATGACTTTATAGAGGATATTGGAACTGATTCGCCTATAGTAGAAAAGCCTCTGCTTGAAGATTTCACTTTTTTTCTAACTAACCTATGCGAAGCATCGAGCATTACTTTGAAACAGGGCAACAAGAATATTTATTCTACGGAACGGGAAGATTTGATAGACATTATCCAAAGGGCAGTTTATCATTTCGGTGAAACATACGGCAAGATTGTAAACGGAAAACAAGACAGGGAAACAAAAATCAAACAATTAAAAGAGATAGGCTTGAAAGGGTTTATAGATAATAGCCTACTATCGCAGATAAATTTCAGTGGCAAGTACAAACTTGACGATTCCCATAAAAGATGGAAGTTCGCAGAAATGTTCCTGTATTTCTTGAAAGACAAGAAAGCGAGCAGGAAAAGGATACATGACAGAAGAGTATGGATTTCCATTGAAAAGAACTTGTTCGTTTCAAGACTTCTCTACACCGTTGGCTATGTATCGGAACGGTACAACAGAGAGTTCCTTGATAAAGATGGAAAACCCAACAGGTTATTATCCCTTATCATCCGAAAATACAGTAAGGAGAAATTTCCTCCTGTCATAGCTAATAACTATAATGTGGTAGCACTTTAGACACATACAGAACAAAAGGAAATGCGTACTGAAAGAATTATTCTTTCGGTACGTATTTTTTTTGCGTACTGGTTGCACAGATAACAAGTATGTATATTGTTGATTCATAGAATTTTGCAACAAAATAAAATGTATTTTCCTTTGCATCGTCAAAACGAAATGGAAAGGCAAGATGTACATAGTTTGGAAGTTCCCGCTTGACATTAATTTAAAAATTGATTATTATGACAAAAGAGACAAAGGTGGCGACCTCTAACGCAACAGAGATTATGAAAGCAGTCAATGGTGCTGCAAGTGCAGAAATCCTTTTGATTGGCTTCACGGAAGAACCAATCTCCGAAGGAGACTTTGAAGATTCGGAATCCACAGAGTTAGGTAGTTTTGATTTTGAACTTTAAACAAAGAAAGAATTATGGAACAGAAATTTTTATTAGAAACATCTATGGCGGAAAATAACTATGGTTTTGATTTCAGCTTTCCAGCTGAACAATCACAAATGCTCTATGATAATAAAGGAGCGTGTAACGAGTTGGGTAAGGATATGAAAAGACGTGATATCTTATCCCTACGTTTCTACAAGGACAAGAATACCAGCCATGCGTGTGTACAGGTGGAATCAAAAAACGTCTCCCCGTACAAGCTACAACTGAATCCAGCCTTATTTGCAGGACTGATGCAGTACATTGAGAATGGCAAATCGTTTGAGTGTGACCCTACACCAATGGACGCAATCACAACAGACGACGAAACCTACAAAACTGACATGCTGAAATTATTCGTCAATGCAAACAAGACGATTCAATGGACACCATTGTTCCGGGAACGTAATGGAAAGTTGAGTGGTACACACATAGCCAAATATGGCAAGGTGTTCTTTTATGTGGAATGTACAGATGGGTTGCTTGAATGGCTTCGTGAGAGGAAACAGGCTATCTAAAGATGAACGAAAGGGGGATTTCCTACAATCCCTCTTTCTATTATCAACAATTCAAATGGAATTATCATGAATATTCAAAATATCATTGTAAAGAAACAAGGGAATAGAATCCCTTATCTGACAGAATTACTGCTAAATGGTGAAATTCCGACCAATACAATCCTGCACAAAAAACTGACAGGGCTTGGTGCGACCTTTTCCGAACTGAAAGCAAGACGTACCTCTATCATCATTGAGCCAAACCGTCCGGTAATCATAGGTAAGTGCGAAGACCCCGAACACCGAAATGACAACTTGTTTGGAGTTTATCATGGTGTCTATACCGATGACATTATTGATTACATAGAAGAAAGCAAGGGCAAGTTTCTGAAAATACTGACAACACCGGAGAGTTTTCCCAAAGTGGAAGAAGCATTGAGAGCTACCGACATTGAAATTCGGTTCGACTGCTTCCTGCTATATGACGAATGCCATAAAATTATCAAGGATTCGGATTACCGACAAAACATAGCACTACCTATGGACTTATTCTTCGAGTGTGAAAACAAGGCATTGGTATCTGCCACACCTATAGACTTCACAGATCCACGCTTCGAGAGTTTCCAACAAATTACATTAGCCCCGGAATTTGACTACACCAAAGACCTTTTTCTGCATATCACAAACAATGTGTTACAGACCGTCAAAGAAACACTTGAAAACTTGGAAGGTAACACTTTTATATTCTGCAATTCTACAGACATGATTTATAATCTGATGAAACAACTCGGCTTGTTCGATGAATCTGCTGTGTTCTGTTCTACCAATAGCGTGAAGAAGCTACGGAATGACAAGGATGTGAAGTTCAAGAACGCACACGAGGATTGGAAGCCCAAATACATGAAACGTTACAACTGGCTTACCTCACGTTTTTATAATGCGGTAGATATTAAGCTGAACGAGAAACCCAACGTTATCCTGCTATCCAATTGCTACTTGGCTGAATTTACTACAATAGACCCATTCACGGATTCAGTACAAATAGCGGGAAGATTTCGCAACGGCATCAGTTCATTAAAGCACATCGTGAATATCAATCCGAACTTTCGTGTACAAGGTAAAGAAGAAGTTCGAGGGTACATAAGAGGGCTTGAAGCGGCACATCAAATCTTGAAGCAATTTCACGACACAGCTCCTGATGCAGAAAGAAGAAACATTTGGTGGGAATATATCACTTGCTCTCCATTCAATAGGTTTCTTGACAGTAACGGACAAAAGAGTTACTTTTTAATCGACAACTATGTGGATGATGAAGTGGTGAAAGGATACTATAGCGATAAGACACAGCTATATTCGGCATACCAACAATGCGACACGTTTAATGTCTATATGGAGGAACGGATATATAGGCTTGGCGATTATGAGAGATTGAAAATGGAGAATCCGAAGCTGACCATCAGAGAAAAGCGTATGCAGATTGTTGAATTGTTGGAAATGCTCGGTGCTTGTGAAACCCGAATGGAGATTGACTATCGGAAAGAGCTTGAAGAATCAGACCCGTTCATCGTGGAGGCATACGATACGCTGGGTAAAGCCGCCATTGAACATTTACGTTATCGGGAAACAATGATAAGGGAAGCCATGATATTGAAATGCTACCATGAAAAGTGTACAGGCACAGAGGCTATCCAACTCATCAGGAACTCTTTCAAGGAGAATACTTGGTATGCTGACAGCTTTATAAAGAAAGAATTGCAACGGATATTCAAGCTGCTTGGCATCAAATACCCGAAAGCTGTCACGTCCCATACTATCGGTGATTTTTTCGAGTACGAGGACAAGCCGACAAAGAAGAAAAGAGGAAAAAGACTTTATAAGTTCAAATTCTAAGAGGTGACAAAAATATAGAAAAAATACTTTTAAAGGGGTGATTCTGAAAATGTCACCCCTAAGAATAACAACATAAAACTGAGAATTATATGTTAAATCCAAGAAAAGGGGATATGTACAAGTTTGTTAACTATACTTGGAATCCCATCAAAGGCAAATGCCTGCACGATTGCAGCTATTGCTATATGAAGCAGATAAATCCAAATGCCAATCCGCCAAGATTGGCAGAATATGAACTTAATACAGATCTTGGCTGTGGTAGCTCTATTTTTATTGGCAGTTCCACGGATATGTTCGCAGAAGACATACCATCCGAATGGATTGCCAGAGTATTGGATTACTGCTATCAGAACAGCAACATGTTACTGCCCAATGCTTATCTGTTGCAGTCCAAGAACCCCAAGAGGTTTTTGGAGTTCATCAACCATCCGATTATGGAACGTGTGATATTCTGCACGACCATTGAGACCAACCGTTTCTACCCGAAGATAATGAATAATGCCCCGAAGATTGGGGAACGGGTGGAGGCTATGGAAGAGATAGCAAGGCTTGGACGCTCCACAATGGTAACGGCAGAACCTTTGATGCAGTTTGACCATGAAGAAATGGTATCTTTTATCAGAAAGTGCAAGCCTAAGTTGGTGAACATAGGAAGAAACTCTTGCAGGAGAACTGTACTGCCAGAGCCTGCCCAAGAAGAAGTACGGCTACTCATTGCGGAACTGGAATCGTTTACTAAGGTGAACGTGAAAGATAATGCTTTGGAATGGTGCAAGTAACGACAGAGAAAGAAAGTTGGAGGAAACCTGTAATATGGTGGAATCCGACTTTTGCTTTTTAGGCAGAGTTATATAGCACCTACTTTATAATATACCATATACAGCTAATGACATTAAAAAGACTACCTTATTAAAGAATCACCTATATTCAGTTTGGCTGAAAGTCAAGAGAACAAATATATAAGGTACTTAGTGCAGAAAGCCCCCTCCCCATGCAGTCAGTAACCTAAAATATATAAGAGTGGCTGTCTTTACGGCATACTACCCCTCAAGTCCCCCTCTGTACATTGATATAAAAAGAATTATTAATCATTTAAACTTTTATCAATATGAGAAATTTAGCTATCATGCCAACAGAGAAAAGAACTTTGAATTTAGGAGAGTATGCAGAAGAAGCAACCATTATTGAAGAAACTGCAACATCTAACAAGTCTTTACATTTCATTGAGGCAAACACACAAGAAGTAACATTGCAACATTTGAGAAATGACTGCATTACTCCAGTGTTTGCCAAAGACAATGAGCTTACAGTAAACCATGCTGCATTTATTGAAACTGTTTGGGAAGCTGCAAACTCCTACTACAATGGTGAGACTATTGGAACGCCAGATATTCGTGTCTCTCATGTGATTAAGGGGCGCATTCCCGAAGCTATCCACAAACCTGCCAATCAGTTGTTGGAATCAGACAAAACAATCTACTATGAGAGGGCAGCTTTCAGTATTGACATTCCTACAATCTATGAAACGGTTGAGGGTAACAAACTGAACCTTTCAATAGTGGGGGTCAGAGCCTATAATCAAATGAACTTATACAGCAAGAAAGTTCCAGAGTTGTTTAGATTGGCTATTGGCTTTAAGAACCAAGTTTGTTGCAATATGTGCATCTTTACAGATGGTTACAAGGATGATTTAAGAGTGAGCAATACAAGTGAACTTTACCGTTCTGCTTTGGAGTTGTTCAACAACTACAATCCTGCCAAACATCTGTATTTGATGCAACAGTTGGGCAATACATCAATGAGTGAACACCAATTTGCACAAATATTGGGCAAAATGAGGCTTTATCAGTGTTTGCCCAATGGCTACCAAAAGAGACTGCCAAGAATGTTGCTTACTGATACACAGATTAACAGTGTTGCAAAAGCCTACATTAATGATGAGAACTTTGGCAGCTTTGGAAATGACTTGAATATGTGGAAGTTCTACAACCTATTAACGGGTGCAAATAAGAGTAGCTATATAGATTCATTCTTAGACCGCTCTTTGAATGCCACTGAAATGGCAGTTGGAATCAATGCAGCCCTACATGGGGATGAGCATTACAAATGGTTTATTGACTAATTAATGAGAGGACATCTATTTATTTAGGTGTCCTTTCTTTTTAATAACTTTAAAATACTACAAAATGGAAGATGATGGAAAATTGATACTATGGGGAACATTGGTAGTTCTCCTACTGATAATAATTGGTATTGTCAATCCGTTTTTGCTGATACTGCTTTTATCCATCTTTATTTATATACAATCATAGTTACACCTGTTTTATTGGAATGTGACAAAGTTTGAAGTTTCTGAACCATTTACAGAAACAGAAAAGTTTGTCACATTCTGATAGTTCCAAGAAAAACGGAGTGCAAACCAGTTCTGTAACGGAGTGGGAAACTCTCTTTTTAAAATGGCATAATATGGCTTGTAGTTTATGGTATGTGCGATTTTGGGGCAAATTTATCCTCACAGATAACGCTATAATTGCAAATGAATCATTAATTTTGTGGACTAATTAACTAAAAGCGCAATAGATATGGAAGATACATTCTCTTTAGGTAACGTATTGTTATATGGTGAGTTTCCAGGAAAAGGCAAAGAAAATAGTCTTACGGGAGAAATGGCAGAGTTGTTTATCTCAAAGATTTTCGGGGTTACAGTTCTCAAATTGAAATATGAAGATGTCTTATATCCAGTTCAAACCACAAATAACTGTGAAATTTATAGGGCACAAACCATAAAAGGAGAGAAATATTTTAAGAATGAAGACCTTGATGATTTAATAGAAGCTATAAAAAAGGCAAAGTAGTAAACAGATTCTTAAAGAGTTCGCAGCATTTGCGGACTTTTTTTATGCCTATTATGAAGATTAGATACTTCTTTCATTCATTACTTAGTTAGACTACAAATCTATATACCTTATTATCTCTAATAGAACAGCATCTTTTCAATCCACAGAATCTACGGGTACTTTTTTCGGAAAGAAATCTTTTTATAGACCCCAATCAAAAAAAGTACCTATCCTTGAAGCTACGAAGAAAAAGGGGCAATATTGCCTAATACCTTACTACAGATATGTTTTGGAACACATAGAACTGCATTTATCAGCGTTTTATCTTTAGCTATTCAAAACCTTTCGCTAACTTTGCAACAATTTCAGAGGTCTTAATGAGTTAAGATACTGAAAGGACATATTTAACGAAAGGTGTTATTGAGATTATCTTCTTTTTCTCAAATTCTCGCAAAATTTGAAAGACTGTGAAGATGATAGCAATAGCACCACACCATTTGATATATACCTACCTTATTATACATAAGGCTCTTAGATATTGTCAAAATTGGTGTGGGTTGCTATTGTTTTATCCACAGTCAAGGCAATGCGAGAAGCCAGAGAAAAAGGGTAAAACAAATATAGTTCCCACACCTTATTTTTTTATTCGCTTTCTTGGGGGAATTAAGAAAGCATATCTAATCAAAGAATATGACATATATTATTGTATTTTTCATTTTGATAATCATGTGGAAAATGATTGAAGATGATTAACTGTATAACCTCAATACATAATTCTACTATGGCAAAAATCTTTTATATTATAACATTAGCTCCATTGCTTATATCTTGTAATTCTAAGAATGGAAAGACAATGAGCAAATTGCCATTTATCATTATTGGATTACTTAGTTTAGTAGCTTGCAAAACAGATAAAACATCTGTTCCGCAGGATTTTGAATGTTTCAATCAGCCGCATATCTACATTAAGTACAAACAGCCTATAAACGGATATACAATAAAAGTAATGTGGCTGCAAAATGGTGAAGTAGGTAATGCTCTATTCTGTTTAAAGAAACAAGAAGTACAATATTACTACTTTGCGGAAAAATGGACTGATAAGATTCTGTATGATAAAGGTAACACATATCCGAACAACACCGTTATAGAGTTAGATTATACGGCTAAATTAAAGAGCGAAGAATACCTTTCGGATGATTCTCCTTTCTTCTTTTCCGATGTTGATTTTGACGGAGAAGATGAGTTCATTATCAACCGCTATAAAAGTGGTTCAAGGGATTCCAATGCTTATGACGTGTACGATGTCAGCCCATACGGTTACTTTATACAGAAAACAGAAGCACCATTTACAGAGTTGGAAAACGGACAATGTAAGTTTGATTCAGAGAACAAGACTATTACTGTTTTTGGCTCTAATGGTTGGAACAATCCAATCAATCATACCTACCAACTAAAAGACAGAAAATTTGAATTAGTACAATCAGAATAACTATTTTAAAATCAAACGAAATGAAAACATTTAGATTTATTGGAATGGCTTTATTAGCCATAGTAATGTGTGTGAATTTTGCTTCTTGCAGTGATGATGATGAAGAAGAACAAGGAGAAACTTACAGTATTGAAGGTACTTGGCTATTGCAAAGTTCAAAAGGTTACATTGAAAATAGTAACGACAAAAACACTTGGGATGAAAGTTATCCAGATTTGCAAGAAACCAAATTAGAAATTACTAAAAATTCAAATGGAAAATATACTTTCAAAGAGTATTATTTTCAAGATGGCTCAAGCTCATGGGAGAATGACCCTTTTACATACTATCCTACACTATCAGGAACAACATTGACCGTTACACCTCATATAATGGACTGCTGGGATACTGCCGAAATAAAATCTTTAGATAAAACAAAATTAGTATTGGAATGTGTCGGTGATGATGGAAATGAAAACTGGTACACTTTAGATACTTATGTAAGAGCAGAATAATTAAGAAAAAAGCCAACCTACCCAATTACGGATAAGTTGGCTTTTTCAGTTCTAAACAAACATCTATTAACTACAAAACTATGTGTTATACAACTGTATTCAAAATTACGCAATAGCCAAAATCAAAAACGAACCAAAATGGAATAAGAGCTTTAATCATGCAGAAATACTTTTATGCCATATTCTAAAATTTAGTCTATACATTCTATTTACATTATACAGAGTTGGTTATCTTTGCAACATAAAAGATTTAATCAATGGAACAATTACAAGTAATTCAAAGCAAAATATATGAAATCAGAGGTCAGAAAGTAATGCTTGACCGTGATTTAGCAGAAATGTATGGAGTTCAAACGAAAGCATTGAATCAAGCCGTAAAACGCAATATAGACCGTTTCCCCGAAGATTTTATGTTTCAACTGACAAGTGAGGAAACACAAAATTGGAGGTCACAATTTGTGACTTCCAATTCTATCAAGATGGGAGTTAGACGTAATCCGTATGCGTTCACTGAATTAGGGGTAGCCATGCTAAGTAGTGTATTGAACTCCAAAACAGCAATTCAGATTAATATGGGTATCATGCGTGCTTTTGTTGCAGTTCGTCAAATGGTGGCATTACCTAAGACGGACAAACTAACAGAGTTGCAGAACGAAGTAAAAGAGTTGAAAGACTACATAGAAGAAGTGTTTGCTGATTACAACGACATTAATGATGATACACGAATGCAATTGGAACTCATTAATCAGACATTAGCAGAACTGCAAGCTAAGAAGAAATTGGAAGAAAAGCCACGCAGAAGAATCGGATTTATACAGCATGGTGAATAATCTGATTCTGCCAAGCACGAGATTTTATAAAAACTATAATACTTTCACGTAGGTAAAAAAGTGATTGGAGCAACTCCAATTATAAGATATAATTATTGCATAACAGTGCAACATTGACTAACTTTGCAACAAGAACGATTGTTTACCGCTGGTTTACCGATACGTTCTTAATAGAGTTCATTAACAGGTTTACGAACGCTTAGAAGGTCTTGTAGCTCAGTTGGTTACACACGATAAATCCGCAGGATTTGTCGTGCTCGGCAACAGACTCATAATCTGGAGGTCCCTGGTTCAAGCCCAGGCTGGTCCACAAACTAAAAGGCTGATTCCTAACGGAATACAGCCTTTTTTGTTTGCAGATCCTCCAGATATAAATCTGTTGCTCTTGGTTGATTTACTCCTAATATATAGCTGTTGTTTCACTATTGTTTCTCTATCTGATACCATGCCACTTCCATTTTCTCTGTTTTAGAGGTACGCCATTTCATAAAGTCCAAGTCTTCACTTTGCCGAGTTCCCATTTGCAATGACAAGGCAGTGCCACCTACCAAGAGATAGGATTTGATGCAGTCCAACTTAGAAACAGCTTCAAAAACTTGCAGCGTGTGTGGAGCTAAACCTTTCATGCAAACATTTTAGTAAATTTACATAATAAATTCAGTGTTGATCTCAGAACTTACACAGAAATAATTAGCGTGTTGATAATGAGTTAGATTTACATTTGTTACTCTTGTTACAGGAATCATGAACAGAATTTCTTTCTCTTAGTATAAAATCATGAGCACATTATATACTCTAAAACTGAAAATGTGGATATTACCCTTAAAAAGTAGGATGAAAATTTGTACGAAACGGGAAGATGGCTTTATCTTTGAAGAATATTAAAGATAGCCGGACTTTTTATTTCGGTGGAATATAGAGGTTGTTAGTATAAAAATAAAAAATTAAATTTAGGTTGTATGGTTAAACGTTATGGTTGTGCAGGCATTTTATTGTTTGCAATGGGATTATTTCCTTTATTGGCACAGGACAATGCTGTGGCTAAAGAGATGGCTATAAAGATAGCCGATCGTATTGTTGCTTCTACGGTTTATGAATTCAAGGATGTAAAAACAGGTAAAGTATACACTTCTTTGGATAATGTTTCTTTAAACCCGGATATGCGTGTCAATAGTAAATATTTGAATTGGCATTACACAAACGGAGTAACAAATATGGCTTTGATGGAGTTGGGTGATAAAATACAGAACCGGAAATATGAGGATTATGTGCTGAAGAATATGAAGTTCATTTTTGATAAGACTAACCAGTCCTATTTTCATCGTTTGTATGATAAGACTTTCCGTGAAGGAGGATGGAGAGCGGTTCCCCGTCTTACTTGGCATATGATTTATAGAAACAAGCGTTTGGATGACAACGGTCCTATGGGGGCTAGTTTGATAACTTTGAACCAGCGTCATCCGGATGATGCTTTTCAAAAATATATTGAAACAACCAATCATCATATTATGGTTTCAGAACCTCGTTTGGCCGATGGAACCATAGCCCGTTTATGGCCTCATGAAAATACAATTTGGGCAGATGATGCGTTTATGGCGGTGTCTTTTATTTCCCGTATGGGAGAGGTTACTGGTGAAAAGAAGTATTTTGATGATGCTGCCAATCAGATATTGAATTATACACGATATTTGTGGTGTCCTGAAAAACAGATTTATTATCATTGCTATCATACGGATAATAAGGAACATGGAGTGGCGCATTGGTCCCGGGCCAATGGATGGATTTTTATGGCGACAGCCGATCTGTTGGCAAGAATGCCGGAAAATCATCCTATGCGTGAGGATGTGATAAAGAATTTCCAGATGCAGGCTAGTGGGGTAGCGCGGTATCAAGGGAAAAACGGTTTGTGGCATCAGTTGTTGGATAAAGAAGATTCTTATGAAGAAATTACCGGTAGTTCTATGTTTGTATTTGGCATAGCTAAAGGTGTGAAGGAAGGATGGTTGCATCCGGATTTCATTTATGTAGCATGGCAGGGATTCAAAGGAATATTGTCAAAAATTTCAGAGAATGGTGATGTGACGGCTATTTGTGTCGGTACAGGTATTATGCCTTCCACCGTATTTTATTATAATCGTCCCACTCAGGAAAATGATCCGATGGGTGAAGGGCCTGTGTTACGCGCTTTGGTGGAAATGATTGATGCGCCTAAATACACGGAGATTAGTGCGAACGATCAGTATGATAGGATAAAATAAAAAAAGAGATTAATTTACCCGTTGGCAAGCTGAGCTTAAGTTGTCAACGGGTATATGTTAGAATGTTAAATCAAAACGCCCTTCTGTCACTCTTCCTCCTTCAAAAGTTCCGCTGATTATTCTGTTGTTCAAATCAAAGCGGGTAATATTGACAATGCCGTCTTCCAGTCTTTCTTCTTGTTTATTACCATCTTTGAATACGGCGTCGGTATAGATGGTCTGATCATTATTCATCCTTTCAAGAGCACTGTAAACAGTGATATTTTTTTCTTTCGGGTCAATGATATTGAAAGAAATAGACGTATTGTCATCTACCCAAACGTATACATGGACTGTTGCTTTTTCATCTTCATTATAAGCAGGATAGTAGGATGCTTTATGGTCCGGCCCATAGCGTTGTCCTGTATATATCCAGCCGTCTATCAGACAGCCAAAGGTATTGGCACCTGTCTGAGTGGCAGGCGGCATGAGAGTAGGATCTGCTGAAAAGTCTTCTCCATCGCAGGCACAGCATAACGCGACAGTTAATATTATTGTAATAAGATATTTAATCATAGTCTGAATCTTTTAAAAGTGATAGTTAATACCTGCCGAGAAAGATAATTGAGAAATGTCATCCGAACCGTTCATCGGATAATGTGGTTGTACCATCCATTCTTTATGATGATAGCGGACGGAATATTCACCGGAATACGCCAGGATATAGCTTATCCTTGCACTGATCCCCCAATGGGTGAAAAGGTGGTATTCTCCGCCTACTCCAAAGTTTGCCGCCCATTTGTTCATGGATACTTTTCGTGGTTTATCATATACCATACTGTCGTCTTTATATAACTGGTATCCGGTTCCGGTAGTAAAATACCAATCGAATTGTTGTTTCAGCCAATGCAGGGAGAACTGTGGAGCAAAATAATGTGTTTGAATCTTGTCTGTGGTATTTGTCGTGTTGCCTGTATACCGGCTGCCTTGATAAAGTATTCCGAATCCGGCTCTAATGGCAGGCTTGTTTCCTACCAGGTAAGTATAACTTCCTGACCAACCTATGCCGTTGCGCAAATTCGAGGAATATCCTGCTATTCCTATCAGCTTTCCGGTGTAGAGGGTAGGACCTGTCTGAAAGGATAGAACGGATCGTTTGTCAGTGCCGGATTGTGCATATAGCGATGTTGGACACAGCAGCGTGGCTACTATAATAAAATATAGTTTGTTTTTCATGGTCATTGTGTTTATCTAGGTGGGTACAAAAATAATAAATCATTGGAAATAACAGCATTAATAGTTTTCTTATTTTAAGTAATCCGTGAAAAATGTGATAGATTAACACTTTCCTGCCATCTTTATTCCATTCATTCTGTTTTCTTATGAAGATTATTCACTTTAAAACCTTATAGTTTATGAAACCAGTAGAATCAGACCGGTTGGATGCCGAAGAGCGTAGAGAACTGAGCAGTTCTGATTTCGGAATTCCTGAAGAGCGTGCTTTCCCGATGCCCGATGCGGCACATGTGCGGGCGGCGGAAGCCTATTTCCGTTATGCTAGTGATGATCAGAAGCCTGAGTTGGCGAGGAATATACTGGAAAAAGCGACTGAATACGGAGTGCGTGTAGAGAGTCCTGTGGTGCTGTCTTGGGCCGGGAAATAGTTGTTGTATAATGATTTGACCTTTTGTGTTGCTGAATATTGTGTAAATGTAGGTGCCGAATCGTGAAGGAAAGTTATTATTTAAATATTTTCCTAAGGAAATTTGTTATATAGGAAAGTATGGAATATATTTGGAAAAAGTTTCCTGAGGAAATAATTAAAGGAGATAACATAACAGAGTCCGGTTTTAATTATGAAGAAGAGTATGAAAAAAGAGTTTATAAAAAGGTATGGATGGACATTGCTTGGTATTGTGGCAGGAATGGTAGGAGGATATTTGTATTGGCGGTATGTAGGTTGCACCACTGGGACTTGCCCTATCACTTCTTCTCCTGTCAACAGTTCCATTTGGGGGGCGGCAATGGGGGGATTGTTGCTCAGTTCATTTATGCCGGAGCATAAAAAGATAAAGAAGGAGGAATAAGTATGAATAAAACGATTTTATTTTTTTTAGCCCTTGTGCTGGCTGCCACAACAGCTTGCGGCAGAGGAAGCAGTAATAATAACCCTGTAAAAGAAGAAACTATGGCAACAGAAGGAAATGGAAAGGTCATACATTTGACTAAAGCTGAATTTTTGGCGAAAGTATATAATTTCGAGAAAAACCCGGAAGAGTGGAAATATGAAGGTGACAAACCGGCTATTGTGGATTTCTATGCTGACTGGTGTGGTCCTTGCAAAATGGTAGCTCCTATTTTGGACGAATTGGCAAAAGAATACGATGGCCAGATTGTGATTTATAAAGTGGACACGGAGAAAGAACAGGAACTGGCAGGCGCGTTTGGTATACGGAGTATTCCGTCCATTCTGTTCATCCCTATGGAAGGAAAGCCGGAGATGGCACAGGGGGCCATGCCCAAAGCGTCATTTAAAAAGGCTATTGATGAGTTTTTATTGAAAAAATAAGTACTTTTGTGCAATAGCATCAAGAAGAAAGAGCAATATGGAAACTTTATGTAAAATAAGAGATCTCTATCGCGCTATTGCAGAATTTGAAACACGGTTTGAAAAGGCGCACCACCTTTGTCTGAACGAAGGAATGTTGCTGTGCTGTCTCTCCAGAAAGAAACGCCTGTCCTCGGGAGAGATAGCAGAGCAATTGGGGCTTTCTAATTCGAATACTTCTAAGGTTATCAGATCTGTAGAGGATAAAGGCTATATAGAGCGTAATTTGGGAGATTGTGACAAACGCCAGATGTATTTCTCGCTTACGGAGGAAGGAAAGAAAATACTGAAGGAGATGGAATGCTGTAATATTGAGATTCCTGAGTTACTGAGGTCTGTATTATAATAGTAAGAAAGATACCGCTGTAGATGAAGTCTGTTTTTATTTTTATATCATTGCTGATAATGCTCTGTCCCGCTTTTCCGCAAAGCAGGATGGAGCATTATCTTGATTCTTTGGGATTGGTGAATGTAGGCCGGATGGACCCGACATTGAAAATAGATTTGATGTATACCCGTGCCGACAATTTTACCGGGAAAGTCCTTTATGAGGATTTGCAGGAGGCCTATCTTCATCCCGAGGCTGCCAAAGCCTTGTTGCAAGCGCAAAAGCGGTTGAAAGAGTTGTATCCCGGTTATTCTCTGATTATTTATGATGCCGCCCGTCCCATGTCCGTGCAGCAGAAAATGTGGAATGTGGTAAAAGGTACTTCCCAAAATATATATGTATCCAATCCGGCCCGGGGAGGAGGGTTGCATAATTATGGTTTGGCGGTGGATGTGAGTATTGCAGATGAAAAAGGAAATCCTTTGCCTATGGGGACCAAGGTGGATCATTTGGGCAAGGAAGCACACATAGATACCGAGGCGGCAATGGTACAGCAGGGAATCATTACAGCGCAGGAACGGAAAAACCGTTTGCTGCTGCGCCGGGTCATGACGGATGCGGGTTATAAACCTTTGCGCAGTGAGTGGTGGCATTTCAACTTCCGCAGTCGTGAAGAGGCAAAACGGAACTATAAAGTAATTAGATAAAGGATGGAAATATCAACAAAAACACTCCATTTCATCGAAGAACACAGAGAGGACGATACGCGTACACTTGCTTTGCAAAGTAAGAAATATCCCGATGTAGACATGGCGGCAGCTGTCACACAAATTGCCGGACGGCAGGTGGCGGCCCGCAAGATACCTTCATGGTATCCGGTTTCTGCATTATGGTATCCCCCTCATTTGTCTATGGAGCAATGTTCTTCCGAAGCAACTGCTTTGTATAAGGCCTCTTTGTTGGAAGGCGATACTTTTGCCGATTTAACCGGAGGTTTCGGTATTGATTGCAGCTTTATCTCCCGGAATTTCAAGCAGGCTGATTATGTGGAAAGGCAGTCAGGACTTTGTGAGCTGGCTTTGCATAATTTCCCTTTGTTGGGGTTGGGGCACATTCGGATACACAACCGGGACGGGGTATCCTATTTGCAGGAAATGCTTCCGGTAGATTGCTTGTTTTTAGACCCTGCCAGAAGAGACGGACACGGTGGAAAGACGGTTGCCATCTCTGATTGCGAGCCGGATGTTACTGTTTTGGAGCCTTTGCTGGTTGATAAGGCAAAGAAAGTGATGGTGAAATTATCGCCTATGCTGGATCTGTCATTGGCATTGAACGAGTTGAAAACAGTTCGTGCGGTACACATTGTCGCTGTGAATAACGAGTGCAAGGAGTTATTGCTGATACTGCAAAAAGAGTCCGTTTCATCGGAGGTAAGCATCCATTGCGAACATATTGCAGGCAACGGGGAGAGCCGGCATTACACCTTTACCTTGAAGCAGGAAAAAACATCGCCCTGTCTTTTGGCCGATGAAGTCGGAACTTATTTGTATGAACCGAATGCCGCTATACTGAAAGCCGGTGCTTTTCGTTCTCTCACACAAACCTATCCTGTGGCGAAACTTCACCTCAACAGCCATTTATATACCTCTGTTTCTTTGGTTCCGGATTTTCCGGGACGTCGTTTCCGGGTTGAGGCCGTATCGGGTTTTGGAAAAAAGGAACTGAAAGCGTTCTTGATGGATATGGATAAGGCGAATATTACGATCCGCAACTTTCCATTATCGGTTGCGGAACTTCGCAAACGTTTGAAACTGAAAGAGGGAGGAGATGATTATATCTTTGCCACTACCTTGTCCGGCGGGCAGAAAGTCTTGATTAGAGGGAAGAAGTGTTAGTTTATAATCAGTTTGTAACCTATTCCCCTTACATTCACAATCCGTATGCTTTGGTCTTTGGACAGTTTATGGCGTAATTTCGTAATAAATACATGCAGGCTGCGTGAATTGAAGAAGCTGTCATCTCCCCATAGCTCCAACAAGATGCTTTGGCTGTTCACCACTTCATTCCGGTTCTCACACAGGCGTTTTAGGATTTCCGATTCCCGGTGGGAGAGTTCTTGTATGTTCCCTGCAAAATCCAGTTGTTGGGTGACGGAGTTGAACTGATATCCTCCGATGGTGTAGGTATTGGTTATTTCTTTTTCCACAAAAGCTTTGTGCATCAAGGCTTTGAGGCGTACAATAAGCTCCTGCATACCGAATGGTTTTTTCAGATAGTCATTAGCTCCCAGTTCAAATCCTTTTACTACATCATTGATGGCAGACCGGGCGGTGAGGAATAATACCGGGGTTGCTTTATCCGATTGGCGGATGCGGCGTACCATTTCAAAGCCATCCATACGGGGCATCATGACATCGGCTACCAATACGTCCGGTTTCTGTTCGAAAAACTTTCTTAAGCCTTCTTCACCATCTCCGGCGGTAGTAATGATAAAATCCTGTTCTTCCAGTGTGTCCTTGATAATCATGGCAAGAGTCTGTTCATCCTCTACTAATAAAACGTGTATCTTTTCCATTTGCTTATTCGGGAATTTTAAGTGTAAAGGTACTGCCTTTTCCTGTGCTGCTTTCCACGGAAACAGTTCCTTTATGCTGTTCTATCATTGTTTTTACATAATAAAGTCCTAATCCATATCCTTTTACATTATGCAGATTACCGGTCGGAACCCGATAAAACTTATCAAACAGATGTTTTTGTCTGTCGGCAGGAATACCTATTCCTTTGTCTTGTATCTTTAGCATCACATAAGCGTTACGGTCACCGTTGCATGAATTGTTGCAGCGTATTGCAGAAATGTAAATATATGCCTTTTCATCGGAATATTTTATAGCATTATCTATCAGATTGCTGATCACGTTATACAGGTGCAAGCGGTCTGCACGTAGGGTTATGTTTTCTTCCATAATGAGTTTGAACTCAGTCGGCTTATCAGCTTTCAATCTATGTTGGCTGATCAGATTTTCCAACATAGGCCTCAGTTCGACAGGTTCATAGTTCAGACGGAAGTTCTTCCGTTGCTCCATACTCATGGAAAGGATCTGTTCCACCAGTCCGCTGAGCTGTTTCAGCTGGGTTTGGATAATCTGAAGATAGTTCTGTCGTTTCGTCAGGTTTTCTGCTCCGTTGAAGTTCAGTAATGCATCGTTGGCAGCGTAGGCTACGGCTATCGGAGTTTTCAGTTCGTGAGTAATGTTATGCGTGAAGTCCTCTTTCATTTCTTCTACACTTTTCTGCCTTAAGATGATACGGATAAGAAACCAGAATGATACCCCCAATATAATAATGATAAAGAAAGAGGTATAAAGTATCCCCTTCATTTGTTGCAAGACGATGGTATTTGTCGGTTCCACCCATAACCGGTATGCCATTTTGTTGTACAAGTCATAATTGTAATAGTAGCTCACTGCTTCTTTGCCCGGCCTGTATTTTTGAGGTGAGCTGAGTCCTTGTACGACCGTGCTGTCTTGACGTAAATTCACTATTTCGATGCGGTGAGGCAGGTAGATGATTCCGCGCATGGCAAGTGTCCTTGTAAAAAGGCTGTCGAAAGTGTGCAGGTTGATTTCCGTGAAAAGGTCCAGCTGGCTGTGGATACCCCGTTGGAAGTATTTGGTGAGCAGTTCCAGTGTACCGTTTTTGTCGATGGTAGTAGATACCGGTTCATTGATTTCCAGACCAAATCTTTTTTGCTGTTTGAAAGGATCGGTTTCTATAACTTTGGTAATCAAAGCACTGCTGTCCAGATTGATACTGGATTCGATATAGCCATTTATGGTTTCGTTGCTTCGTTTCACGGAATCGCACCGTTCCATCATTTCATTGTAGTCACTCACCTGTAATGTTTCTATCAGGCAATTGTCCATATCCTTCTTCATCGAGGTGTATAATCCTGTCAACCAATATGCCTGATAGGCAAAGACGCCTATCAGCGAAAGGATAATCAATGCGGCTATGGCTTTAAACGGTATCTTCATGGTTTGGCAAAAATAGGTACAAAATAAGTATTCTCTTTCTTTTGATAACACTAAATAAGACTTCGTAAGCCGGCGGTAACACATACGGCACATTTTTCACCTTTACTTTGCATGGACACTAAAAATAAAACGATGATGAGGACAGTGATTATCTTTTGTTTATGCTTGTCGGCATTTGCGGCACAAGCGCAGAATGATGTGAATTATACCTATATGGACAGCCTTTTCCAACAATTGCCGGAGGTGTTGGTCAAAGGGGAGCGTCCGGTGGTAAAGGCCGAGCGGGGAAAGCTGGTCTATGACTTACCCCGTATGGTAGAGCGGCTTCCGGTGAATAACGCCTACGAGGCGGTAAAGGAACTGCCCGGCATCGTGGAACAAGATGGCAATCTCACTTTGGGGGGGCGCAGTATTACTTTGGTAGTAAATGGAAAAGTAAGTACACTGGACAAGGACGATTTGAAGTCCGTGCTTCAGAATACTCCTGTCAGTCGTCTGGAGAAAGCGGAAATCATGTATGCTGCTCCGGCACGTTACCGCATTCGTGGAGCCATGGTGAATGTTATTCTAAAATCGAATATCGGGCAGAAGCCTTCTTGGTCCGGTGAAGTGGCGGCTATGTATGAACAGTCCCGCAGGGAAGACATTGCAGGCCGTGGAAATTTGCTCTACACTTCCCGGCGCTTTTCGGCGGATGTGATGTATTCATACGGGTTCAAACATACCACTTTCGGATTGGACAAACAGTCATGGCACACTATGGCGGGGGACGTACACGAGTTGGATTTGAAAACAGAGGCTAAAGGGTATGGCGGCCGGCATAACCTCCGCTTGGGGGCGGATTATGATTTCGGGAAGAAGAACTTGTTGAGTGTGGTTTACAATACACAATACCGCTATGGGCAGGACTGTACAAAAATGCGTGGAACAGCCCACAGTGATAAAACGGATGACGGTGACCGCCAGTTACATAATGTGGCGGCCGATTATCAATCTTCTTTCGGCCTTTCGGCAGGAATGGATTTCCTTTTTTTCTCCAATCCGTCACAGACCTTTCTGGAGAAAGATATGCAGGATGTCAGCCGGACATTGAATTATGACAGCAACCAACGTATCAACCGCTGGTTATTCTATGCCAACCAGCTTCATTCCTTGCAAGGTGGAACCGAGATAAATTATGGTGTAAAGTACACTGCCACACACGATAACAGCTACCAGTTCTATCGGGATGGTGAAACAGGAGCCTTGATTCCCGATAATTCCGAGAAACTGCTTCGAAAAGAATATACTCTGAATATGTACACCGGCGCTTCACATAGTTTTGGGAAGAAGTTCTCTGCCGAAGTTTCCTTGGCCGCAGAGCTTTATCATGCCGGGGAACGCCATAGCTGGATGCTGTATCCCACTGTAAACACAACTTATACTCCGGCAGATGGCCATACCTTGCAAATGTCTTTCACCAGTAATCGTAAATATCCCGCTTACTGGCAGTTGCAACCTATTATACAGTATGTGGACAGCTATACCGAGGCTCATGGAAATCCCGACCTGAAGCCAAGTTCCAATTATTCGCTCGACTTGAATTATCTGTATAAGAATAGATATATGATAGGGGTGAATTACAATTACACACCCGATTACTTTGTGCAGCTCCCTTATCAATTGCCCGACCGTCTGGCGGAGGTGAATCAGTTTGTGAATTATGATTTTCAGAAAAGATGGACCATACAGACTATGGCTTCTTATAAAGTGAGTACATGGTGGAACGGGCGCATTTTTGCTTTCGGCCTGTTCTCTCATGACAAGAACAGCCATTTCCATGATATTGCATTCAACCGGCATAAATTCAGCGTCATTCTGAATACCACAAACACATTCATCTTATCGAAGAAACCGAATATCATAGGTACGTTGGCTGGTTTTTACCAATCACGTGCCATACAAGGGGTGTATAACTTAAGTCCTATTTGTAATGTTTCGACTTCACTTCAGTGGGCTTCTCCGGATGGAAAGACGAAAGTGATATTGAAAGGAAATGATATTCTTAATACATCGAATATGACCACCCGGCTGGCGTGGGGGCAGCAACGGAACCGGACAGAAATGAATTGGGACAATCGTAGCTTTACATTTTCATTCCTCTATAAATTCGGCGGATACAAAGAGAAGAAACGTACCGATGTCGATACCAAGCGGCTGGGACGATGATTTTTTAGTGGTTAGTAATCACTAACCACTAATCACTAGTTCGCCATTTTTGCCTTGAAAGCCAGCGCATACATACGCATCTGTTTTACCATTGCCAGCAAGCCATTGCTGCGGGTGGGCGACAGATGTTCCTTCAAACCTATCTTCTCTATAAAGTATAAATCACTGCTTAATATTTCATCCGGAGTATGTCCGCTGACTACTTTGATAAGCAGGGCAATGATACCTTTTACAATCAAGGCGTCACTTTCCGCCTGGAACACCACTTTGCCGTCTTCCATATCGGCTTGCAGCCATACGCGGCTCTGGCAACCGTCTATCAGGTTTTGTTCTGTTTTATATTCGGGGGCGAGTGGTTCCTGCTCGTTACCCAAATCTATGAGCAATTGATACTTGTCCATCCAGTCATCAAAATCACTGAACTCTTCTATCACTTCGTTCTGAAGTTCGTTTATTGTTTTCATTATTTTATCATTTATTTCTCATTATAAATCACATCCATCACTGTTTGTCCTACCGCTTTCAGCGTGTTACGGTCAATGTTTTCCATCGTATCGTTTACCGTATGCCAGAAAGAGCCGAAAGAACTTTGCGGATTGTCGGCATCATAGTTAATGATGTCCACACACGGGATACGCGCCAACTTGTTGACATAGATATGGTCGTCCACCGTCTCACCGCCGTCTTCTTTTACAAAATATTTGCCATATCCCAGCTCATGTGCCTTTTTCCAGATTTTCTTCATTTCGGAACGGGCGGTGCGGGCCGAGTAACCTTCATAATAGAACGTGGCATCTTTTCCTCCTACCATATCCAGCAAGATTCCATAGCGTGCATTATAGTTCTGAACATGTGGGGTACGTGCCCAGTATTGTGATCCAAGACACCAAGTGTCCTGTTTGTACTTGCCGTCATAAAATTCGGGAATTCCATAATCCTCCGAATCGAAAAATACGATATCTATACCTAGGGCAGGTTGTTCCTTCTGTATCTGACGGGCGATTTCCAGCAGCACCCCCACACCGCTGGCACCATCATTCACTCCCAGTATAGGAGTATGGTGATTCTTCGGGTCGGGATCATTGTCGGCATACGGGCGGCTGTCCCAATGGGCGCAAAGCAGGATACGTTTTTTACTTTCGGGCTTGTAAGCACCGATAATGTTGCGTGATTTCAGTATCGTACCGTCGTATGCTATCAGATCGGCATATTGATTGTATACCTTGGCGCCGAATTTTTCCAATTGTCCTGCCAGATATTCCCCACATTCTTTGTGCGCCTGTGTGTTGGGAACACGGGGACCGAAGTCTGCTTGTACCTGAATGTACTGGTAGGCGCTGTCTGCATCGAACTCGGGAGCCTTGATCACTTCTTTGTCTACGGTTTCTGTCCGGTCGTTTCTGCTTTTACTGTTTCCGCACGAAACGGCTGTCAATACAAGCAGCAAGAACGGGATTACTAAAACATTTCTTATCTTCATACTTATTCTTCTGTTATTTATTTGTGCATTATCCTTTATATAGAAGGGGGCTGCGCCGCAAAGTTACGTTATTTTCTTTGTACTTCTTCCATAACGCGCAGGAAGTTTCCACCCCAAATGAGGCGGATATTTTCTTCACTGTATCTTTCCAACAGCAGCCGGCGTGTAAAGTTTATCAATTCTGATGCCGAAGCGCAGCCTGTGATGCCGCCGTCACCGTCAAAATCGGTTCCTATCCCTACATGTTCTATGCCCATGACATTTACCATGTGGTTCAGATGCTCGATGGCATCCTTGATGGTAGCTTCTCCGTTCTTGCGCAGGAATCCGCCATACATACATACCTGTGCCACCCCCCCCTTGGCTGCCAATGCTTTCAATTGGTCATCCGTCAGATTGCGCGGATGGTCGCAAAGGGCACGGGCCGAAGAATGAGAGGCTACGATCGGTTTGCCGCTGATTGCCAGTGCATCATAGAAACTTTTCTCTCCGGCATGAGAAACATCTACCATCATTCCCACACGGTTCATTTCTTTTATCACCTGTTCACCGAATGTGCTTACGCCCAGTCCTTCCTCATTATAACGGGCAGAGCCGCAGATATCATTATTTCCGTTGTGGCAAAGTGTCATGTACACCACGCCACGATGGCGGAAACGTTCTACATTCGTGATATCCTTGCCAATGGCATATCCGTTTTCAATGCCCAGCATGACAGCCTTTTTCCCTGCTTTTTTCAAACGGCACAGATCAGCGGGAGTATATGCTATATCTACGGCTGTACAGTTCTTGGCAACCATCTCCTCTATTTCGTTCAGGATGCGGTCTGCTTTGGCAGTAGCGGCCGATAAGGCTTCATCGGTACGTTCCAATTGCTTCAGGTAAGCCACCATGATGGTTGCGTCCAGATGTCCTTCCGTCATCTTATGCAGGTCTACCAGGATTTTCTTGTCACGGGTGGCGAAGTTTATTCCTTGATCGAAGAACATGGGAGTGTCGCAATGTGAATCCAGCGTTATCATGCGGTTGTGAAGTTTTTTGGCTTCTCTGAAAGAAGTGGATTCCTGTATAAGCCAGTGGAATACCGGCATCATACAGGTATTGTTTTCCAGAATGAAACATTCCGGATGCCATTGTACTCCCATCATGGACTTGCATTCGGTAGATTCCATCGCTTCAATGACTCCGTCGGATGAGCGGGCAGTTACCCTGAAACCCGGCGCAACCTCCTTTACCGCCTGATGGTGAAACGAATTGACCGGCAATATTTCTGTTTCAAACAATTTATAGAGTAAGGAATCTTTCTCTATCCGGACCGTATGCGAGGCATATCCCCGTCCCAAATCCTGATCGTGTTTGATCCGTTCCCCTTCCATCTGTACGTGGATATCCTGATACAGGCTGCCTCCAAAAGCGGCGTTCATCACCTGTATGCCGCGGCATATTCCCAGAATCGGTATCTGCCGGTCGGCGGCCAGTTTGGCAAGCAATAACTCCTGACGATCCCTCCGGGGATTTATGCTGTGTAATTCCTTTATCGGTTCTTCTCCAAGGAACAAGGGATTGATATCCGCACCGCCGGTCAGTAGCAAGCCATCCAATGCATTCAGTGAGTTTATCAAACTGTTAGTTTCGTCAACAGGAGGAATAATGAAAGGAATACCTCCTGCTTTCAGAATGGAAGTGAAATATCCTTCCAGCAAAGTACATGCGCCTTCCTGGAAGTTTCCGGTAAGCCCTATGACTGGAGCATCTTTGTGGCAGGGAAAGGTGCGGTGTATGGCATCGTACTCGGCTGAAATGTCAAATGTTTGAAACGTTTTCATAAGTTAAATTATTCATAGAAACTAAGCAAAGATAGGGATAAATTCAGATTTATTTTTCATATTTGCTAAAAATCTAATGACCATGGAACCTATACAAGACTTCGCCGGCCTGATATGCCGTTTGCGTTCGTTGAAAGAGCGGAAACGTGTGGTGGTTGTTTGCCCCAATGACCCTCATACCGAATACGTTATAACCCGCAGTTTGCACGAAGGCTTTGCCGATTTCTTATTGGTGGCGGATACGCCCCATTTGCTGAACTCGGAATATATCCGCCTTCAATATCCGGATCATGTGAAAGTATACGAGGCGACAAGTCCCGATAAAGCAGCCCAGGAAGCTGTTTCGCTGATACGTGAGGGACATGCGGACGTGTTGATGAAAGGGATTATCAATACGGATAATTTATTGCGGGCCGTGCTTAATAAGGAACATGGTATCCTGCCGAAAGGGAATGTGCTGAGCCATATCACGGTGGCACAGATCCCGATGTACAAGAAATTGCTGTTCTTCTCGGATGCAGCGGTCATTCCCCGTCCTACCTTGGAACAATTCGAGGCGATGCTGCGGTATGATCTGGAGGTATGCCGCCGCATGGGAATAGAAGCTCCCCGTGTGGCCTTGATTCATTGTACGGAAAAAGTAAACGAGAAATTCCCTCATACACTGGATTATGTGACTTTAAAGGAACGTGCCGCCGCCGGTGCTTACGGAAACATGTACTTGGACGGACCCATGGATGTGAAGACGGCATGTGATGCGCATAGCGGTGAGGTGAAAGGAATCAGCTCGCCGGTGGTGGGACATGCGGATTTGTTGATCTTTCCCAATATCGAGTCGGGAAATACATTCTATAAAACGGTGTCATTGTTTGGTGACGCCAACATGGCAGGTATGTTGCGAGGTACGGCCTCTCCCGTAGTGGTTCCGTCGCGTGCCGATTCCGGTAATTCGAAATATTACAGTCTGGCATTGGCCTGCGTGGCCGGATAAATAATGTGGCAATGTGCCAATTTGCCGGTGTGTCAATTGGCTGTGCTGTGTTGCCGCATGGTTTTGGCTCATTCGCAAATTGATAAATTATCGAAACTATGAAAATATTTGTGATTAATCCGGGCTCTACTTCTACCAAAATAGCCCTTTTCATCGATGAAAAGCCGGTGTGGGCGGCAGGGGCCCATCATACTGCGGATGACTTGTCGGAGTTTCACCACGTCAACGAACAGTATGCGTACCGTAAGGACTTTGTATTGCGATTGCTTGCCGAGGCGGATATTCCGTTGGATTTTGATGCCGTCATTGCCCGTGGCGGTCTGCTGAAGCCTACGCCCGGCGGGGTGTATGCCATTAACGAACAGATGAAACACGATTTGCTCAACGCCCGGATGGAGCACGCCTGTAATTTGGGCGCGCTGATTGCCGATGAAATAGCCCGGGAATGCCATTGTCCCGCCTACATTGCCGATCCCGAAGTGGTAGACGAGCTGCAACCGGCCGCCCGCCTGACGGGAATACCGGAGATAGAGCGCATTTCCATCTTCCATGCCTTGAACAGTAAGGCGGTATCGCGTAAATATGCCGCTTCCATCGGGAAACATTATGAAGAGTTGAATCTGATTGTGGTGCATCTGGGGGGTGGCATATCGGTGGGTGCCCATTGCAAAGGACGGGTGATTGATGTTAACAATGCCTTGAACGGTGAGGGGCCGTTTTCTCCCGAACGTGCGGGAACCATTCCTGCCGACCAGTTGGCGGAATTGTGCTTCAGCGGTAAGTATACGTTAAAGCAGATCAAGAAGATGCTGAATGGCAAAGGGGGGCTGACTGCCCATCTGGGTATGAATGATGTGGTGACTATTGCCCGGAAAGCTTCCGAAGGCGAGGAGCCTTATAAAGGGGTATTGGATGCGATGCTCTATACGGTGGCGAAACAGGCAGGGGCCATGTATGTCACGCTCCGTGGGCAGGTGGATGCCATTATTCTGACGGGAGGCATTGCCCATAGTGATTACTGTGTAGGGATTCTCAAGGGACAGATTGATTATCTGGCGCCGGTTGTGCTGATGCCCGGTGAAGACGAGATGGGCTCGCTGGCTTATAATGCGTTGGGAGCCTTGAAAGGTGAGTTGCCTTTGCAGGTTTACCGGCCGGAATAAGAAGATGGTGGTACATCGGAATTAAAATAAGCGATAAAATTGTTCAAATCCTTCATGGAAGGGTAATGTGTTGATATACAGAAGGCTATTATGAAGGAATCATTATAAATTCCTTCATAATAGCTTCAGGGATGTTTTTACCCGGCCAGTGCTACCAGTTTATACATATTTCCTGTTGTGGTATGCATCCGTTCCGCTCCCAGGGAATTCATGATTCTTCCCATTTTGTTTATCGTGATGCCGCGCATGGCTGCCGGATATCGTTTCAGCAGGATATTGAACAAGTATACTGCCGAGTAAAGTTTGAAGTCTTCCCCTTTCTCCGGCAGTCTGAAACAATGGAGAATCATTTCCGCTTCGGTAGGCAAGGCATAATAGGCCTGGTTGCGCAGTTTCAGCTCGGATTCCTCCGCCGCCGAGAACCAGTAACGCTTTCCCTCGTCCAGTTCTGCTTTCAGCTGGGCGAAAAGCTGTTTGTGCTCCAGTGGCGAGCAGTCTATCTTCTCCTTTACCTCGGCAAAGAAATAACGGCGGCTTCCGCTGGGGTCGGTGAGCAGCGCTTTCCGGTTACTGGTGCCGATGAATGAGGCCATCCGGGGCAGATGGCTGTAGGACGAGCGGTGCGACTTGCGGAAATCCAGTTTTTTCATCTGCATCAGATTTTTCAGCAATGGCAGTTTCTGTGGTGAAAGACGGTCGTACTCATCCAGATTAATCAGTCCGAAGAAAGCCAGCTTCTGCTCGCATCCTGCCTGTCCGGTCAGTTCGAAGCTGTCCGTATAGTAGTCTTTCAACGAATCGGGCATCAGCAATTCGCAGAAAGTGGATTTGCATCTCCCTTGCTCGCTGCTCACCAGCATGGGGGCCACAGCGTTGGCGCACCGGTCCATGCGTCCGCTCCACTGGGCAGTTACGCCCAGCATCCAGCGGTGGAAACTGTTCACCCAGAAATCTTTCGTAGATATGCGTTGTGCCAGCGGAGTCACGCGGTCCTTGCCGTCCCATTCGGGAAGGGTGTTCATATAGGAAAGTAACGGATGATAGTCCGGCATCTGCTCCGAGTTCACGAACCGGCTTACATCCTTGTCCCAGCAGTTGATGTGACGTGCACGTGCTTCCAGGCACAGGCTGTTCAGTGTGCGCTGGCTTATTACCTTATATATAGGTGTGTCAGCGTCTTTTTTGCAACATTCCGTTTGTTCCGTCAGCAGGTTGAAGCGAAAATGGTAGCGGCTCAGCAAATATTGTTCCAATTTTTGCTGTACTTGCTCCGTTTCCGGTTTCTTCTGCATTGATAATGAGGTAGATGAACTCTTCACTGTTGGACTTATCACTACATTCGAGGAAGCAAGCTTCTTCATTACTTTGTTCAATAACTTTTTATTCATTATTTGTTGTTTTAGGTTTCCGTTGGAACAAAGATACTGTGTAAAATAGCGTTTTGCAAGTGTTTTTCGTGGGGTTTTAGAGAAAAGTGACTAAGCGTAAACATCCTGAATAACAAGCTGTTTCGTTCGGTTGATTACACGATATCTTCCTTTTGATTCAGTTGTTTCACTTAAGTGATGAAGTTTGAGCACTCTAGTGATGAAAGTTCATCACTAAGGTGATATAATATCATCACTTAAGTGAAACAATTTACTTGAAGGGAAGATACAACGACTTCGACCGGATGATACACCTTATTCGTCCGGTTGTTGTCATTTGATGAAATGTGAGTGTTTTGCCGGACAGTCATCACCTTGGGATGCGTTTTTGGAGATGGAACGGGGCTGAAGGAATATGTAAGCGTCTCCGCGCTTCTATATTGTCTTTCTTTTTTTGTTCTTATATCTTGGGTATAAAAACGAATCATTATGGATTTGGCAGAAAATAGATTTAGAAAAACCAGGGAACGTTTCCTTGAAGTATTAAAAGTAGACTGTCATGAAGAATAGATGAAGGATATCTATAGCGATCCTTCATTGCAACTTATTTATATTCAGCAAGTAATGCGCTGATGAAGGATTTGAAGGAAATAATTCCTTCATTGTATCTTGACGTGTGGTTGAGATGGGTGCTAAAACTATCTGTCGGATAAATAGATCAATGTACTAGAATTGACAATTTCCTGATCACTATTTACGCAAATAACTATCGCTTGTTGTCTGTATGCTTTTCGCACGTTTTACTTTTACTTTCTTGCCAAAGTCAAACTTATATATAAGGTTTAAGCACGCTCCTTGATAAGGGGTTTTATTATTTTCTTCTATTCTGCTTAGATTGTTATTGGTAATTGTGGTCAGATTTCTTCTTTTATTCAAAATAGCGTAAACTGATAAATTTATGCAGAACTTTTGATCCAGGAAATATTTGTAAAGGCCGGCATTCATATTGTATACACTGTGATATATTGTTTCGCTTCTACGTGTTCTTCTTTCTGCCATCCTTCTCCACTCTGATATGCGTAATACATTTGGTTGTTGGTATGGTTATTATAATAGTCGCCACCCCATTTCAACCTGGAATGTTTGTTGAGCAAGAAGATATAATTTATTTCTGCTTTCCATAAATCAGAAACAGTTCCGGTGTTGCTACATTTATTATCCTCTTCGTTTTTCTCCGGATACTGATAAAGATAATGGTGATTCAGTTCTTTCGTTTCATCACTTCTCAAATAATCAAGAACTGTTTGCAAAGTATTCTTTCCGTTTTTTGATTTCCAATTATAGTTCAAACTAGCCTGATATATTTTGTCATCCCCTTTCCCTTTACTATGGTAGGAAGAGGTATATTCCTTTTCTGTTTCTTGTGTTTCGGAAAAAGAAGAAGATTTTAGTGTGCTTCCAGCCTGTTTTACCATACAGTTAAGTCCGATGCTTTGCAGGGTAGTTATATCATATAACATGCTGAATGTTTCATTGATTCTTCTTATATTTTTACGGTCTATATTTTGATTTACAATATGGATATTCTGGTGGCTGTTATGGGTTATATTTTCCGTGATGTAAGGATCTCCTGCATTAGAAAGGACCAGATTGTTGTAAAAGTTCCATTTCCCAAGCCGAAGGCTTAATGGAAGGCCCAAACGTTCCCAATGACTATTTCTTTTTCTCATCTCTCCTAGCAAAGAGGGTGAACCATTGCCTCCGCCATCTGCATTTGGTGGAAATATAGGGTATGATACTCATTTCTATACTCATCAGCATGGAAAGGGCTCTCTTTATGTTAATCTTAATACGTATGGACATTATAAAAGATTGTCATGGAATCTTTATGGGAATTATCGGCCTTTCAGCTATGGTGTGAATAACAAACGGAAACATTATGGGTCTGAATCGGAACTGACGGTAACTTGGCGTGTGAACAAACATTTGGGAATTACTGGAAATATGAGGTATTTGTTGGGCACTTTGGGGTATGATTCCACTACGCACGAAGGAACTTATTACAATTTCTCATCCGGCAGGATGAAGGACCGAAGTTTCTGCTTTTCATTAGGATTCAATTATTATATGCAAGGAAAGAATTTCAAATATAGGAATAAGAAGAGTTTGCAGAGTACGGAGCAGGGGATAAAGTTGTGAAATAATTTTTGTTTGATATGTTGCAGGCACGGGATGCGTATGATATTAGAATCGCGGAAACGTTTACGAAGAGCGCATGAGGAATGCGCGAAACTTGAGAGTGTCATCTGATGTCATAGTACAGGCTACAGGGCTTCCTGAAGAAGAAATAAAAACCCTTTAATTGGATTGCAAAGGGTTTGGCCGGAAAGAATAGTTTCTATTCGTATTCGTGTTTCCGTTTCGGATTCATCGGAAACCAGCCTTTCAGCACGCGTTCGCGTTGCTCGAATATCTCCTTGATAGTCCAGAAAGAAGAGAAGGAGAAGACACCCAATAAAGAGGAAATCAGGATGTCACTGATAAGCACAGTCCCTATAATGCCTGCTATGCCCAGTACCAAAAATATCCACCAGCACCGTGTACCCCAATAATATTCGGCCTTGACCACGATGGGGTGGAAAAGACCGATTATTAAAAAGGTACAAATGCCGATGGCAATACCGCCTAAATGGTATTCATTCAGCCATTCCATTCTTTCTTAGCTTTGAATGGGTATTTCTTTTTTGATGCTCTGCTCCAGAGAGATCAGGGTCTCGGTAGCCGTAACGCCGGGAATTTCCTGAATCTTTGAGTTCAGCAAGTCCATCAAATGCTCGTTATCGCGTGAATAAAGTTTGGTCAGCATGGTATAGGGACCTGTAGTGAAGTGGCACTCCACAATTTCGGGAATCTTCTTCAGTTCTGCCACTACGTTTTTGTACATGGAACCTTTTTCCAGCTTGATTCCTACGTATGTACAGGTTCTATACCCTAAACTCTTAGGGTTCACATGATATCCTGAACCGATAATAACTCCCAAATCAATTAATCTTTGCACACGCTGGTGAATGGCTGCGCGTGAAACTCCACATTCTGCTGCGACATCTTTAAACGGGATGCGGGCATTTTGGGATATAATTTCTAGAATTTGTCTGTCGAGACTATCAATTTTCTCCATAATATACCGATTTTAATGTTATCAATCTGTAAGCAAATATAGGAATACTTTTTAATTTATCTACTATTTTGCAAGAAAAAACAGGATTTCTTTGAAAAAAAGTGCAATAAGAGGAGCTAATCACCTATTTTCTTCTCTATTTCGCCGATTTTCCCTCTTCTTTCAAATGAGAAGGTATCGCTATGTGTATCTAAATAGTTCAACAGGAATAGCGATTTTCTTAACAAATATTTTTGTTCTTCGGACTCTTTCAACAAAGCATCCTGATAGAGCAGTTCGGATAACATGTCGATGCGCGTGAGCAATTCCTCGCCACCATAGTTCTGTCCCATCTCGTTCAGTATATATTCCGCATCTTGATCATAATAGAAGGTGGAAGGATGATTGAAGTAGGCACGATAAATGCTTTGAAGTTGCAATTGCAGCTCGGGACCGTCCTTTTTATCTCTTTCTTCTACCAACTTTTCCAATGCTTCGAAAAATTGTTGAAGCAACCGCATAATGTAATCTCTTTGCAGCATGTTAATTGTCCTCTTCGTTTTTATGGGTTAGTGTTACTAATACTTTATCTATCCGGGCTCCGTCCATGTCGACTATTTCCAGTGTGAAGTCATTCCATTCCATGGATTCACCGGTCTTGGGAATGTGGCCTAGTTGTTGCAGGATGAGGCCGCTCAACGTGTTGTAATTATAATCGGGGTATAAATCCTCCATTTCGAAATGACTCAGAAAGTCATAGAAAGAACATTGGCCGTCTATCAACCAGCTTCCGTCCTTGCGGGGAACGATATCGGGGTCTTCCGAGTCACTGGGCAAGGTGCCTACCAGGGCTTCCAGAATGTCCTTCATGGTGATGATGCCTTGCAGACTGCCGAATTCATCACAGATTAATCCGTATTTGATGTTGTGCTGGCGTATTTGTTCCAATACTTTATATACATCCATGTTTTCGTGGAAGTATTGTGCCGGACGGATCACATCACGCAGATTGAATTCGCAACTGTTCAGCTTCCCGAAGAGGTCTTTCAGGTAAACTACTCCGATGATGTTGTCCAGGGTGTTTCCTTGAGTTACAGGGTAAACTTGGTACAGGTGTTGGCATACGATGTCATACAGCTGCTTGTTGTTCATGTCTATGTCAATGGATACGATGTCGCTGCGATAGGTCATGATGGTGTTGATACTGCGGTCGCCAAGAGAGAAGACGCGGTCCACAATATCCTGTTCCACTTCCTGCACTTCACCGTTCTCGGTTCCTTCGTCTATCATGGATTTGATTTCCTCTTCAGTCACTTTTTCTTCCGCTGTGTTGATATGCAGCAGGTTGAAGATAAGTGAAGTGCTTTTGGCAAGTATCCATACAAAAGGAGAGGCGATGACGGACAGCCAGTACATGGGACGTGCCAATAGCTTGGCAGCACGGGTGGAGGCACTCATGCCAATGCGTTTGGGCACCAGCTCGCCAAAGATAATAGTGAGGTAAGTGACCAGGATGACAATCAGGGTTTGAGCCAATAAATAGGCATATGTGGCGGGTACGCCGGCGTCAGTCAGTATGTTCCCAAAATCGGTGGCCAGCACGTCGCCGGAGTAAATACCGGTCAATATACCAATCAGGGTGATTCCGATTTGGATGGTGGATAAAAACTTGTCCGGGTCATTGGCAAGCTTTAAAGCGATACGCGCTGTAGAGCTTCCATGACGGATATCATTGGACAAACTACTTTTACGCGCTGAGATCAGGGCGATTTCGGACATAGCGAATACCCCGTTTAATAAGATAAGTGCGATAATAATGGCAATTTCCATGTAAGAATTTACGTTTTGTTTTGCTAACAAATGTACTAAGAATTGTGTTTTCTCTTTCTTCTTTTAGATTTAATTAATGAATTATCTGTCATTTGCGCTATCTTTGCGGTGTCTATACTTAGAAAGGAGTAATTATGCATCCGTTGGAACTATTCAAATATTGTCCGAAGTGTGGTTCGCCGCACTTTGAAGTGAACAATGAGAAATCAAAGCGTTGTGCCGATTGTGGCTTTGTGTATTATTTTAATTCCAGTGCCGCTACTGTAGCTTTTATCTTGAATGATAAGAATGAGTTGTTGGTGTGCCGCAGGGGAAAAGAACCGGCGAAGGGAACATTGGACCTGTCCGGCGGGTTTATTGATATGCATGAGACCGGCGAGGAAGGTGTGGCACGCGAGGTGTTGGAAGAAACCGGTTTGCAGGTGGAGGAGGCTGTTTATCAGTTCTCATTGCCCAACACTTATCTTTATTCAGGATTTCTGGTACATACATTGGATCTGTTCTTTCTTTGTAAAGTGAAAGATACCAGCCGGATAAAGGCGATGGATGATGTGGCGGAGTCTTTCTGGCTTCCCTTGAATGAAGTGAATCCCGAAGAATTCGGGCTGGATTCTGTGCGTGAAGGAGTCCGGCGTTTTTTGAAAGAACATAAACTTTAATGATAAGATATGAAAAGAAAAACCTTATTGATGGCCGCATTGATGGGAGGCTGTTCCTTGCAGGGAATGGCGCAGCAGATCACTCCCAAGGATGTGGCAGGTGACAAGGAATATAACCGGGTATGCCGGGAATATGAGTTGAAAGGTGGGGACAGCATGGAGCTGTTACAGGCTTATCTGGACAAATATCCTGATTCCCGCCATAAAAACAGGGTGCTGTCACTGATTGCCTCTGCTTATTTTATGGAGGGAAAATACAAGGAGGCCATTGCCCTGTTCCGGTCGTGTGATCTGGAGGCTTTGCCTGATAAGGAAAGAGATGATTGTGCCATGCGTCTGGCCACCTCTTATCTGAAAGAAGACAATCTGCGTGAAGCGGCTGTATGGTTTACCTTGCTGAAAGAGGTAAGCCCATTATATCAGGATGACGCTGTCTATAATCTGGCTTATATTGATTATGTGGAGAAACGCTATGACAAGGCGCTGAAAAGTTTCCAGTCTTTGCAGAATGATGCCGTATATGCAGCATTGGTTCCTTATTATATAGGAGAGATTTATTTGGTGAAAGGAAATTATCAGCAGGCCCGTACTGTGGCAAAAGCGTATCTGGAGCAATATCCGGCTAAAAAGGATGTTCCTCAGATGGAACGGATTTGGGGAGAGGCTTGTTTCGGATTGAATGATTACCAAGCGGCGATACCTCCTTTGGAAAGATACCGTGAAAGTGTTTCCCACCCGCAACGTAAGCCTTTGTATGAACTCGGTATGAGTTATTATTATACTGGTGTTTATTCCAAGGCTGCCGCTACTTTGGGGGAAATGGCTTCGGTACATGATGCCTTGTCACAGAATGCTTATCTACACATGGGGCTGGCTTATTTGAACTTGAAGGAGAGGAACAGGGCACGCATGGCATTCGAGCAGGCTGCCAATTTCAGTTTTGATCCGAAAGTAAAGGAACAGGCTCTTTATAATTATGCTTTGTGTATTCATGAAACCTCTTATTCTCCATTTGCCGAATCGGTAACCGTGTTTGAGCGTTTTCTGAATGAGTTCCCGAATTCACCTTATACGGAGCGTGTCAATGATTATTTGATAGAGGTGTATATGAATACCCGCAGTTATGAAGCTGCTTTAAAATCTATAGCAAAGATTGAGCATCCGGGCACACGCATTATGGAGGCCAAGCAGAAGATTTTGTTCCGGCTGGGCACACAGGCATTTGCGAATGCCCGTTTCCAGGAGGCTCTGGAGTTCTTCAACCAATCGCTTGCTGTGGGGCAATACAATCAGGCGACAAAGGCGGACGCTTATTTCTGGAGGGGGGAATCCAATTATCGTCTGGACCGTTTTCCGCAGGCGGGTAACGATTACCGCTTGTATCTGGAATTTGCCACCAGCAAGAACGGACAGGAATATGGTTTGGCGCTCTATAACTTGGGATATACTTATTTCAAACAGAAAAATTATGGAAATGCGGGCACTTGGTTTACCCGTTTTGTGGACAGGGGAAGTATCAATGAACGCACCATGCAGGCAGATGCCTATAACCGCATAGGTGACTGCAACTTCTATGACCGCCGTTTTGAGCAGGCTCGTCAGGATTATGCCCGTGCGGTGGAGATTGATCCGTCACTGGGGGATTACTCTTTGTATCAGGAGGCGTTTGTGCGTGGTTTGCAACGTGATTACAATGGAAAAGTGCAGACGTTGAACCGCTTGATTTCGGATTATCCGGAATCACAATACATGGATGATGCCCTTTACGAGCAGGGACGTGCTTTTGTGCAGATGGAGGATAATGCCAATGCCATTGCCCGTTTCAATATTCTGGTGAAGAAATTTCCGGAGAGCAATGTCGCACGGCGGGCGGCTAACGAGATCGGTTTGCTATACTATCAGGATGACAAGTATCCTGAAGCCATCCAGGCTTATAAGCAGGTCATAGCCGGTTATCCGGGCAGTGAGGAGGCGCGTTTGGCGCAGCGTGACTTGAAATCGATCTATATTGATTTGAATAAGGTGGATGAGTATGCCAATTTTGCTTCAACTATCCCCGGCGGTGCCAACTTTGATGTGAATGAGCGTGACTCATTGACCTATGTGGCTGCCGAAAGGGTATATATGCGGGGTGAGGTCGCCGAGGCCCGCAACAGCTTTACCCGTTATTTACAGACTTTCCCCGAAGGTGCTTTCAGTCTGAATGCCAACTATTATATCGGTTTGATAGACTATAATCAGAAAGCCTATGAAAGTGCAGCCCGGCATTTGGATAAAGTATTGGAATATCCCAACAACAAATATTCTGAAGATGCCATGTTGATGGGGGCCGAAATGGCTTATACGGCGAAGGATTATGAAAAAGCCTTGCATATTTACAAGCAATTGAAAGATAAAGCCGCTTCTATGGAGCGTCGCCGGCTTGCAAAAACCGGAATGTTACGCAGTGCGCATATGCTGGGAAATGAGGAAGAGATTATCTTTGCCGCAACAGATTTGCTGGCCGATACTAAACTGGCGCCGGAATTGTCTAACGAGGCACATTATTACCGTGCAAAAGCTTATTTGGATGCCGGCAAGACGGATGGAGCTATGGAAGATTTGAAGGTCTTGGCGAAAGACACCCGTAATGTATATGGAGCGGAGGCCAAATATAAAGTCGCCCAGATTTACTTTGACGGCGGACAAACGGATAAGGCGGAGCAGGAGGTGCTGAATTACATTGAGGTAAGTACACCGCATACCTATTGGCTGGCGCGCAGCTTTGTGTTATTGGCTGATGTGTATATGAAGTTGGGGCGTAACTTGGATGCTAAACAATATTTGCTTTCATTGAAGCAGAACTATCAGGCCGATGATGATATTGCCGGAATGATTGAAAGCAGACTGGAGAAATTGAAAACAGAGAATTAAAAATTAAAAAATAAGTGCTGAATATGATAAGTAAGAAATTGTCAATTGTCCATTGTCAATTGTCCATTATATTGGCTTTTTTGCCTCTGTCTGTTGCATATGCGCAGCAAGATAGTACGTTGAACCGCACTGTGGTGGTAGAGAATGAGTATAATCCCAATATCATGGATGCCTCAAAGATTAATGTCCTGCCTAGGGTGGAGGAGCCGGCTGTAATGAAGAAAGGCATAGAATATGCTACAGCCTTGCGCCCTGTTTCGGCCTGGACGTATGAAAGTATGTCTCCTATAACCCGTGAATGGGCTATGAACCGCGCGAAACGTGGATATGTCCGTGCCGGATATGGAAATTATGGGAATGTGGATTTTAAGGCTGGGTATCTGTGGGATATCACCGGAAAGGACCGTCTGAAAGTCGGGGTATCTCTGGATGGCATGAACGGAAAGCTGAAGCATTGGAATGCTGAGGATTGGAAATCACGTTTTTATTCTACTGAGTTCCGTTTGGACTATTCTCATGATTTCAGCAAGGTAACTTTGAATTTAGGTGGCGGCCTGCAATCACAAGTGTTTAACTATATGCCTGATTCCGAAATGCATACGGCTTCTGCCAGAGCTACTGATAAACAGCATCATACTTTAGGCGATTTTCACATAGGTGTTTCTTCCAGAGATGAATCGCTTCCTTTGCAATTCACTTTGCAGACCGGATTGAAGTATTTTGGTATCAAATATCCGCTGGATTATTCAGGCAATGCATCTACAGGTAAGGAGAAGATTGTCCACACTGAAGGAGATGTATGGGGCAAGCTGGATAATGAGCAACGGGTAGGCATCCGTTTCGAGATGGATAACCTGTTTTATTCTTCGGACAGTTTAATGGGCAACTATACTTCACTGGGTTTGAATCCTTATTATATGTTGGAAAGTGATGACTGGCGGGTCCGTGTCGGTGCTCATGTGGATTGGCAGTCGGGAGAGGACAGTGGTATTGATGTGTCTCCTGACGTGAAAGCCGAATACTTGTTCTCGGAGAGTTATGTGCTTTATTTACATGCGCTGGGAGGGCGTGAACTGAATGATTATCGCCGGTTGAATGCTTTTTCACCTTATTGGTCTTTAAACGCCCGGATGCCTTCTACCTATGTGCCACTGAATGCTACATTGGGTTTTAAAGCATCTCCGGTAAATGGTTTGTGGTTTAATGTCTTTGGTGGATATCGGATCAGTAAAGATGAGTTGTTTTGCAATCTGGTGGATGCGGACGGGTATTATTTTACTCATTTCTTGCAGGATAAAGCGAAAACCGCGTATGGAGGTGCTGAATTGAAATACGGTTATAAGGACTGGTTTGACGCTTCATTGAAAGGTACATTTTATAGCTGGAAGACAGACAATGAAAATGAAGAGCTGTATTTAGTGACCAAGCCCAAGTTTGAATTGAATTTCTATGCTGAGGCTAAGGTGTTTGAAGGATTGAAGGTTAATTTGGGCTATGAATATGTACAGCGGAAAGAATATGTGATAGAAGAAGGGAATAGCAGCAGGGATTTTGGTTTGGGCAATATCAGCAATTTGAGTGTGGGAGCCAGTTATACTTTCCTGAAAGATCTGTCTGTTTTTGGGCGTGTGAATAATCTGTTGAATAAACAATATTATTATGAGTACGGCTATCCTGCTGAAAAACTGAATGTTCTAACCGGGCTTTCTTTGGCTTTTTAGTTAAATAGGCACTCGGAAAGGACTTTTTTAAGAAAAAAAAGCAGAAACATACCTTATTATATAGGTGTGCTTCTGCTTTTTTTCTACTTTTGCCCCAAAATAAAATGGAATACATAGTATTATGCAAAAAAATCTAGTAATAGTTGAGTCACCCGCCAAGGCTAAAACCATTGAGAAATTCTTGGGCAATGATTATAAAGTCCTTTCCAGTTACGGGCATATCCGGGATTTGAAAAAGAAGGAGTTTAGTATCGATGTAGAGAATGGGTTTGAGCCGACTTACGAGATACCGGCAGATAAAAAGAAATTGGTAGCCGAATTGAAAGCGGAGGCAAAGAAAGCTGATATGGTATGGCTTGCATCCGATGAGGACCGTGAAGGAGAAGCTATTTCATGGCACTTGTTTGAAGTCTTGGGGCTGGACCCTGAGAAGACCAAGCGCATTGTATTCCACGAGATAACCAAAACAGCGATACTAAAGGCCATCGAAAATCCGCGTGACATTGATGTGAATCTGGTAAATGCCCAGCAGGCACGCCGTATTCTGGATAGAATTGTAGGTTTTGAACTCTCACCGGTATTGTGGAAGAAGGTAAAGCCTGCTCTTTCTGCCGGACGTGTGCAATCTGTTGCCGTTCGTTTGATTGTGGAACGTGAACGTGAGGTGCATGCTTTTGTCAGTGAGCCGTCTTATCGCGTTACAGCAGTGTTTGAAGTACCTGATGTCGATGGAAATGAAGTTGAAGTGAAAGCGGAATTGTCCAACCGTTTCAAAACCAAGGAAGAAGCACAGGCTTTCCTTGAAACTTGTAAGGATGCGCAGTTCTCTATTGAAGATATAACAACCCGCCCAGTGAAGAAATCGCCGGCGGCACCGTTTACTACTTCTACGTTGCAGCAGGAAGCTGCCCGTAAGTTGGGATTTACAGTAGCGCAGACCATGATGGTGGCACAGCGTCTGTATGAAAACGGACAAATTACCTATATGCGTACGGATTCGGTGAACCTTTCGGATCTGGCTTTGAATACCAGCAAGCAGACTATCTTGTCCCTGATGGGAGAAAGATACGTCAAAGTCCGTAAGTTTGCCACCAAGACTAAAGGAGCACAGGAAGCACATGAGGCTATCCGTCCTACCTATATGGAGAATGAAACGGTGAACGGAACCGGTCAGGAGCAGAAATTGTATGAACTGATCTGGAAACGTACCATCGCTTCACAGATGGCAGATGCGGAGCTGGAGAAAACAACGGCTACTATTGTAATCAGCAACAGTAGCGAGAAATTTATCGCTACCGGCGAGGTGATTACTTTTGACGGTTTCCTGCGTGTATACAAGGAATCATACGATGATGACAATGAGCAGGAAGACGAGGGCCGTCTGTTGCCGCCTCTGAGCAAAGGGGAAAAACTGATAAGAAAAGAAATCCTGGCGACTCAGCGCTTTACCCAATGTCCGCCCCGTTATACGGAAGCCAGCCTGGTACGCAAACTGGAAGAGTTGGGCATCGGTCGTCCATCTACATATGCACCTACCATTTCTACTGTGCAGCAACGCGGTTATGTAGAAAAAGGAAACAGTGAAGGTGTGAAACGCCCGTATGATATCTTGAAACTGAAAGGCGGCAAGATTACGGAAACTACCAAGACAGAGATGACGGGAAATGAAAAGGCCAAGTTGTTGCCTACTGATACCGGTATCGTGGTAAACGATTTCCTGATGGAATACTTTCCTGAAATCATGGACTTTAACTTTACAGCGAATGTGGAGAAAGAGTTCGATGAAGTGGCGGAAGGAGAAAAGGAATGGACTGGCATGATGGACAGTTTCTATAAAGGCTTCCATCCGTTGGTAGATAAGACCATTCACTCTAAGACTGAGCATAAGGTGGGTGAAAGGGTATTGGGAACAGATCCTGTAAGCGGTAAGCCGGTATCGGTTAAGATCGGTCGTTTCGGTCCGGTTATTCAGATTGGTACTGCCGATGATGAGGAAAAACCGCGTTTTGCGCAGTTGGCAAAGGGATTGTCGATGGAAACCATTACGTTGGAAGAAGCATTGGATGCGTTCAAGCTTCCCCGTACGTTGGGGGATTATGACGGCCATACGGTAACGGTAGGAGTAGGGCGTTTCGGACCATACGTGCGCTATGACAAACTGTTTGTTTCTATTCCTAAAGGAACGGATCCGATGGAGATTTCTTTGGATGAGGCGGTAGAGTTGATCAAGAATAAGATAGAAGCGCAGGAGAAGAAGTTTATTAAAGTATTCGATGCTGACCCTGATATGCAGGTCTTGAACGGACGTTACGGCCCATACATCAGTTATCAGAAAAAGAATTATAAGATTCCTGAGAATGTAGAACCGGCAGATTTAAGTCTGGAGGCTTGTTTTAAGGTGATTGAATTGCAGAAAAGCAAGGCGGAAACGCGTAAAACGAAAGCGGCTTCAAGAAACAGGGGAACCGTGAATATGGAAGAGGAGTCCGAAAAGCCCGAAGAATCCGCAAAAAGTAAGGCGGCTTCCAAGGTAAAGGGCACTGCAAAAGCAAAAAAATGACACGTATATTTTTAATAGGATATATGGGCGCGGGCAAAACGACTCTAGGTAAGGCGTTTGCCCGTGAAATGAGTCTGAATTTCATTGATTTGGACTGGTTTATCGAGGAACGTTTCCATAAAACCGTTCAACAGCTGTTCTTGGAACGCGGAGAAGACGGATTCCGGGAACTGGAACGGAAAATGTTGCACGAAGTGGCCGAGTTTGAAGATGTGGTTGTTTCGACCGGTGGAGGAACACCTTGTTTTTTTGATAACATGGAGTATATGAATGATTGCGGTGATACGGTGTTTCTGGATGTGGAACCTGCCGTATTGTTCCGCCGTCTGAGAGTGGCCAAGCAGCAACGTCCATTGTTAGCAAATAAAAGTGATGAGGAACTGATGGATTTTATCTGTGAGGCGTTACAGAAAAGACATCCGTTTTATTCAAAGGCGAAACATCTGTTTAAGGCTGATGAGCTGGAGGATAAAAGACAAATTCAAGCCTCTGTTGACAGCTTGAGAAAGAAATTGAATAAATAATTATATATAGTAAAATACACACTCTTTGTACAGAAGAAGAAATGAGAAAATGGCGTATTGAAGATTCGGAAGAACTCTACAACATAACAGGGTGGGGAACTTCGTACTTTGGTATCAATGACAAAGGTCATGTAGTGGTAACTCCTCGTAAGGACGGCGTTGAGGTCGATTTGAAAGAGTTGGTCGATGAGTTGCAATTGCGGGATGTGGCAGCTCCTATGCTGGTCCGTTTTCCGGATATTCTGGATAATCGTATTGAAAAAATCGCGAACTGCTTTAAGCAGGCATCTGATGAGTATGGGTATAAGGCCCAGAATTTTATCATTTATCCTATCAAGGTAAATCAGATGCGTCCTGTAGTGGAAGAAATCATCAGTCATGGAAAGAAATTCAATTTGGGACTGGAAGCCGGTTCCAAACCTGAACTTCATGCGGTGATAGCTGTGAATACAGATTCGGATTCATTGATTATCTGTAACGGATATAAGGACGAAAGTTATATCGAGCTGGCTCTGCTGGCACAGAAGATGGGGAAACGCATTTTCTTGGTAGTGGAGAAAATGAATGAATTACGCCTGATAGCCAAAATGGCAAAGCAGCTGAATGTGCGTCCTAACATAGGTATCCGCATTAAGCTGGCTTCTTCGGGAAGTGGTAAATGGGAAGATAGCGGAGGAGATGCCAGTAAGTTTGGCTTGACATCCAGTGAATTGCTGGAAGCGCTTGATTTTCTGGAAAAGAAAGACATGAAGGACTGTCTGAAACTGATTCATTTTCATATAGGCAGCCAGGTGACTAAAATACGCCGTATCAAGACAGCTCTGCGTGAGGCATCGCAATTCTATGTGCAGTTGCATGTGATGGGATTTAATGTGGAATTTGTGGATATCGGCGGCGGTTTGGGTGTGGATTACGACGGAACTCGTTCTGCCAATAGTGAAAGCAGTGTGAACTACTCTATTCAGGAGTATGTGAATGACTCTATCTCTACACTGGTGGATGCCAGTGACAAGAATGGAATTCCTCATCCGAATATTATTACCGAAAGCGGACGTTCACTGACCGCCCATCACTCCGTGCTGATTTTCGAGGTGCTGGAAACGGCGACTCTGCCCGAAATGGATGAGGATTTCGAAGTGGGTGAAAATGATCATGAACTGGTACATGAACTTTATGAGATATGGGATAATCTGAATCAGAGCCGTATGGTGGAGGCTTGGCACGATGCACAGCAGATACGTGAGGAAGCACTTGATTTATTCAGCCACGGTATTGTGGATTTGAAGACCCGTGCCCAGATAGAGCGTCTGTACTGGTCGGTGACCCGTGAGATCAATCAGATTGCTTCGGGGCTGAAACATGCGCCCGATGAGTTCCGCAAACTGGACAAACTGCTGGCTGATAAATATTTTTGTAATTTCTCGTTGTTCCAGTCGTTGCCGGACTCGTGGGCGATAGATCAGATATTCCCTATCATGCCTATCCAGCGTCTGGATGAGAAGCCCGACAGAAATGCTACCTTGCAGGATATCACTTGTGATTCGGATGGAAAGATTGCCAATTTTATCTCTACCCGTTATGTATCGCATGACCTGCCGGTACATTCGTTGAAGGGAAAAGACGCTTATTATATAGGTGTATTTTTGGTTGGTGCTTATCAGGAGATTCTGGGTGATATGCACAATTTGTTTGGAGATACCAATGCGGTGCATGTTACGGTGGATGACAAAGGGTATTCTATTGATCAGGTAATTGATGGTGAAACGGTGGCCGAGGTTTTGGATTATGTACAATATAACCCGAAGAAACTGGTGCGTACACTGGAAACCTGGGTGACCAAATCAGTGAAGGAAGGAAGAATTTCTGTAGAGGAAGGAAAAGAATTCCTCTCTAATTATCGTTCCGGGTTGTACGGATATACTTATTTGGAATAATAGTATGAAAGAGAAACTGACTATCATAAAAGTAGGTGGAAAAATTGTAGAGGAAGAGTCTACACTTAATCAGTTGTTGGCTGATTTCTCTGCTATAGAAGGTTATAAGTTGTTGGTACACGGTGGCGGGCGCTCTGCTACCAGACTGGCGGCACAACTAGGGATTGAAAGCAAGATGGTGAATGGCCGCCGCATTACGGATGCAGAAACGCTGAAAGTGGTAACCATGGTATATGGCGGACTGGTGAACAAGAATATTGTAGCCGGCCTTCAGGCAAAAGGTGTGAATGCCATTGGACTGACCGGAGCCGATATGAATGTGATCCGTTCGGTAAAGCGTCCGGTAAAAGACGTGGACTATGGCTTTGTTGGTGATGTGGAGAAAGTAAATGCCGGTTTCCTGGCGACATTGATCCGTCAGGGCATTGTGCCTGTTATGGCTCCATTGACCCATGACGGTAAAGGAAGCATGCTGAATACCAATGCTGATACCATTGCCGGAGAAACCGCCAAAGCATTGGCGTCCTTGTTTGATGTGACATTGGTTTATTGCTTTGAGAAAAAGGGCGTATTGCGTGACGAAAATGATGATGACAGTGTAATTCCTGTCATTACTCCTGAAGAGTTTAAAGAATTTGTAGCGCAAGGCATTATTCAAGGAGGGATGATTCCCAAGCTGGAAAATTCTTTTTCTGCCATTGATGCAGGAGTCAGTCAGGTGGTAATAACCTTAGCATCAGCCATTAATGAAGGAAGTGGAACCGTAATCAAAAAATAATTCAAAAAAAACAGGCGGGTGAGTGTAACTTTAGTGTAACTCACCCGTCATTATTACAGAGCAATGCGAGAGATCAGTTTCCGAAACGATATTCTGCCCCTGAAAGACAAACTCTACAGGTTGGCGCTTCGTATTACGCTGAATAGTGCTGAAGCGGAGGATGTGGTGCAGGATACGATGATCAGGGTATGGAACAAGCGGGATGAATGGCCGCAGTTTGAATCCATCGAGGCATATTGCCTGACCATTGCTCGTAACTTGGCAATTGACCGCAGCCAGAAGATGGAAGCACAGAATTTGCAACTGACCTCTGAAGTGCGGGAGATGCCTGATACATTGACGCCTTATGACCGGTTGGCGCAGAACGAACAAATGCAGTTGGTTCACCGTCTGGTCAATGAGCTTCCCGAAAGACAGCGTACAATTATGCAGTTGAGGGATGTGGAAGGAAAGAGTTATAAAGAGATTGCAGATATTCTGCAGATTACGGAAGAACAGGTGAAAGTAACCCTTTTCCGTGCCCGGCAGAAGATAAAACAAAGATACACTGAAATAGAGGATTATGGATTATAAATATATTGAACAGCTTTTGGAACGTTATTGGAATTGCGAAACTTCATTGGAAGAAGAGCAAATACTACGTTCATTCTTTCGTCAGAAGGAAGTGCCTGCTCATTTACTCCGTTACAAGCAGTTGTTTGCTTATCAGGATGTGGAGAAGGAGAAAGGTTTGGGCGATGATTTTGATACCAGAATCCTGACCCGGATAGAAAGACCGGTGGTAAAAGCGCAACGTCTGACTATGCGTACGCGCTTTATGCCTCTGTTTAAAGCGGCTGCAATGATTGCCGTGTTGTTTCTTATGGGTACAGTGATGCAACACGCTATGGAAGGCGGTGATAGTGATACGGTATCGGTACACGATGAGTATCAGGATTCTACTACCGATCCCCAAGTGGCATACGAACCTGTATTGCCTACAGATACGGTGACAAAGATTACCGCTGATGATACCGGTACAGGGACAGGGAAAACAAATTAGAACATTTTCATTTGCTTTTATATAAATATGATAGTTAGTGCTTATTAAAACAACTTTTTAATTCGAGGCTGTGAAGTTTCAATTCTCTCAAATTTTAAATTAACTAACTAAATAATTTTAAAAAGGATTACCGCGTGAGCAGTAATCCTTTTTTGCTTGGTAGATAATTTAATGTAAAGAGAGAGTTATGAAATGAGTTATTTGCTCTTAACGCTTCCGATTCCGGATTTTTTTAGTCCGGTAACCCGAGGGTCACCGTAGTAGTTTACACTTCCTACTCCCTGGGCACTGATATTTATCGTCCCGGATGCATAACAAGAAACACTTCCCACACCGTTTTGTTCAACTACCACATCAGAAACAATCATGTCTTTTGCTTTCAGGCTGCCTACTCCTTCCAAATAATATGTCGCATGACCGGCCTGCCCCTTTAAATTGATACTTCCTACTCCTTCTTGGGATACTTTGATGGAACGTGCCATTAATGCATTTGCTTCAATACTCCCCACACCTTCGGCACTGATAGAAAGATCTGTTACTTTCACGCTGTCTTTCAGATAAATACTTCCTACACCTCTTTGCTTGATATTGCATAAAACCGGACTGGTAATTGAGATATTGATTTTTGAACTTTTGAAGTTTTTGAATTTGTCTTTATCCATACTGATACTCAGCGTACTGTCTTTGACCATGACAATGAGTTGGGGGATGTAATTATCCGGACCGTCGGCTTCTACTTTGGTCGCATTCCCTTGAGTAAAGACAATGTTGGCAGGTGCTTTGTTCTCTATCTTATTGAAAGGAGTTACGCTATATTTTTTGGTCATTTTACTCTTGCTGGGTTTCGGGCCTGATGATATGTGGAAACAGCCTGTCATCATTGTGATTGTCAGAAAAAGACTGAAAAAATAAATAGTTTTTGTTCTCATGGTAATATATATATTTAATTGGTTTCTGTTAATTAGACGGTGAAGATTCCTGGAAAGTTGCAAATCTCTGCCTTTTTTTATTGGAAAGCTGTATCTTTGTATCCGTATGGCAACTAAAAGAGTACTTCCGGATAAAGATTTTGACCGTATTATAGTGCGTACACACAAGCTGGCGCGTAATGTTACTATGCGGGTAAAGCCCGACGGACTGCATGTTACTGTTCCTCCTTATAGTTTAAGCAGCAAAGTGCTGGAGGTGGTGGAGCAATACAGGCAACGTCTGTTGGAGGACTGGAGGAAAGTGAGCAAGAAACCGATTGATCTAAATTTTCGTATTCACACTCCCTGTTTCCGTTTATGGCTGGAGCAAGGTAACTTTACTTGCTTTTCCGTACGTTTTACCGAGGAGGGAGTCAAGATTATCTGTCCGAGGAATGTGGATTTTTCTTTACCTGAAGTACAAAGGCTGGTACGTAATGTCATCATCCGTGCCATGAAGAAAAATGCACAAGAGTATCTGCCATCTCTTTTATCTGCCTTGTCCGAACAGTATCATTTGCCATTTAAACGTGTGAAGATTACCGGCAGCAAGGGAAGATGGGGAAGTTGTTCGGGGACAGGCAGTATCAATCTTTCCTGTTATTTGATGTTGTTGCCTCCCCATTTGATGGACTATGTACTGTTACACGAATTGTCTCATACCAAGGAAATGAATCACGGTCCTCGTTTTTGGGAATTGCTGGATAGTATGACAGGAGGGAGAGCTCGTGCCTTGCGTGCGGAGTTACGCAGATTTAATACTGATTTTTAGAACCATTAAATAGAATTACAATGAAAAACAGATTTTTAAGCATGCTTATTGGGGCTGTCTTGTTCGTTCTTTCAGCAGCGGCCGAAAATTATCCTTATCGGAGTGATGTGCTTTGGGTAACTGTACCCGATCATGCCGACTGGTTGTACAAGACAGGCGAGAAAGCGAAGATTGAGGTTCAGTTCTATAAATATGGTATTCCGCAAGATGGTGTGGAGGTTTTATATGAGCTGGGAGGCGACATGATGCCTTCGGATACCAAGGGAACTGTAAAACTGAAGAATGGAAAAGCGGTTATTTCTATGGGGACAATGAAAGAGCCCGGTTTTCGTGATTGTCGTCTGACGGCTAAACTAGGAGGTAAAACTTATTCCCACCATATCAAAGTCGGCTTCTCTCCTGAGAAGCTTCAACCCTATACCCAGTTGCCTTCTGATTTTAATGAATTCTGGAATAAGACTAAGGCGGAAGCAGCCCGGTTCCCTCTGACTTATACTAAAGAGTACGTAGAGAAATATTCTACGGACAAAATAGACTGTTACTTGATCAGACTTCAGCTGAATAAGCAGAACCAGTGTATTTATGGTTATCTGTTCTATCCTAAGGCGGAAGGAAAGTATCCGGTAGTGCTTTGTCCTCCGGGGGCCGGTATCAAGACGATCAAAGGGCCTATGAGGCATAAATATTATGCGGAAGAAGGCTGTATCCGCTTTGAGATAGAAATCCACGGCTTGAATCCGGAGCTGGATGAGGACACTTTCGGCGAAATAAGCCGCGCTTTCAGTAGTCGGGAAAACGGTTATTTGGTAAACGGCTTGGATAGCCGTGAAAATTATTATATGAAACGGGTTTATCTGGCTTGCGTCCGCAGCATTGATTTGCTGACTTCATTACCTGAATGGGATGGTAAAAATGTTATTGTGCAAGGGGGGAGCCAAGGGGGAGCTTTGGCTTTGATTACGGCAGGACTTGACAAGCGTGTTACGGCATGTGTGGCAAACCATCCCGCTTTAAGTGATATGGCAGGTTACAAAGCCGGCCGTGCCGGGGGATATCCTCATCTTTTTAAGAATACGGTAGATATGGATACACCTGCCAAGATGAAGACCCTTGCATATTATGATGTGGTGAATTTTGCCAAACAGATTACTGTTCCTGTTTATATGACATGGGGATTTAATGACAATACTTGTCCTCCTACTACCAGTTACATTGTCTATAATGTACTGAACTGTCCGAAAGAGGCGTTGATTACTCCAGTCAACGAGCACTGGACTTCTGAAGACACAGAATACGGGCATTTGCTTTGGATAAAGAAACACTTGAAATAAATCGATGGAAATAGATGTTTTTAAGATTATAATTGCTATATTTGTTTAGCATAGTGTAGCAACTATCTGTATTTTGATGTTGAACCCTTAAATCGCAAACAGATATGACTGACCTCACCATTCTAATCGCTGTTATTGCATTGGCATTGTGGCCGCTTGCATTTTTAGTTCTTCGCATCCGTCATGAGCGTAAAAAACGTAGAGACCGTTTGGACCGTATGACAAAGGAAGACTTGGAGGATATCGGTACGGAAGAGCTGGTTATAGCTGTGCTCAAAAAGATAGGCTGTCAGCCGGAAACCAATGAGGAAGGACATATTGTCTTTAAATATCAAGGTGATGATTTTTATATTGCGGTGGAGGATGAGGCCCGGTTCATCATGATATGGAATCCGTGGTGGGCGTCTATCAGTATGGATAATCCGGCTTTACCTTACTTAAAAGAGATTGTCAATCTGGTCAATGTGGATTCGTTGGTGACCACTGTCTTTACGGCGGATGAGGATGAGAAAAACGTGGGGCTTCATTCCAAATGTCATACGGTCTTTACTCCCAAAGAAGGCCAATTGGACGAATATCTGAAAGCTATGCTCGATCATTTCTTTGTTACTCACGATGCTATCAAGCAAAATTTGCAGCAACTGGGTAGTGCCGCTTCGGAAAGTGTTAATAAGGAACGGACAAAGGTGAAAGGATTTGCTGCTTATAAAGAGAACAGTACGCCACTGTCTTCTGTCGAAGAAGAGAAAAAATAAGGAATGTTTTCATTCGTTCCGGCTTTTATGAAAGTTGCTTTGATGTATGGTTCAAAGCAACTTTATTTGTGTTTATACTTATGCTAAATCCTTTTTCTCTTAGGTATTTTTTTTCTTATCTTTAAGTTCTTTCTTCTTGAAATCCTGAAGTTCAACAAGAAGGAAGATAAGGTGGAGGGCATGTTTGACAAATGCCTGTTCGTTCTGCGTAATCTATCTTCCCTTCTTGAGCGTCTGTGTGCGTTGCGGAGCCGTGTATTCGATCGTTTTTTCGAGGCTGCCGAGATTGCGAAATTCACCTCTAGGGAGTTTGGTGAACATTGGGAAAATTTGAAGAGCTTCCGTGATTGGTATAGCGTAATGTCTACCCAATTGAAGAAAGGACGTGAGGAGGACCTTAAAGAGGGACTCGAAACAGGTCTTTAGGAAGGATTTGAAACAGGTCGTAAGGAAGAATGCTAAAAATGAAACAGGTCGGTATTGCATCTGATGTAAATTGCCCAAGTTACCGGTTTATCGGCTCAGGAAATAATGTTTCTTTAAGTTCTTTTCTGGAGAAATTGACTTCGTAAAGTGATTAAGTTGGCTTGATGCTTGAAACTTGTTGACCGATTTCCGTTCAAAGAGTTTGTTCAAATTATTTCGGTGAATCTTTTTTAAGGAGAGAATCTCTTTTTTGTGATAGTAATCAATTGATTAACAATTGATTGTTTCCTTCTTTTATATATACTTATTTGTATATCTCTTACCAAGAGATATACATTTTCTGTGCAAAAATAAGCAAAGTTTTGAGAACTAATACATTTTTGGCAAAAAAAATAGGAATTTATATAAAAAATAAGCTTCCAAGTCCATTTTTATACTCCTTTATCCTATTTGAAATAGGATATAATATGTTGATATATTGTTCATTAGTTACTTTCTATAGATCTCTTGGTAAGAGATCTATAGAAAATGTCGTTTTTAAGTTCCTTTATTATATGATAAAGTATGTCTTTGAAGCGATGAGAATGAATGAAATTAACATAGAGCAGATGGAATATCTATTTCTAAGACGTAAACGAAGTAGTGCCGTTTCCGAGCGGCAGAAGAACTTGCTTTTCAAGGCCGCCCAGCGGCATTGGGAGGAGGAGTTTGTCGGCAAGGAAGCGAATATTCGTAAAGTGGACTGTCGTATATATAAAGCTATATTGTACCAGCTTGAGATACGTCAGATATTCCTTGACACTTCGCTTTCGCTGAAAAAACTGAGCGATTTGCTTGAAACAAACCAGACCTACCTGAGTAATGTAGTAAACAAATACTTTGGCTGTAACTTGAAGGAGCTTGTGAACGGCTATCGTGTGGAATATGCCAAGGAGCTTCTTAGTTTCGGTCGTTGTGCATTGAATGACTTGCCTCGTAGTTGCGGTTTCGCTTCTAAAAGCGCTTTCTATTCAGCTTTCAGTAAGGTTGCGGGTGTGTCACCTTTGTCTTATCAGTCACGGGAAAGGAGGAAACGGGAACTACAGGTAATAAACGAACTAAGATATTAATAATGAGATTAATATGTATAATCAATTTTAGTTTTTTAAATTTAT
>OHNF01000009.1_pt1 | contig 130119 bp, 151 predicted proteins | sample 1569491 | NCBI WGS metagenome assembly OHNF01 (sample SAMEA3879557, study PRJEB24766) | human gut metagenome | biome: human-associated habitat; feature: feces | place: USA | collected 1985/1987 | reverse complement strand
CGGCTGGTAATAGTCGTAGTAGGAGACAAAATATTCCACTGCGTTATTTGGAAAGAACTCTTTGAATTCCCCATACAGCTGCGCAGCCAGCGTCTTATTATGTGCAATAATCAATGTCGGCTTGTTCATCTGTTGAATGACATTCGCCATGGTAAATGTCTTACCAGATCCAGTAACGCCAAGCAACGTCTGACACTGGTTTCCTTCTTTGAAGCCTTCGACCAACTCTTTAATTGCCTGCGGCTGGTCGCCAGTTGGGTTGTATTGTGATACTAATTCAAAATGATCCATGTAATTTCTCCTGAGCGCTCTAATTTAGCGGTGATATTTTAGAAATAGTAGTTGTTTTCTTAGCATTGTTACTTGTATAGTATATCATTCAGGAGAAAAAAAGTACAGAACTAAATCGAATGTTTGTTCTGTACTTTTACATCTTAGCTCGATTCTACATACCTTTAAAATGTATCTGGATTTAAAGTCAACTTTTTTATTTCGTTGACAGAATAACCTTTTAAGATATATAATATTTTTATTACACTTGTAAGATTTGGAGGAATATCACATGAGCAATCTGCCTCAAATTTCAGAAGCTGAATTTGAAGTTATGAAAATCGTTTGGAAATACGCACCAATCAGCACCAATGAAATTACTGAAAAATTAACACAGATTTCCAGTTGGAGTCCTAAAACAATTCAGACATTGATCAAACGTCTCGTTTCTAAAAAAGCACTAACCTATGAAAAACAAAGCCGGGTTTTTGTCTATACTCCATTGGTCAAGGAAGACGAATATATTCGGCAGGAAAGTAATTCTTTTTTAAAGCGATATTATAATGGTAATATCACTTCTATGCTTGCCTCTTACATTGAGGATGATAAATTGTCTGAAGAAGACATTGCCAGCTTACGGAATCTTCTTTCCAATCATTAACCATGGGAGGAGCATATTTTGATATATTTTAGTTTTCGATTTTTACTCTGTAATGCCATCATTTGTATTTTTTTAGGTAGTTTACTGGGATTAAAAAATTTATTGCAAAGGCAATTATCCGCACGTATGCAATATAATCTTTCGATTATATTTCTTGCCGTTCTAATTGTTCCCTTTTTACCGATAAACTCTGCCCCATCTTCTATATCGTGGAGACATTTGCTGACAGCCAGTTCAAGTACCAATGGTGACATTCAAACCACTTTTCTTTCTGGTAATGGTTATAATTTGGATAAAATAAATGATTTTGCTGTCTCTGTCAGCACCCAAATACCAACTTTTATTCACACATTACTTGTATTTTTCTGGAGTATCGGTATATTCATAATGTTTTTTCTTCTCTACCGCTCAGTAAAACAAGTAAAAGCCTTACATAGTTCTGCTTTACCTCTTCAAAATGAAGAACTAAACGCTCTTTATATAGAATGTTTAAACGAAGTGAACAGCAAGCATACCATTCCGATTTATAGTACAGCATTTTTGAAATCTCCTGTTTTGGCTGGTTTCCTGCATCCTCGCATTTATCTTCCAATTCACTTGATTTCAGATTTTAACGCTGGAACTATAAGTGCAACTGATATTCGCTATATGCTTCTTCATGAACTGCAGCACTACAAGCATAAAGATATTCTAATTGGATATTTGATAAATACAGTAAATGTTTTCTACTGGTTCAATCCCCTAATCTGGTATTTTCTAAAAAGAATACGGCAGGAACGGGAACTTGCCTGCGACAGTGCTGTATTACAATTATTGAAAGAAACAGAATACAAGTCATATGGAAATACACTGATTAACTTTGCCGAAACAATAGCTCTGTCTCCATTCCCTTTTACTATGGGAATCACTGGAAATATAAAACAGTTAAAAGGACGCATTTTAAATATTGCATCATTCCACCAACCTACTTTTAAACAAAAAATTCGTGGATATCTTATATGCATATTCGTCTCTACTATCATCATTGGATGCATTCCCATACTTTCTGTTTATGCTTCTGATCAGACTGGCTATCATTTTGACACAACCGAAAAGAATATTACTCAGCTAAATCTTTCTTCCAATTTTGGGGACTACACCGGAAGTTTTGTTTTATATGATCAGTCTGCTGATAAATGGAATATTTATAATATGGATCATGCTTCCACACGTGTATCACCGAATTCGACTTATAAAATATATGATGCATTACTTGGCTTGGAATCTGGAATTATTACACCAGAACATTCCACTTTCACATGGAATGGAGAACCATATCCTTTTAATTCATGGGAAGCCGATCAAGATTTAACCTCAGCTATACATAATTCCGTAAACTGGTATTTTCAGGCAATTGATTCACAGGCAGGTTTTGAAGCCGTAAGAACATTTTTACAGACAATAAACTATGGGAATCAGAATACTGGAACAAATCTAAATCTCTATTGGACAGATTTCTCTCTGAAGATATCACCCATAGAACAGGTGGAATTGTTACAGGATTTCTATCAAAATAATTTTCATTTTGACAGTAAAAATATCCAGGCAGTAAAAAAAGCCCTGCTGCTTTCCACTACTTCTTCCGGTTCTCTTTACGGGAAAACAGGAACCGGGCGTGTCAATGGTAAAGATGTCAATGGCTGGTTTATCGGATACATTGAAACAGCGAATAATACTTACTACTTCGCAACAAATATTCAATCCTCTTCTGGTGCAACTGGAAGTCAAGCTACCGAAATAACAGAATCTGTACTTTCTAATCTTGGTATTTGGAAATAAATAAAGAGAACTGATAGCATAATTTCCCGTTATCAGTTCTCTTTATTTCATTCTTCTCTACTGATCAATTCTGCAAATTACCTAACCGGTACTGATACCTCGGTATATTATCAATACCATTATCTAAAATCCTGTTTCCAACATACTGAATCGTTCCATCATCCTGAATTTTCATCGTAAGTTCGTGTGTAATAACAACATCATTACATACAACAGAATCACATACTGCATGAATTGTCAAAACAATGCTTCCATCTTCATTGTGCCTGACTTCTGTTACTTCCGGTAAAGACAAGCCAAAATGTGTTGGTGAATAATTACCACATCCCAATCGTTCCCAGATAAACATATTACTTTGTTCATCGTAGACCGCCCATTCTTTCAATTCTTCTTTTGTAACAGGAAGATATGTCATAATTACATTTTCGAACTCTTCTGCTGGAATTCCCACAACCTCTTTTTCTGCAGTAAATTTTTCTCCATATTTCATTTGATAAAAATATTCATAAAGTCCATTATAATCCAATCCCTGCATATCCTCCGCATTCCAGTTTGAACATAACAGATTGTTTCCCTGATAGCCGAACGTACTCACATATTTTTTTGAATATTCCCGACACTCCTCACTCAAAGGCTTTACCCGGATAATACAACTTCCATCTACAATCTCTGTCACTTCCGGTGGTTCAGGTACGCATAATTCATAACAGAAATTCCCATTTTCAGTATATGCCCATTCTTTTATTTTTGATAGCGATATGTATGTAAGTACAGGCTCTGTATCCTCACTCCAGATCATTTTTGCGGACATCACACTCATTTCTTTTCCATCATAACTATATTCTTTTCTGGTAATTCCACCATCTGTATCTGCTTCATATAAAATTACACTTCCTTTTTCTTCTTGTTCTGCAGATTTTAAAAATTGTTCCATCTTCTGATAATTATCCATAACAGAATAATGATCGGAACCAATGACCGGATTCCCATTTTGTTTGATAATTTCTTTCATCCGATTCATCATTTGCTCAGCAGTATTCTGATCTGCTTCTTGTATTCCATTATATTCAGAATAAATGTCTCGGACAATGCCCATAATTTCTTCACAATCGTTCACAACTTCCTTTTTCTTGTCTTCATCGATTGGTAGATTATATCCCTTATCCGGATTTTCCATGGTAGTGTTTTTCTGATTCTTCTCATTTTTTACATCTGTGCTGTTTAACGATATCTTACTTTCACAGGAAGTCAGAATCATTCCTATACAAAGTACTAACAAAATACTTTTTCTTTTCATATTGCCCCCTAATTATTACTGTAATTCTCTTCCCACTCTTCTTCTGTTAACCTTGGCATATACCACCTTGCATTTGCATTTTGATCTGACCTGATTACCTTATTTGATAAATACTGGAAACTTCCGTCTTCCATAGGTTTTATCATCAATTCACTGGTGATTGCCTGATCTAACATTCTGATTTCCCATACTGCTTCTATCGTAAGCTTTAATGTTCCATCTTGTAATTTTTCATATGAGATAACTTCCGAATATGGCTCATATGGGAATTCACAATCATATAACCCTCGCGGTCTGTATCTAAAAGTTCTATTATCAGAGTTATAAAAAGTTCCCTTTTCAATCTCGGTATTACTAAATGGTAAATAGGTCTTTATAACCTCTTCAAACTCATCTTCTGGAACTTCATATTCTGCTCCTCCATAATTTGCTTCATATGGAACTTGCTTTCCATATTTCATATAATACATTTTTTCATAAAGATCATAAAAATCAAGTTCCGTATAATTCTGGTTATCCCAATTTGTAATCAACAGATTATTAAGTGCATACCCCAACGGCATAACATATTTTCGATTCAATTCCCGGCATGTTTTATCTAATGGCTGCACTCTGAATCCAGTTTCACCCGGTGCTCCATCAAATCCCGGTGGGTGATATTCCTCCAGAAACAAGTATCCTTTTTCTGTATATTTCCACTCATATGCTTCATATTCATCATAATAATTAGCCTGTGGGCTATTATCCTTCCATTTAACCTGACATAATCGAACATTTATCTTTCCATTCATTGACTCTAAATGATATTGTATAATTTCCCCTTCATCAAATACAACAACAATATCTACTGCTGCCTGTTCTTCTTTCTCCGCTGCTTTGCAAAATTCTTCTACTTTTTCACGATTGACCATATCAATCTGATTATCACAATCTACTGCCGCATATCCTTTTTCTTCCAGACAATTGATAATTTTTCTTTTCACCTTTAATGTATTTAACTCCGACTTCTCCTTCATATAAACAGACCGAAAAGTTTGCGCTGTTTTTTTTACTTCTGCATTCATTTCAGATTCTACGGTTTCTTTCTTTTCTTCTTTTTCCGTAATTCGATTTTGGCCGCACCCTGTAAAAACAATAAGAACTATCAATATCATCGCAAATTTCTTACATATGTAATAATTCCACATAAAAATTTTTTTATTCTTCAAAATACTCATCCAATACTGTTGCATCTTTTTTAACAACATAACCACTTCCACCGATTCCTTTCTTCTAATTTTTTTGTTCCTTAAATCTTACGCTTGTAATATTTAAAAGTCAAATCTATTTTCAGGAATTGTATACTCCAGATTCACCATCTTTATGTGCGATATATCCTATTTTATTACCATCCTCTATATCTTCTCCATTTTTGTTACCCTGTCATTTTAAAGAACATCCTTACTTACACTGTTACATATTTTTCCGCTTCTTCTTTGCACTTCAACGTATTTCCATGCCCAATTACATATTCCATACATTCTTTTCCCTGCTCTTCTTTTCCGATTCGGTAGTAACATACTCCCAGCAGGAATCTGCGTGTAACCTCATAATAAGGCAGCTTTTCCGTATCATTTTCCAGTAATCTTACTGCTGCCTCATCTTCACCTTTCAGCATCAAATTTTTTGCCATAAACAGTGGATTCTTTTGAAATACTTTCCCTGCTTTTTCTAATGTAGCCGAATAACCTGCCGCATCTTTCTCCTGATATTTCTTCGACAGTTCGAGATTCGTCATGACCTGCTGCCAGGAACGTCCCTCTCTTTTTCCTTCCCATTCATTCTTTATATACTCTTCTGCCTTCTGCAACTGCCCATTTATGATCAGTGCAACTACATATTTAGACTCAGCTATCAGCATGACACTTTTTTGAAATCCATGATAATCCAAGCTCTTTCCGTACTTTATCAACTCTTCCAGCATTTCTGAATATTTTTCTGCATCACATTGCTGTGACAGAATCCGGTCAATTTTTGAAAAGTCTCTGAGAATGTCCCTGATTAAAATGAATATACCTGCAATCAGATCAACCACCACGCAAATCCACAGAAGCCAGGGATCTGTCGTGACCCAGCCCGGCTGCTTCACATCGAAAAAGAGTACTGTCTCCTGATGCGGGAACGGATTTCCTTTGAAAATACTCACCACACAGATCAATGCTGCATAAATCAACAGCACATTCCGTATCATCCTGATGCGTCCATTTTTCTGCTTTTCATAAATCTTTTTTATCTGCTCTTCCATTTTCTCTACCTCGCTGTCACACTATTTTTGTACCTACAACATAATTATACATAGTTTCTGCTGTTATTGAAATCTTCTCTTGCTGTCTCCTGCTTTCCGGGAGTTGGTGCTTCTGCCCTCACCGGTGTCGGTTTATTCACACCCATTTTAATGCTGATCAATGCATTTGCCATGCTTGCCGGTGCGGGAGGTGCTCCGCGTGCCGCGATTTCCATGGGGAAAAAGGATAACAGGACTGCAGAAAAGATCCTTGGGAACTGCTTTTCTCTTCTTATTATCATGGCAGTTATACTGACCTTTATTTTCTTTATTTTTGCCCCACAGATGCTGACCCTTTTCGGTGCAAGTGGTAAGACACTTCCATATGCCGTTGCCTATTCCCGCATCTACATCCTTGGAAGTATTTTTGTACTGATCGTTATGGGAATGAACCCGTTCATTACAACACAAGGATTTGCAAAGATCAGTATGCTCACCACCGTTATTGGTGCAGTGATCAATATTATCCTTGATCCAATCTTCATTTTTATACTGGATCTCGGTGTAAGAGGTGCGGCACTTGCCACCGTTTTAAGTCAGGCTGTCGGAGCTGTATGGATCCTCCGTTTCCTGACCGGAAAGAAAACCATTCTCCATCTCCGGAAAGAAAATTTCCGGTTACGCAGAGACATTATCCTGCCCTGCCTGGCACTTGGTATTTCCACTTTCGTCATGCTCTCCACGGAAAGTATCCTCTCCATCAGTTTCACCTCCAGCTTTTCAAGGTACGGTGGCGACCTGGCAGTCGGAGCAATGACCATCAATGCCAGTGATACCAGTACATCTGATTGCCTGAACCTGTCCGATTATTTTCTTCAGTCTTCGGTGCAGATTATCTGCATCCATACATTGTCTCATCTTCCCATCTCCTTATCACCAGAAATATTAATATTGTAGCGAATCTCTGTTCGGTTGTACAATATCTACTGTTGCCTGTTCTTCTTTCTCCGCTGCTTTGCAAAATTCTTCTACTTTTTCACGATTGACCATATCAATCTGATTATCACAATCTACTGCCGCATATCCTTTTTCTTCCAGACAATTGATAATTTTTCTTTTCACCTTTAATGTATTTAACTCCGACTTCTCCTTCATATAAACAGACCGAAAAGTTTGCGCTGTTTTTTTTACTTCTGCATTCATTTCAGATTCTACGGTTTCTTTCTTTTCTTCTTTTTCCGTAATTCGATTTTGGCCGCACCCTGTAAAAACAATAAGAACTATCAATATCATCGCAAATTTCTTACATATGTAATAATTCCACATAAAAATTTTTTTATTCTTCAAAATACTCATCCAATACTGTTGCATCTTTTTTAACAACATAACCACTTCCACCGATTCCTTTCACATTCTCAACCATACTGATAAGAAGAATTGGTTTGTCCACGCTTTTATCTGCCGTAAACACCGAAAACCACCCGATTTCTTTGCCAGAAGTATCTTCTTTCGTTTCCTTCAACTCGGCTGTCCCTGTTTTTCCAGCCAGCAAAATATCGTCACGATGTGCAGCATATCCGGTTCCTTCCGGATCATTTACAACACCTTCCACCCCTTGCATAATTTCTTCTACATTTTCTTTGCTAAACGCATTTTCTATCCATGTTTCACCAGATGCTTCTTCTTTGTATTTCAAATATGGTTTTATCATATTCCCTTCATTTAAAAATGAAGTATAAATACTTGCCAGATGTAATGGATTTACAAGAATCTGCCCTTGCCCATAACCACTATCTGCCAATTGTATTTCTGTTTCTATTTTATCTGTATTGGAATATGTTGATTCCTGCATCGCAATCTCAAACGGCATATTCTGATTAAATCCTATTTCATTTAAAGTATTCATAAAATTCTCACTACCAATTTTAAGAGCTGCCTTTGCAAAATAAATATTATCAGAATAGATAATTGCATTTTTCATAATAACCGGTTCATATTCATGAAGTGTTGTCACTTGATAAGATCCCCAAGACGAATCTTTCTGCCATGCCAAACCTTCATTTCCAAAATCTTCTTTTGGATCTATGCTTCCCGTTTTCAACCCAATTCCTGCCACAACTGGTTTAAATGTTGAGCCAGGACACCATACTTGACGAAAACGATTATATAATGGCTTCTTTTCATCTTCGTTTAATGATGTCCATTTCTCTGATGATAAGCCCCGTATAAATTCATTATTATCATAAGATGGGGTACTTACCAAGGCCAATACTTCTCCCGTATAAGGATTCATTGCGACAGAACACCCCGGATCTTCTTTAAACTGCTCGTATAATGATTTTTGCAAATCGGAATCTATCGTTAATCTTATATCCATACCATCTTCTTTAAAAATACTTGCAAGAACCTCTTTTACTTCCCCATCACTATCCAAAATCTTTATATCACAACCATCTTTTCCTTTTAATTGCTTTTCGTATAACTTTTCCATCCCAGATCTTCCGATTACACTTTCAGCTGAATATCCTTCCCCTGGATGATTTTCCAAATCTTCTGCTGTTACAGACTGTACATAACCAATTAAATGAGCTGCTGCTTCCCCTAACTCATAGGTTCTAACTTCCACATCTGATAGCATAACCCCTGGAATTTCCAAAAGTTTATTCTGACAATCCTGCTCTTCAAGTGTCTTTTCTTCTGGCTGTATTTTCATTAAATCTATTTCTTCTACTTTCGGAATAGTTTCAATTGGTACAAAAGAATCTTCTTTTACCCACTTTGCTGTGAGTTTGTTATTTATTGTTTCTACATCTATCTCTAATAACTCCGCTATTTTTTCAATAGATACATTCCTGTCTTCCAGCTTTCCCGGTATAATGCCAACTGATGTTGCTACTCCTTTTCCTGCAAGCATTTTACCATCTCGGTCTAATATTTCTCCTCTCTCCGCTTTTGATGTAGTAACACTTATTTTATCATCACTCTCTAAATCTGGAAAAATCAGGCTATCCTGCCATACTAATTTATATCCCTGTTTCGTCTTCTTCAGTTCCGCCATATTGTCAAATTGTATTGTTCCGGCAATTGTATTACATGATGTTTCATACGAAAGTGTAACTGTATCTGCTTTTTTCTCTTTCACAGCTATATGACTGATTTTAATGTCACTTACCTCTATTCCTTCGTATATCTTAGAATTTCGTTGTATGTATTCTTCTTTTGTCAGATAAACTTTTTCATCTGAATCTATCATAGTATACATTACTTCATATTCCTTTTTTTCAATATGGTTCATATATTCCACAAGTGTGTCTTCTGGTGATTCCATAATTGATCTTTTTAATAAAACACCTCCCAAAATAGCAATTACTGTTATAGCCATTATTAATCTCCAAATCCTACAAGTGTAAGATTTTTTAGTGCTTTGTTTTTTCCGTCTTTTTTTCATAGATACCACTTTCTTTCAACGCTTTTATTTTCTTAAATCTTACACTTGTAATATTTGAAAGTCAAGTCTTTTCTTAGGCATTATATACGTGCGTCGCACGATGTATATAAAAAGAAATCCTCGATTACAAGTAAACTTGTGTCGAGGATTTCTTTTTATATACACCGTGCTTGTGCTAGACGCTTACATTCCCATCTGTTTTGCGAAGTATTTTTATAAGTCCTTATTTATCAGTATGTTACAGCATTATGATTTAAGAACTTACGCAACTTTTACGCAACTATTTTTTGCCTTGCTCAAATGAAGATGCGTCAATTTCAACGCAATTTGCATTTTACGCAACTGGCTATTCAAGGAAGTTCCCAACCTTTTCTACCTCTCTTTGACGTAAATCGTCTAATATATGTGTGTATGACACTGTAGTTGAATAGCTTGCATGTCCCATTATACTCTGAACGAATAACGGGTCAAGTCCTTTTTCAAAACAACGTGTTGCAAATGTATGACGAAAAGCATGTGGATGTAAGTGCTCAAATACGACTGGCTCTCTATGCTCTCTGAATGCCTTGCTAATCTCTTTTAAATTGATATCCTGTACAACCTTATTGATGTCATGTACGATGACATATCTTGTTACAGGAGAACCAACGGTGCTTGTGAATACTAAGTCTCCAAGTTCAGGTCTTGCTCTCCACCTGTCTCCGAGCCTCTTTTTGTATTCATCCTGTTTCTTCTTCCATATCTTCAGGCATTCTTCTGTCTCTCCAAAGAACGGAATCGCTCTGTATGAATTAGATGTTTTTGGAGTCGTAAGTTCTTCTACTTTTCTTCCATCGATATATGCTGTCTGCATGGATCTGTTGATATTGATTACCTTGTTCTCGAAGTCAATGTCCCTCCACTGCAGACCGGAGAATTCTCCGATTCGCATTCCGGTTAATAACAGAATCTTGTATGCCTCATAATAATATCTGCCTTCAACCTCTTTCAGAAACAGGTCTTGTTCCCATTGCTTCATAACCCTGCGCTCTCTGCGCTCGTTTGCATTCTGGATTTTGATTCCTACGCATGGATTTACGTTAATGATATGGTTCACAATCGCAATTTCCATGCACTCATTAACAATTCCAAGAGCTTCTCTTACTGAACGATCAGTATATCCTTTTTCAATCAGCTCTGTTGTAGCAGCCTGCATATTCATCTGCGATATGTTCTCCATGCGCTTATCTCCAAGTATCTTGCAGTAAGTATTTCTGACTTTTCTGTCATACGTCTTCCTGCTTACATCAGATTTAAGCTGAGGAGATTTACACTTCTGGAACCATTCCAAGTACCATTCTCCAAACGTAACATTAGGTCTGACATTCTTTTCGTCTCGTAACACTCTAGCCTTTTCAGCTTCAAAATCCTTTCTCAGCTTTGCTAGATTCATGTCATATATATCTATTTTTGTGCCGCATATTACGGCTCTGGCTTCGTATCTACCGTCCTTTCTCTGACTAAATCCTCTACCAAGTTCTTTACCATTTAAGTCTTTTCCCATAATCAATATTCCTTTCTATATTGACTACAGCATCAACTTACACATATACATTACAATATTTTACGCAAAAATACAACTGCTAAGTTTCAAATAGGTATATGGTATTTTGCGCATCGATTTAAGTATTCATCGAATAACTTCTTATTAACATATAACCGGTTGCCTAGTATAACAGTAAATGTGCTGTTAGGTCTTTTTAGTATTTCTCTTACCTTCGTTTCTCCCCATCCGGTGTATTCGCACACCTCTTTGAGACTCATCAATATTTTCTCCATTATGTATATCTCCTTATAAAGAGAGGCGGGCTTGCGCCCACCTCATAATATTCTACAGCGAAACTCCTGTACTACCAAATCCTCCCGCACCTCTGTCCGTATCTGACAGCTCATCAACTTCATGCAGGTCAACACTAATATACGGCATAATAACAAGCTGAGCAATTCTATCTCCATGATGAATAGTCTCACATTTATCAGAGTCATTATGCAGTGCTACAATGACCTCTCCTCTGTAATCTGAGTCCACAGCTCCTACGCAATTTGAAGGTCTCAGACCTCTCTTTGTTGCAAGACCACTTCTTGCGAACACAGCGCCGAAGCATCCGTCCGGAATCTCTGTTGCAATACCAGTTCCGATTTTTACTGTAGCTCCTGCCGGAATATCCACGGCTCCTCTTTCAACATAAGCATACAGATCAAGTCCGGCTGCGCAAGCAGAACCTTTCGTTGGAATAGTTGCATCCGCTTTAAGTTTTTTAATATTCATTTCTACCATTGTAATGTTCCTTCCTATTTATATAATTGATATTTTTTACTTATCTTGTGCGCTATTTCATCATCTAACGGACAAAACCACATACCAGTCAGAGTTGTTCCGTCATACTCTTCCGGTTCTAACTCCGTCAGGCATTTGTCGTATATGCATCCGTAGTCGATATCCTCGACTAGACCGAGTTCGTCTGCGATGTCTTTTGCTTTGAGCAGCTGATTCTTATTCCTTGCTTCACAGACAGTCTTAGTAAATGATCCGCATACATAATCTCTGTATACGCTTTCTGGCATTGTCATCTGAGCCATATATTGACCGTCTTTTGTGTGATATAAATCACCTCTACGAATCTTTGAAGTCCAATATGCCTCGGCACAATGCATTACCTGAGCCATCAGTTTTCCAGTTGACATATTTAGGTCTTTTCTCATAATAAACAATCGTCTCATTCTTTATCCCACCTTTCAGTCCATCTAGGCAGCGCACATACAAAGAAGCTGAGTATAAGCAAAAGAATGACTTTGATTGCAAGTGATATCAACAATGGAGACACGATCCATACCCAATACCAATGCACAACTCCTAAGAGATTGAGTGCAATAAATATTGCCGTCAGAATGTATTTTGCACTATGCAACGCTATTGACAGCTTCATTTCTTTATTTCTTTTCAAGGCTTTCCCTCCACTCTTTCATGCTAATTATTCTTTGATTTGAAGACCCTCTGAACTCTAATGTAATATCCTTTAGGTCTTCAACAAATCTTCCATCGACAAGCACATCTATCAAAGATAGTAACGAATCCGTCACATCACATCTGCAATTTGCCCCATCCGTCATAGCCTGCTCAAGTGTATATCCGGTATAACACCACACATCTTTTTCTGGATATTCAGATTTGACCCTTTGGAGGAGTCGTATTAAACCGCGTTGATTTTCCGGTTCTAACGGCTCCCCTCCGAGTATTGTAAGACCTTGAATATACGGTTCAGATAATAACTGGATAATGTATTCTTCCGTCTCATCCGTATACGGTTGTCCATATTTGAAATCCCATGTCTCCGGCTGAAAGCAGTTCTTGCAATGGTTTCTGCACCCAGATACAAACAAGCTAACACGGACACCTTTACCATTTGCAATATCACAATTTCTTATCTTCCCGTAATACATTATTATTCACCGCCTAAATGAACATATCTTTCTTTAATTTCCTGTGTACGCCCCTGATTGAAATCGTTTACTCCAATGTATCCGCAAGTACGTCTTGCGATATTCATCTTTGTTCTATTTGTGTTTCCACAGTTCGGGCATTTCCAAATCAGCTTGCCATCATCGTTCTCTACAATCTGGATTTCTCCATCATATCCACATTCCTGGCAGAAGTCAGATTTTGTATTAAGCTCTGCATACATAATGTGGTAGTAGATATACTTGATAACAGATAAAGCTGCTTCCACATTATCGCTAAGATTTGCTGTTTCAATGTATGAGATAGCACCGCCCGGACTTAATTGCTGGAACTCTGACTCAAATCTCAGTTTATCAAAAGCATTGATTTTCTCTGTGACATGAACATGATAGCTGTTTGTGATATAGTTCTTATCAGTAATTCCTTCGATCACACCAAATCGTGATTGCAGGCATTTTGCAAACTTATATGTAGTCGATTCGATTGGCGTACCATACAGTGAATAGTCAATATTCTCAGCTGCTTTCCACTCAGCACACTTATCATTCATCTTCTGCATGATTGCTAATGCGAAAGGCTTCGCCTCATCGTCTGTATGGCTCTTTCCTGTCATTGCTTTGACACATTCATATAAACCTGCGTATCCAAGTGACAATGTGGAGTATCCGCCGTACAGAAGCTTGTCAATGGTTTCTCCTTTCTTTAATCTTGCAAGACCACCATTCTGCCAATGGATTGGAGATGCATCAGAAAGTGTTCCAAGCAATCTCTCATGTCGTAAGCGAAGTGCTCTATGGCAAAGCTCAAGTCTTTCCTCAAAGATTGTCCAGAAGATTTCTTCTTTGCGTTTCTGATACTGCTCGTCATCGATGTATGTGATTCCTTCCATCTGCTTCACAGCAGACAACCCTACGTCAGGAAGATTGATTGTAACAACACCCTGATTAAATCTGCCGTAGTATTTTGGATTTCCGCCCTCATCAAGATACGGTGTAAGGAAACTTCTGCATCCCATGCAGGGATAACAATGTCCATCTCCGTTTACATCAACCTTATTCTGAAGCATCATTTTCTCTGAGATATAATCAGGAACTAATCTCTTTACAGAGCATTCAGCACAAAGCTTTGTCAGATACCAGTATTTACTATCCTCATGAATATTATCTTCCTCAAGAACGTAAATCAGCTTCGGAAATGCCGGAGTAATCCATGCTCCATTTTCATTTTTTACACCCTGAATTCTCTGACGAACAACCTCTTCAATAATCATTGCGAGGTCTTCTTTGGTGCGTTCGTCTTTAGCTTCGCCGAGATACATGAATACAGTAATAAATGGTGTCTGACCATTTGTGGTCATCAGAGTGAGTACCTGATACTGGATTGTCTGTACGCCACGCTTAATCTCGTCTCTCAGTCTCTTTTCAACGATGCTATCAATGCTATTGATGTCACCGTTACAAGCGGCAATCTCTTCTTCAACATCTTTCCGTATTTTCTGTCTACTTACATCAACGAATGGTGCAAGATGTGTAAGAGAAATACTCTGACCACCATACTGATTGGATGCAATCTGCGCAACAGCTTGTGTTGTTACATTACAAGCTGTAGAAAAGCTGTGTGGTTTTTCAATCAGCGTATCCGATATTACCGTTCCGTTTTGTAGCATATCTTCGATGTTTACCAAACAGCAGTTTGGCATTCTCTGAACAAAGTAATCGGAATCATGAAAATGAATCAGTCCTTTTTCGTGTGCATTCAAAATATCTTTTGGGAGTAATGTATTATTTGTGATTTCCCTGCTGACTTCTCCTGCCATATAGTCCCTCTGCGTAGATAAGATAGTAGGATTCTTATTGGAATTTTCCTGAATCACTTCCTCATTTACTCCATCTACGATTGTAAGTATCTTTCTTTCAATACTGCTTCCATTTCTGTTGATCTCATGCTGATATCTGTATCTAACATATGCTTTAGCAATATCGAAAGCCTGTTCTTTCATAAGCTCTGTTTCGATATCATCCTGTATCTCTTCTACCGAAATTGCACGTTTTCTTTTACGATATCTTGAGTCGAGACGATTTGTGATAACGGTAGCAAGGGAGTTATTCCCTGCACCGTTTGTTACTTCTGCAATAGCCTTGCTAATAGCTGTATGTATTTTTGTTTTTGTATACTGGTCTTCACGACCATCTCTTTTCATTACGATCATCTAGTTACCTCCTAATCAAGCAAATCTGCCATAGCCGCTGTTTCGCTACGTTCTGTTTTGAGAAGCTTCACATATCCGAATCTTGGATGACCTTTTAACTTGTCTACAGCAACCATCAGACCACTATTCTGTCTGAATACTTCCGCATCACACTGTTTAAAGTCTCCATTGATCCATAATGAGGAACCCTCTCCGACACGACCGAGAAGCAACTGTATATGTTCTTTAGTCATGTTCTCTGCCTCAGAGCAAATGATGATGGAATTCTTTATGTCACGACCTCTGATAAATCCAAGATGTACAATCTCAATCTTCCCATGACCAATCATCAGTTCAAGACCATCAACTCCGCCAAGGTGGTCAGCTAACGGCATAGCGAATGGAAGTAACTTTTCATTGTAAGAGCCTGGAAGATGACCGATAGGCTTTGAGTTTTTAACTTCGATGTTATTTCTAACGTACACAATCTTCTCAAATTTATCATGTTCCAACAAATCGATTGCCGCAGAGCACATCAGAAAGTCTTTACCTGTTCCAAACTTTCCTGCAATGATTTTTACAGTAGTATCCTCGTCGTAGAGCATATCGATGGCAAGCTCCTGCTGAGGGTTTCTTGCTTTAACCTTTCCGGCAAATCTGGTATCGATTGCCTTATATGGAATTTTCTCTACTCTATGTCCATTACACTTGAACATTCCAATATTATTTCCATTCTCATCGGATGCAATAAGATATTCGTTCTTTAAGCATCCGAAAGTGTTTTCTGATTCAGGGTTGAAGAGGTCATTAACCTCTTCTCCTGTGACTACGAGTTCCTTGAATCCAAGATATTCATTATCCATATGTTTGCCTCCTACACAATCTCGTCTAATTCGCAATCCACACCTAAAATGTGGTCACAGAATCCTTTCTCCTTTGCCTCATCTGCGAATAGATACCATTCAACTCGTAATTTGCTATCGTATTCTTCGCTTGTCACATTGCTACGAGCAATTACATACTGCTTGATTCTCTGCTCCACGCGTTTCTGGAACTCCATCTGATCCTGAGCCTTAGCACCAGAATTCCAAATGAGATTTGAACCATCATGCATAAGGAATTTTGCATTCTGTGCTGCATATCTCTTATGACCAGCAAGTCCGATAAGAAATCCCATGCTGTACTGATAACCAAGATTGATTGTGTAAACAGGTGTCTTGCTTGCAAGGATCGTATCGATCAGCTCGAAGCCTGCATCGACATCCCCCCCATTGGATGCTACATACAGAAGAATTGGTTTGCGTTCATCAGTAGGAATACCTTTATCCTCTGCGTTGTACTGCATGATATGTTTTGTAATATCTCCAATAGAGAACTGATCTATATTTGCTGTTAAGAACAGCTTTCTCTGTTTGAGGTCTCTGAGGTAGAAGATATCATCCACCATTCCCATTTTTACAAGTGCCTCATCGATATCGATGTCAATGTCGTAATAACCTTTTTCTTTACTCTGCATATTCTTTCTCCTTTAACCAGTCAGTAACTCGATTGTTTAGTTCCTTTAAATCCCCAGTATTATAAATACAGTAATCTGGAGTTATATCATTAAGAGCAGTCTCTGACGGATGTGTTTGCTGTTTTTCCGTAAGCTGACTAACAAAGTCAGGTCTGACAACTCTCAAATGAACTGCGTTGAATCCTCTTTCTTTTAACCTGTTGAACTCGTTCGGGAACCTTGTGTCTGGAATAATTACATAGTCCCATCGTCCATCAAATAAATTGAGAATATCTGATACGAAATCCACCCAGTAGTCCGGGTTCTTGGCTCTTACAACGTCTGTACCAACATACTGAAGCAAAGAGCGTCCTTTCTCATCTTTTCTTCCATCCCACTCAAAAAATGTTTTACATATGTATTTCAACAAATCTGCGTAGTGGGTTATCAAAACTGTGTATCCATCTTCCCGGAGCTGCTTCTGCAGCATTTGAGCTACCGTATCTTTACCATTCCTTGCATGTCCAGAAATAGCGATAACTTTCATTCTTTAGCCTCCTCCTCTTCTTTGTGTAAGACAATATTTGAATATTTTTGAAAACAATCAATCGCTTCCCTGACTTTGATTTCTCTATCTGGAGTGCGCCATCGTTTCTCATCGCCATAATAAATCTCTCTGACGTTGCACCACGCCATAACAACTGGCTTGTTTGGATTCTTGACCGTATGAGAACATATAAGCACGATTGCCTGTTTACCGGATTTAGTGAAGTCGTCTACCATTCTTTGAAGTGCCAATCTCTGACCGATTGGAATCTCTGAATCTCCATACTTCACCTCGAAAATTATGTATTTTGAGTCTTTGTACTCAATCACACCGTCTATATCTGTTGGATACATACCGCCATCTACAGCGCATCCCTTGAAGTCTATAAGCTGTTTCATCTTGCGCTTGTTATGGATTCTGCTTTCCATTGAACCCACCTCTCTATTCGTTAGAAAGCAAGTATTTCTGATTCAATCCACAACAGTTGAATTCCTCACAAATACCGCCACGGTATTGGCAATTCGGAACGAGAAGTTCTTTAAATTCTGGATTAACCTTGATGACCTCGTCGCAAATCATTTGAACAATTTCTCTCGTTTCTTTTGAAGCCTGCATACACAGACGTTTATGCGCAATCGTAATCAGTTCTTCTGCATTCATATACCAGCACATTGTCACCAGAGCATCCTGTCTTGCAGCTCCTCTCTCATATTTCTTCTGTCTGTCATCTCTCTGAGTAGATACAAACGGTGTTGCATGAACATGTCGCACAAGATGTACGGATACCCAGTACGGAATATCTGTCAGTCTAAAGCAGAACTGTAATGTTCTGATTGGAGAATGATTTGCTTTAAGAAGCCTCGTCTTCCAGGCATCCGTAGGAGCCTTAACGGGTTTCTTCCATACAGTGACTAATGTACATGTCTGGCATAAATTCCAGTCTTCTTCTGTTGGGTGCTTTAAAATCTCTACTTTCATTTCCTACTCCTTGTAAATTATTTTATTAGCATGATAATGCGTATTTAATTTTCGTATGGGCTTTCCAATGAGTAATCCCATATGCTGTATTCGCCATCAAATCCATTTCGGAAGTAATTATGACCACATCGTCCTGCAAAATATGTATATTCCTTTGGAAGAACTCTGCCGACTTCTGTCTCCCCATTCTTCTCACTATTCCATCTCCATAAAACGTCAGACGCTAAATTGAGTAAGCTATCATCTACTGTCGTATTCTCATTGAATGCGAATTGATTTTTCGCTCTGATTACTTCTGAAATACTCAAGCCATGATTGTCAGCTCTGTTTAAGATTGTCCACGCCACACATGCCTGCTCTGTCTTACTTCCGACGCCTCTACATTCGTTATATAATACCTTGGCTATATCAATTACATCTTGCTCTGTATAATATATCGTAATATATGGTTCTTCCTCTGTTTCAACAGTCACTTCTTCTGGCTCATCTACTTCTACTGTTTCTGTTACTGTATCTTGTTGCTCCACACTCTTTTCTACTGTCTCAATCACCAGGGGTTGTACAGATGCGTTTGGAGTATCTGCTTTTACAACCTCTTCTTCTGAACTTGATACTGAAATTCCGAACATCAAGGTTATGGCTATGATTGCTGACGCAGAAACAACACGAATTATTCTTTTTCTTGATGTCTTCTTCAATGCATAACTCCTTTATGTTTTCTGCAATACGCCTTGATCTTCTCAACACACTTATCACAAACTCTTACGTCATAGTTTCTCTCATGTCTTACAGCGTCGCCACAAATAAAACTGAATCCCTTATTGTCCGAGCATTTAATAGTAATTCCATCAGACATATCGACTTTCTTATCACAGATGTCACATACCTCAATTACTGCCATACCTATCACTTCCTTTCTTTTGGATTTATTATGTATTATCGATTACCGGAGAAATCTTACAACTATCTACAAGTTCTTCCATGCAATCGCAACACAGGTCTAATTCTATTGTTGACCCGTCATATTTTGTTCCATACCCACATTTTGTATTGATTGAAAATTCTTCCTGTCTGTCCCAGAAGTCCATTTCTTTTCCGCATTTGTTGCAATATACTTTTTTAGCCATCTTCATCACCTCCAATCCGTATATAAAACTATTATTTTATATCCTAATTAGACATGCAAACATGCCAGAGCCAGCATATAATAGTGAAGACAAACCAACCATTCGCACTGAAATAATGCGATCCGGTCAATTCTCCAACAACCATTAACATCCATAACAACATCTGTACCACCTCTATTCTTTAATTGTGAACTCATCAAGGAAATTCGTCAGTGCTGTATCAGATGTCTTCGTGGTCATTTCTTCCACATTTTGTGTGCTCATGTATTTAACTAACGACTGACCATATATGTATACGACCACATCATCCGCTCCACAAGCTCCATCGAGTAGCATACTGTTAAATTCCATTCCTCGTATCTTTTCCTCAAAGTTCCTATTGATGGTAAATGTGTAAATGTGGCTGTTGTTATTTTTGCACTTTATCCGTCCGAGCCTTACATTTATTGTCCAGTCATTTCCTAACGATTTAATTTCGTTGAGGAATTCAGCTTCTCTGTCACGACTCTCGAATAAGATTGCACCAATATAATTTTCGTATTTAGCACACTCCGCAAGTAATTTACTGAGTGTAGCATCTGTTAATATCTCCATGCGTGCCTCCTAATAAAGTATCTTTTCAAACCTTGTCAGTCTGAAATATTGACCATTTCTTTCCCATCCTTTGCAGTAGATGATGTCGCCTTTCTGTATTGGGTCTACGTTGTATACACTATTTACAACTGTAAATCTGCTCTCAACTCCGCTTCCGATAGACTTTGTAATGATTGAATATCCGAACTGTTTATTGTCTTTCCGTCGTACAAGCTCGTATACATCAGAGACATACAGCTTTTTCCTGTCTTCTTCTCTACCTGATACGTATCCAACATATCCCATTACTTCTGCAAAGTTTCTGACCTTGACTACAATACTAATGTCATCCATATGTAACTCTTTGACTGCATCTTCCGCCTCATGCATAATAGACATCACATCAAGCAATGTATAGCTTTTTGCAATTCCTCCACTCTTTGTAACACCTACCGCATACTTCTTAACAATGCTTTCGAGTGGCGTTCCGTCTACTCTTTCCTTTTTAATCTGCTTGGCTTGTCCTTTCTTGAACATATCATAAAACAGCTCTGTTATTTTCAGCAGTTCTCTCTGATTGCCAAACTCAGAGAAGAAATCAATTTTGATGAGTATGTCAAGCTGATTCGTCTTCAAGGATGAGTTTGTATTCAGATCACAAAGTAAATCCATGAAGCTTCTGTATTTCTTTCTATGAGCCATCTCAAACATTTCTTCTGCCAGACCGGAACTCATATATTTAATAGAGCTTAATCCTTTTGCAATAACTTTCTTTTCACTATCAAAGAAATACTCACTCTTGGATAATCCCCATTTTGGCATCGTAACCTGTATGCCAATCTTATGTGCATAAGCTGTACCGTTACGGATATCATCCTCATTCGCTGCATTATTTAGGAATGATGTGATGAACTCAAGCGGATGGTAATATCTATAGTAAGCACACAGGTATCCAAGTAAGCAGTATGCTATTGAATGGTTGTATCCGAACTGATAAGAAGCACTGTCCTCAATAATCTGTAGAAACTCTTTCGCTTCCGATTCAGCAACTGCTCTTGGCTGCGGAGACTTCTCACAGTACCCCTCTAATATAGATGGCATTGCCGCATCAAGTCTGTCTTTCTGCTTTCTACCGATTGCTCGCCTGATGTTATCAGCCTCACTTCCTGATAGACCACAAATCTGCTGCAGGAATTTGATTGTATCCTCTTGGTAAATCAGATATCCAAGATTATCTTTCAGTAGCTCATCAATGATTTCTGATGGGTTGCTATGAGGTGTCCTCGCAAGTAGTGCATCTCTATATGATGCACCAGATGGTCTGATACATGCTGTTACAATCGACATATCAAAGATACTTTTTGGAGTGAATTTCTTTAAACTCTCAAATGCAAATGCACCCTCAAACTGGAATATACCTGATGGATTCTTAATCATATCTTCCCACACAGCTTGGTCATCCCAGTCAATCTCATGTGTCTTTGGATATGGGCTATTAAGGTATCTACATGTATCTCTGATTACCTGCACCGTTTTCAGGATAAGAAAGTCGTATTTCGCAAGACCTGTATAATCATGGATATTTTCCATGTCCAGCATCAGGCACATCTCTCCGTCTTTCTCGAATATTCCAAAATTATCATCCAATGTGATCGGGCTAATTACCATTCCTGCCGGATGTACTGACTGTGATATCTTCGTATCAAGCAATCCGTCAAAATAGTAGAACAGTTCCTTATGTTTCGCTTTAGCTTTTTCTGGATTAGATGCATACTCTTCTTTGATTTTGGCTATTGCTGGCAGAGACCACGGATTACTGCCGCCATTCGGATGTGACTTATTCCATTTCTGTGCTAAGAATCTTCCAACCTCATCGATAACACCTTTATCCTGTAACGTTCCGAATGAGGCAACTCTCGCTGTCTTATCTGCTCCGAACCTCTGAATGATATATTGGAAAATGGCTGGTCTGTCAGACTCAACACAGTCAATATCAATATCACCGATTTCTTCTCTATCTTCATTACAAAATCTGGAGAATACTGTATGCCATGTTTCCGGGTTCAGATCAATTACATCTGTTACATATGCTACTCTCGACCCGCCAACTGAACCTCTCGCTGTACCGATTGCCATTCCCTGCTCTTTGCACCATGAAATCAGTTCTGACATTGACAGCATGAATCCATCCATTTTAAGCTTTCTAAATACTCGAAGTTCCTCTTCGATTGCTTCCCTAAATGCAGCCTCTTGACTTCTAGGTATTACGCCTGATTCGAGTTTCTCTTCAAGCTTTTTATAAACCGTCTCTGTAAACTTCTGAGAGTCAGCTTCTCGTGACCCATACAGAATTGGATACTTGATTGACGTATCAAGCTCAATATCTTCTGTTAAATCATATAACTGATGAGTATTTCTTATCGCCTGCATATACTCATCTTCCGGTAATGCACCCTGTACTCTGAACATCTCTACAAGCTCATCATATGTCTTGTATGTTAAATCAAACGCATCCTCATCCCCATACGATTTGCCTTTGGCAGCCATCAGTGCTGCTCTACATTCAGCTTTATACTTTGTAGAGCTATGCGTATCTGTTCCTGCGATCAGCGGTGTACCGGTCAGTCTTGACAGTGATAGAAGCCTCTTATTGAATGCTATCTGATCCGGATGGTTATGTGCTTGTACTTCAAAGAAGTCATATTTTCTGGCAAGTTCCATATATCTTGGGTGATCTTGTGGTAACTTATTTAATGGAGATGCCAAGCAAGCGCTTGTCGAAATGATGTTGTCCGATATATTCAGAAACTCATCGAATGAAATTCTGTTAGTGTAGTACGAATGCTCCTTATCACAGGATTTTGTAATCAATTCATTCAATTCTAATACACCAGCCATATTTCTTGCCATCAGAACGGTATGATAGTTATCTCTCACCTTTGGCTCTAATTGCTCTGTCAGGTATATCTCTACCGAATGTATGTATCTCAGTCCTGCTTTCTTACATGCAGCCCATTTCTCAGTCCAGTTCATCGGTTTACCATGTTCTGAAATAGATAATGCTTTCTGACCATTCTTTACAGCCAGGTCAACATACTCTTGATATTTTGTACAACTATCCAAAAGACTCAGCTCTGTATGACAGTGGTACATTTCATAATAATCTTCTCTTGTATCCAAATCCTTTATCCCTCCTTTACTGCGAATCCTTGGAGGAATGCATCTAACTTCGTATCATCTACTTCCGGCTCAATTAAAACATCAGCCGTAATCTCAGAATGATTCATTCCGCTCTCTAAACTCTTTACTACAATCTGATTTATCCGTTCTGCTAAATCAATTAACATTCCGCTTGTATATGGATCATGCGTACTTGTGTACTTTTTAATGACATCAAGTACAATGCTCTCTAATGGTCTTGGATTTCCACTGTCAAACTTCATTGGTATTTGAAATAATGCCAAAAGTTTTGATATATCTGTGAGTTCAATATCGTCATATACAGTGCATCTTGCATTTCTATCTCTCTGTCTCGCGTGCGTTGCACCGATATATCCAGGACGTCTGTAAAATCCACCATTATTCGTGCTACTTGAAGCGTAACCTATGTTCGTATACCGAATCATATATATTCACCCCCTTATCTACTGGAGAATCTTTCTCTTCTAATAAATTGTCTTTGTCCCACACATACTCAACATTCACATACTGTTTTAATTTGTTGATGTTATGATCTTTCTTGATATTTACTTCCTTATCTAATGCGAATACGACACGCACTCCTAGCTTTGCGAGTAGTTTCATCTGCGCCGGATTCAAATGGCTTGTCAGTAATGCCCCGGTGTTATGTATTCCCCATGAATCTGCAATGAGAACTGACTTACATCCCTCAAATAAAATGATTTCCTTCTTTTCTAAGATGTATTTCATGTTTTCGTATAATCCATAAATCACACTCATTTCTCCCCATCCGGAAAGATATGTATACTTTCGCATTCCTTTCTCTTTCCATTCTGGATCTAAGATTCTTCCACCAATATTCACAATATTTCCATCAATGTCGTGTATTGGATACACAAGTCTATTTGAGAAACTGTCGTAATACACCTGGAACTTATCAAGAGATTCTCTTGAAATCCCCTCTGCCTCCCATACTTGCAGCTTATCTTCTCTTTTTTCATACTTGACCATGCAATCATCTGGAAATTTCTTAATTTTCGACTCCTTACGTCGCGTCTGTTTCTTCATATACTTTCTGCAAGCCATCGTTGCAGCCATTCTTCTTCTAGGGACAAATTCTGCTCCATCACACCCTGCATATTTCTTTAAAATATCTACAGCTTTACTCGAATCGCATTGATAATAGAACTTCGTGAATGTGAATACGTTTCCTCCAATTCCGCTTGAAAAGCAATAGAAACTATTGCTCTCTCTGCGGACTGAAAACGACGGTGTTTTCTCTTCGGAAAATGGGCTAAGACCCCAGTATTCTCCATTCTTTTCTTCGAGTTCTACAAATTGTGATATGTATTCAACGATATCGATTGAATCAATGAGTTCTTCTAAGTCCACACCGCCGTCTCCTTTCATGTAAATTATTTTATTAGCTTGATGCTTTAATAAGGGGTGCTTGGTATATGCTGTTTAGCCTGTTCATATGAAATTAAGTTTCCATTGAACTGTAAATCTATGTATTCACCGGATGCATGTTGCATACCGTTTCGATTAAGGATAACCCTTAGCTTTTTATTGCCACATTCTGCACCATCAGCTTCAACTTCTTCCGCTGTCTTATCCTGTATAATTGCAATCGTACTTGCATTTCGTCCAATCTTAGCTGAATCTGCAACTTTACCTGTCGTGGTCGCTTGCGCGGCTCCTATTCCACAGATACCCATATCTCCACAAATTTTGTTTTTGACCATATCCACGAAACGTCCAAGTTCCTGATAGCTGTCAAAAGCATCACCGTCCCCTGAACCTTTAAAATAATCCACAATCAAAACATCAAGTCCCATCGTATGTTGAACTCTCTTCACAGCAGTGAAGATTGTCTGCTGATCGAACATTGGTATGTATAAATGTGTGAATTTTCTTGTTTTCAGCCATTTTCTAGCCTCGTCAATTCTTGCTGCTTCTTCTTCGTTGTAATTTCCGGACGTAAGTCTTTTGTATTCGACTTTTGCTATGTGAGCTAATATTCTGGCTGTGAACATTCTCGTGTTTAACTCACTGTCCAGATATAGAACAGCAAGATTTTTCTTCATAAGGTCAACAGCGCAATTCAAAAGCATCATTGACTTTCCTTGCTTTGCTTCTGCTGCAAAAATGAATAATTCTCCTGGCTCAATCGTTGCGTATTCATTCAGTGCTGGAAACTTAAACTGAATTCCGGCATACCCATCTCCCTGCCGTGATTGAATCTCATCCCAGCAGTCATCAACAACGTCTTTGAACATTGGTACATCATTTGCTGTTGAAAATTCTGTCATCACATCATCAATAATGGAATATATCTTTTCTTCCACGTTGGTTTCAGCTCTGTTATAGCACAACGCCTGACACTCTTTTAATCTTTGGAATGTGTCTCTTCTGAATGCTGCGTCCATAACATTGTCCACAAGCATCTTATATTCTTCCGGTGTGTGTCTCGCAAGAACATCGCTCATCTCCATCAGCTCATTCAACTTTTCTACAGATAATTCATCTGCGTACTTCCTCGTCGCTTCTGATGCATTAAGGCTTTCGATGATATTGTATGGGTCAACTGTCGTAATACCTCTACTAACAAGGTCTCCTATAGCTGTGTACACACATCTGTTTTCTTTATTTGTAAAATGATTGGGTAATAAATATTCGGAATAGAATATGAAATCCGGTTTATGTATCAATGATGCAATAATACCGGCTTCACTCTCAAGACTATTGATATCGTCTACGCTAGTCATGATCTAGTCCTCCTCTCGGCTCGTGCTTCTCTATCGTAGCAGCAATGATTGCTCAATCCGCAAAGATAGTAGCATGAGAAAAATTCCCGATTAGGATAGAATTCATCTGCGCCTGATATTTCTTCGACTTTACTCTGCGCCCATGATAAGGCTTCGTGATATGCGTCTTCGTTAAACGGTTCTTCGATAAACACTCCTGTCCTAAAACAGTTAAAACATAATAATTTCGGCAATCTACCATACTTCTGACGTACTGCTTCTGCATATATGTACAGCTGTCGTAGCATCGAATCAAGTTCCTTATCTTTTAATGTAGGTTTTTCTCTCTTATTCCTCTGCTTTAAGTCTCTTGATTTGTTGTCTACGATAACCAGATCTCCATCTTCCTCTCCCAAGTAATCAATTCTTCCGGTAAAGTTAAGTCCGCCGATCTTAAAATCTATCTTCTCCTCAACCGAAATCATTTTGAATCTCATAGGTTCTAAAGATTTGATAAACTCTATACCTGACTGAAAATACTTCTGAACCGTTGCTGACTTTGGTCTGCCAGTCCCCTTAGTACGCTCTTTGAATTGCGTGAGAAACATTATCAGTATTTCTTCTTTAGAATTTTCACCTCTATAATATTTCTCAAGCAAGTCATGCATGAACAGTCCATAAGCTGCGTAGAATTTATCTTCTTTTTTTAATTTTGGAGTATGTATATATGTCAGGAACCACCTGTAAGGACAGTCGTCAAATATTTCAAGTCTGCTATAGCTCCAGGTCATCGCATCAATTAAAGGTCGATAACTTATTTCTCCCATCTTTCACCTCTAAAACGGAAGCTGTGAGTCATCAATCTCGCCACTATCTACAGATTTCTGTGGTTCTGTGCTATATCCGGAATTTCCACTTCCACCGCTATTGATTTCTGCCTGTGTCTCAAAGCTGAAAATCTTGAAATTGGTATATGTCTTCCCTGTCTCTTTGCTGTAGTTGTTTGTGACATCAACATCTCCGAGCTTAATTCTGTCTTTTTCTTTCAGAGACAGAGCTTTTCTAGCCGCAGCAGTTCCAATGAAATCCACAAACCCGGAAAAATCTGTGTCGTATTCTCCTGTCTGCTTATTCTTTCTGCTGATAGAAATTCTTGCTTTTGTTCGAGTATCTGATGCACTTTCTACTGTCCAAATTGTTGCATAGCTTCCTGTTCTAAATCCCATGTGTGGTTCCGCCTTTCTTATATGTATTATTTTGTAATGAATTTCTCATTGAATTTTGCGAGCAAGTCTGCTGCTAATGCAGGCTCTTTAATTGCGAGATAGTTTCCACTCTTAACATATCTCTTAACAAATGTTTTTACTTCATCTGATTTTCCAGGATTATCCGCAAGGAATGTTCTGACTTGAGCATCGAACTGAGAAATAATCTCCTCTGCAATCGCTCTATCTTCTGAAGACTCCGCTTCTTTCTGCTTGCTTCTGTATGCATCTACATCCGAATCAGCCTGTGCGATCTGGAAATAATTGCAAAGGAAGTATCTTGTGCAATATGTAAGACCTGATCCAAGTGCTTGTGACGGGTCACCCTGCGATCCTGTGACAAACCACGGAACCTCGATATAGTCCTCTGGGTCTTCATCGTTTACCCATTTGAAAATCATATCGGCAGTTACAAGCATCTCCGTTGTCTTTGCTTCATATGCCTCTCCTGTTTTTGTAAATTTCGTTGTTGAAGATACGGACTGTTCTACATTTGCGGTTCCTGGAACAATCTGTGGAATCAGCGATACGCCATACTTCTTCATACCTGCTGTAATCTTAGCCAAAATTGTTGTGATATCCGCATAGCTGTAATTGTATCCACGTTTTTCCTTTGCTACTACATCAGAAATTGCACGAATTTTTGCAAGTTTCTGAATCAGATTTAATGTTTCTGCCATAGTTCCTCCTTGTTATACCTCAATAAGCGCACTGAAATTTTTAATGATCTGTTCATTCTTTAATCTTGTATCATCAAGACCATTTCTGGTTCTTGCCAGTTCTGTCTGATACTCCTCAATTTCCTTGATTTTCTCACCGATATTCTCATTGATTTCTTTGAGATTATTGATTGTGCCTGTTACAACAGCTACAGCACTATCGTATCTTTCAACAAACTGTTTGAGTTCCTCATTCTTTTTCTGGAGTACATCGATCTCTACTGTCTCCTTTCCTACATTGCGTCTTCGCATCCTTATTCTCCTTCCCTGATATATGTAGCACTTTCGTCTGCGACATGTAAAAGCCATGCAAACCAACATTTTTCATATGCCCGTCCAACATCTTTATTGCCGTCCCATACGCTCATATGGCAGTTAATAGCCACTGCCTCTGTCGGTGTCAGCTTAATGAAGTTCTGAGCGAGGAACACTGATTTACTTCCGTGACCGCCATAGCAGAATTTTTCTTTGATTGTAAATGCATCGTAGCTTTCCCACTGATTTGTTTCGCTATTCTTTCGATTTCGCTTTTCAGTAGCATAAAAATTTACTTTGCATAAATCATGAAGCAGTGCTACAATAATCACAGATTCCTCTGGCACACTTACTTCCGGATAAGCCTTCAAAAGTCTCTGAGCTTCATCGTAAACATTCAACGAATGCTCACATAAACCTCCGATGTATGAACCGTGGTACGCATGTGATGCTGGAGCATTGAAAAAATCAGATTCTTCAAGCCACTTCAGCAATTCATCAATACCATCTCTGCTTACCGAGTTGAGAAGTTCCACTACTCTGTCATGGTTTGCAATTCTCTTTGCTTCTGTAATCATTTGTTATCTCCTTTCAGTTTTATTGTGGGCTGTTACACCCTAGCAGGGGTAGTTGGATTTGAACCAACGAATTTAGCAGTCAAAGTGCTATGCCTTACCGCTTGGCGATACCCCCATACTGTAAATTATTTTATTAGCATGATATATGTAATTGAAAGCCCACTCTGTAGCAGGCGATCAATATGGCTATTAGCCTAATATGAACTTATAAAAACCATGCAAGTTTCCATCTTTCATAGTCTTCTTCATAATCTCTTACAAGCTGTCTATGTTTCGCTTCTATTGTGTTTCTTCCGCTATCCAGCTTGTATGTCTTTCCCTCCATCTGCTGTGATACGATTGCATTAAAATCTGGCGGTACTCCAATGGTTTCTTGCTCGTACATTCTGTAGAAAACTCCAGAAATCCAGACTCTAAAGTAACTCAATTTCAGCGGCGTGTTGTCGCTTTTATTCTTCGATCTTCTCGATAGCTCAACTCTCAATGCCTTTATTGTTAAGGCGGATCTTATTCCTCGAATCAATGTATCACCGGCTGCTCTTTCCTTTCGTATCTCATGTGAATAATTTGGATGTAGGAATGCAAAGCTATCTAATTCAACACAATTATGAAAAGCCTCCAATCCTTCTGGATAGATAGGAACAACCGTATATTTCTTATCGTATTTTACCGTGAGAGTTTTAAAATCAACATCTGAGCATTTTACATTTAAGATGTCCTCCTCATCCATTCCAGCGTATGCCAACCAATAATAACATCTATATATATTATCAGTCGCCTGTTTCTCCGCCGGTTCGCATATTGCATTCAAATAATTCTGCAGATGCTTCGGATTTGCTATCGTTTGCTGTTTTACTTTATCAAGCCCAACAGTCTTAATCTCTAGCATTCCTGGACTTGCTCCGTCAATCCCCATCTCTATGCACCATTTTACATACTCTTTTAATAGAATGAGTTTTGACCACTTGCTTCTTGCTCTAAATCCTGCAAGCTGATTTACCATCGGTTGAAGCTCTTCTGCAGATCTCGTGCATAAATCTGCTCCCCATCCTTCTTCAAATTGCTCTGTGCTATTGAATATTGACTCACATAATTTCAATTTATACGGTGTCGAAGCAACCGTTTCTCTCATAAATCGATGTTTCACTTCTTCATTATACATCTGCTCCTCCTAATTAGCTATTGCATTTAATGCTAACGCTTTCTGCCAAACACTCATCAGTAAGTCGGGATCTATGAATGATATTGCTGATGAAGATAATATATTTCCAACTGCAACCTGTGCCATATATTCTTCCGGTAATGTTGTAATATATTCTCCCAATTTGTACTTTGACATACATTCTGGATTTTCACATAATACCATACTGTCCTTACGGAGTCCGACCTCCTTTGGTATGAATACATGCGTTGGTTGTGTTGTTTTCTTCAATGCACTTGTAAGTGGTAATACAATTAAGTTAGGACTATGCTGATTTCCCACATTATTTTGGAATACTAAACCAGGTCTATAACCCTTTTGTTCGTTTCCATTTCCATTGAAATATACGAGGTATATGTCTCCTATCTTTGGATTTCTTATGTTGTTACTGTTCTTCAAAGGCTGCCACTCCTTTCACTGTAATTTGTTTCTGTTGTTTTACAGTTAAAGAATAGCATACTCTCCCCAATATGTCAAGCTAAAAAAATAATTTACTTGTTAAAAATCTCAGCAACAACTGTATATGTATGATTATCAATGTCATTTGATATATTACCGCATACAATTTCCATTAAAATTCCATACTCAAGTTCTTCTATGTACGCATATTTCACTTTTTCGATGACTATATATTGCCCTTTATCTGGCGAATCGCACCTACTGTGTATGAAAATTTTATTCGGATTAAATAATACATCAAGCTGCTCGAATATCATACTACATCTGAGTGTGTAATTGTTAATATTGCTCTGATAATTACTTGAAAAAATATACTTATTATACCTTTCTTTTGAAAGGTAATCTTTTAATTCAACAATCGAAACTTTTTTATGATTATTCCCGATTTTCCCATTCATTTGCAGTATTCCTCCATTGACTTTTTAGCAGTGGTGTGGCATACTACAATCAGAATATGTGTTCTATAGTGGGCATGTATTCATGATCGTAGTGGCTGATTCATGTCGCTCCACTACCGATTCAGAAGCCGTGTGAAAGTGGTTGTTTGCGCGGTCTGATGTTAAGTAGCTGTGTTTCGTGGTTGTTTCACAGCTACTTTTTTTATTGAGAAATGTTCGGTCGTCACACGAACATTCGTTCGGTTTATTGTAATTTTATCATGTATCTTATTGACTGTCAATGCATATTTGGCAGCTGGAAGAAATTACCAGAGTTGTCTAATATTGGGATTCCATTTCTTATTTCTTGGTGGGATATTGTGCTCCCAATATAGTTGTCCACGACATAAATCATCGTAATACTCGTTCTCCTGCGAACTCGCAATACTGTGACCAGGAACAAACATCATTCGTATCTCCGGATAATACGTTTGGATATTCTTTTCTATGTGTTTGCATGTTCGGATGGTTTGAGCAGTTTTTTCTACGCCTCCAGCAAGAGGATATGCCTTGGAAAACATTCTTGGAATTCTGCCTTTTTTTGATAAAAGAAGATGATATGCTTTTCCCCATGATGCATATATCGTAGAAATTTCCCACTCAAACTTTGCATCATCCTGGAAGAGCTTTTTCCAACAAACGCCATATACATCTTCCAATTCCGTAGAAATCGAGTCCAACGTCTGCCATCTCGTATCCTCGTTTTTTAACAATGATTTAACAAACAGTTCTTCCTCATGTGTTGCATTTATCTTCTTATTGATTTCTTCCGCATCATTTTCTTTCTTCTGAGCAATCTCTACGTTTGTCTTCTCATCAATATATTTATATCCCCAGTAAATTCCACCGACTAAAACGATCACAATACCCCACATAATACCTCCTATGCGGAGGCTTCGACTATACAATCTTTTGCGTTATCTATTTGTTCGACAGCCTCCTCTAATCTCTCTATTGCATCTTCCATTTTCTGACATCTCTCACTATCAAGAAGATTTTCCGGCATATTATCCAAGCAATCCTGCTCTGAATCTAATGCCATCTGCACCATTCCGGATGCCTGATCCAGCAGACCTGTTGCATTTTTTAACAGTTCTCGCCTTTTATTATTCACGCAGATACCTCCGCCTACATCGCTTTATCCCATACACTTGGGAACACGAATTTCACGCACATCGCTTCTCTTTCTTTTGACTTTTCAAATCCAAACTCTATGGCTCTCTCCACGAGCTGATGGAATTGATGTTCTTTGGATTCGATGGTCAAATCTTCGCACTCAATAGTAATGCAGATTGTCATCTTAATATCATCGATATCAACATCAATAGAATCACCATCAAACTCTTTTAAAATCCCGTCGATTGCATCACAATACTCATGCAAAATATCAAGTTTTTCCTGATCGATTTTCCATAATGGTTTGAACTGATTGCTTCCTTCTTCCACAACCATATTTACTACATCAAAACATTTAATTACTCTTCCCATTGCAATCATCTCCTCGCTTCTTTCTTAATTTGTGAAACGTGAAGTTGAGCTGAACTGTACCATTTGTTTTTGGATATGCCTCAAAATTTGTTGCCAACATTGCAACAGTTCTGAAAAGCTTACTATCATAGTAGTCTATTTTCTTTCCAACTACACTGATATATCCCATATTCTTTGATGGTTTAAACAGCTCATATTTTACCTTTACGTTTCTTCCTTGTGTTATATTGCGTAAAGCCAGATAGCTATAAAGCATCTGACTAATACGTTCTTTGTCCACACATGAATCATTACGACACAGTTCATCCGCTGTATCCATAATCCATTGTCTATCAGACTGATTTAAAAAACTCATATCAACCTGAAGTCCTATTGTATCCATGTAGCACACCTCCTATTTTATCATTAAAACATTAGCGCTGCAATCTAGCCAATGTCTTTACACACGCTGAAAATATCTCAGCAGCTTCCTCAACTTCAACCGGAGTATTCATTGACGAAAATGAGATTCTCACAGAATCCCTAGCCTCATCATCGGAAAGCCCCATAGATGTCAACACCCGACTTGGATCGGATTTATGACTGTGACAGGCGGAGCCAGCCGAAATACATACGCCCTTTGCGTCAAGCATAAGCAGCAGAGTCTCACTGTCAATATCCTCTATTCTTAGATTCAATGTCTTCCCAACATCTCCTACAGAAGCCCCATTCACATGTACTCTTTCATCAATGCCATACTCTTTAAGACCGGATATTACATTTTCATAAAACAATCTCTTGAGTAAAGAAACCGTGACCCTTTGAGCACCGAAGTCTGAACATATTATGTCACAAGCTTTCCCTAAGCCAACGATACTTGCGACATTTTCAGTACCTCCACGGAGACCGAACTCTTGGTTTGACCCACCATATATCAGTGACCTCGCCATTGACTTATCCCTGACATATATCGCACCGATTCCTTTTGGAGCATATATTTTATGACCCGAAATTGTAGCATAGTCACATCCTATTAAATTCGTATCAATCGCATGACACCCGGCAGCTTGTACGCAATCGGTATGAAATAAGATTCCACGCTCTTTACACATTTCCCCGATATGGTTGATTGGATTTACAGCCCCTGTTTCATTATTTACATACATCACAGATACGAGACCAATGCTTTCATCTGTGTTAAGTAGTTCTTCTAAGTGCTTAACATCTATAGTTCCGTCCTGCTTTGTATGTATAAAGTGTGTATAAAAGTCGTCTTTTATATTCACTTTTCCTGTTGGTGCGAACATATGTGTTGCAGCCTCGTACACAGAATCATGTTCAATCTGAGAAATTACCACATGTTTCTTGCCAGCCTTTTCAAGCATACATTTCATGCCATATGAAAACACCATATTGTTTCCTTCACTTCCTCCGGACGTAAACACAATCTGCTCCGGAGAAGCGTTAAATAACTGAGCAACCTGCTCTCTCGCTTTCTGTATTGCTTTTGCAGATTCCCGTCCAATTCTATAAACAGCCCCGGCATTCCCATATCCACCCTTTAAGTATGGCATCATAGCATTAAGCACATCCGGGTGAATCGGAGTCGTTGCTGAGTTATCTAAGTAAATCATAAATTCCTCCTTATAATACGGAAAGGTATCCATATTTATTTGTGCTAACCTGCACGTAATCAATTACAGGGGCGTCCACATGATTGTAAGACAATCTCCATGTTTTAGACGTATCTATCGTTCTAATATAGCCTGCGCCTCCAAAACCACATCTAAAATCGCAACTTTCTCGTCCTCTGTACACACATTCTCCCCACAGCATAGTCAGGTTCTGCTGACAGAATTAAACAACTCGTGGGTCAAACATCAAATCAAAGTCGTTTGGATAGTCTGGATTTTCATATCCAATACTTTTACAGAATTCGTTTAATTCATCCGGTGCGATGAACCATCTATCGAATATGATGGCTGTCTTTGTGGTATCATTGTCTGGAACTTCGCCCGTACCATTACATGCAGGACATTTTGTTATACCTCTGATTCCGGCACCAAGACTAATCATTCCTTTTCCTTCACATTTCTTGCACTTCATATGTATCACCTACTCATCAAACTCAATTTTTCCTAATTCGCCATAAGAAAAATCCTCATAATATTCTTTGAATGTTTCAATAACGTTCCAATCGTTCGTAACGGCTGTTTCAATAATTCCTTCTGGTTGATCTCCAAAGAAGAAATAATATGATGCACCACCAAACCAATTCCCGAGACGCAGATATTTTCCTTTTTCTTCTTCAAACGATCTTATATATCTACAATCAATTCCTGTATGCTTAGCATAGTACATTGCGTAATCATACTGTTCTTTCGTTAAAACTCTACCTGTTGGTCGCAACTCTAAGAAAGCCCACACTTTGTCTTTTGCCTTATCTTTTGCTTCTGACCATTTCATTGCTATACCTCCAATAAAATAAGCTCATCGATATACAGTCTTCCTTCTCCCTTGAATATTGGGATATCTTTGTCGATAACCCACGCATTCTCCGATTCACTAGAATCTCTTAATTCGCATGTTTCTGTCCTGTCTGCTTGTTATTCAGCACTTCCGTCTGTGGATTGACCGCATATTCAAACGATGGCATTAACTGGAGTTTGAATAGGTTCTTTTCATGCATAGAATCGATTCTTTCCTTTGTACGCTCGTCATCAATCTCTCCAGTTCTGATATATCTATCCAGAACATCATATGTAAAGCCAAGATTGTCCTCATCTGTATGACCGCACAGCCCATCTGCAGGAACTTTGTCCACAAGTTCTGCTGGAATATTAAGCTCTCTACCGAGAGCCTTAACTTCTGTGACTGTCAGTTTTGACAGAGGACTGAAATCACCTGCTCCATCACCATATCTGGTTGCATATCCTACCCAGTCTTCTGAAAGATTACATGTATTTGCGACTCTACCTCCGACCGTCTGAGAAACCGCATAAAGCGTTGCCATTCTAATTCTTGCCGGAAGATTTACCCATGTCTGTACAGACCAGTGGTCTCCGAGTTGCGGTTTAATTTCATGCTTTAATGCTCTAATTGCGCTATGAATATTGATTGTACAATACTCAATTCCAAGATGATTAACCAGTTTATATGATGCGTCAATATCGACCTGCTCACCATTTGGCATAAGTACACCGAACACTCTATCCTTACCAAGAGCCTCTACACACAATGCAGCAACTACACTTGAATCTTTTCCTCCAGAAATTCCAACTACAGCGCAGCAATCATTACCGTTCTCGTTAAACCAATTTCTGATCCAATTCACAACCTTATCTTTTACTTCCTTCGCGTCAAATTCACTCATTTCTTAACTCCTCTCGTACTCTCATCAAAATCTTACCAAGCCTATTCTCTCCTACGCCGTTTACAGTACCCCAAACTCTATCTCCCCAGGTATTTCCTTCTTCCAGAATATCATTACCTGTTGCAAGAAGTTTTTCTTTAAGGTCTTCATTCTGTGTAAATTTAGCTTTGCAGATTTCGTACATGATGTTGTCTTTAACTGCTTCCCAATCTTCTCTTAATGGGACTTGTCTGCCTAATTTTTTCGCATCTGATGCGTCTAATTCAGCAAACGCCCTCCTCCCATCCGGAATAACTTTTGCTGATTGAAAAGCAGATTCATTGTTTTGATATGTAACTCCATCCCATGTAACCGGAGCATTATAGAAGTTGCTCAGGAAATAATATGCTCCTCGAAATGTTCTTATCATCCTCTATCAAGCCTCCACAATTCAACATCTATTTCAGCAAACACTCCTTTAATCAGTTCAAACACATCATCCCAATTTGCTCCTCCTCTTACACTTCCGATTTTATACGGCATCGCAACACTCATTGGATCAGAACTCTCAAATAATGCGTAATCTCTTAATTGAATGAAGCATCTTTCAAGAGCCTCGAGGTCTGTGTATTGTTTTCCATCATATCCATATGATTTCTGTGCAAAAAGACTCGCATAAATCTTGCCATCTATATCTGACATGAAATATCTTACGTCACCAATAAGTTCATCAGGATTTTTACCTTTGCAATACGCATGATAATCATTAAAAATCTGGATGTCATGTTCTCTGATTGCCTTTGCAACACCAGAATTGAAAACACCTTTGCAATTCACCTGGTGTGCAATAATATTTGTATTAGCAGACAGTAAGTTACCGTCTATGATTTTAATCATTAGCCCTATCCTCCTGAATAATCTCGTATATAATATCATCGTGATAACTACCTTCGGAATCTTTAATTGCATCTTTTAAGACATGTTTATTTCCACGATGTAGTTCACAAAATCGGTCGTAATTTCTTTCAACTGGATTTCCACCAACCATTCTCCATTCAATTCTGTGATGCCTTTTGACAAGCCGTTCTAGTTCGTTGAACAGACTTGCCCCGATAATTGGATTTCCCCTATCGAAAGATATAAGTCCAAAATTATATGCCTTATCTGCATACCAATCTATATAATACCCTAGATATCCAATTAGCTTATCTCCAGATACTATCGCAAATTGCATTTCGTAATCTTCCGGTCTGTCTTTGATTTCTGGACACCAATTACCCACACCTCCGGTCTCAAATAACATGTCTTCTGTGTAGTATAATTTCTGAAACTCCTTTATAATTTGTTCTTTATACAATATTGCCGGTACTAGCATATACCCCTCCTATATACCATTGAGCCTTTCTCTAATATCCAAGAAAGTATCTTCTCTGACAAACGCTCCGTCTTTGAATACCGTTGTAAGTAAACTATCATCGCTCATTTCCATCAACTGATCCTGACATTTAAGCTGTCCATCTTCCTCGTAAACTCTGCAGCATCCCTTGTGTGATTTCTTCAAGTGACTTGTATCTGTTTTTGGATCTTTATAAATCATCACTTTTTCGCCATTGATGATGCCATATGTCGCTTTCATTGCGATTCCAAATGTATCTCTTGTAGCCACAATGAGTTTTCCGTCCTCTACAATCGCAGTAAAGCAGAAAGCACCAACGCCATATGCGATATTGTTCGCCGCAAACCCTCGTTTTTCTAACTCTCTCCAGATAGTATCTACATTTGATAATGTGCATCCATCTCCGTAGATAATACCGATGTGTGGATCGAGCACTTTATACCCCTTACTGTTTGTGGTTCCTCCGAAAATCTCCCATAACTTTTCAACAGTTTTCACAGAAATATCCACAATGTCTCCGCTATCTGGTCTTACTAACAGCTTACCATGATGATTCATAATTTCTTCCTTGCATTGTGGAAGGATATTATTTATCATATTCCAGTAATCGTAGGTGTCGGATACCATACTAAATGATGTATTTGGATATAATTCAGTGAGTAATCTTTTGACAAAGGTAATTTCATCTCCGTCTACAGAGAAGTTTGCACCCATAACGCTATGCTCTGTCGATACAGCTCCAATGCCAATGCCTTCTTCTCTGCAATTTGCATTGTAATATTTGTCAATATAAGAAATTGCCGGAATCGTAGAAGTCTTATCGAATGATAAAAGCCATGATGCCGAGCATCTTACTGCCTCATCCATACAGGACATTCCTCGCATTCCAAAATCAGCGCAAGCAAGTTTACCACTCATTCCGTCTGTTGTCTTATCGTACCAGTAGTCAGCAATATTTCGATACATATTACCAATCGTTGCATGACAGCATGGTTTCCAAAGTTCTACCTGTAAAATACATTCAATCCACTGAACAAGCCATGCAAAGTTCTCATGTGTATTTGTGATTTCAATGCATGGAATTCCCATTGTAACCATCGTTCCTTCTGGAAGCGCTCTGATTTCTAATGGTAAATATCCCAATCTGTGCAGTTGCACAATTTTATCAATATCATAATTACCATCGCCGATTTGAATATTCATTGTTTCTTTATACTGACTTACCACATCTTCTTCCGTCTTACCAAAGAAATTATCATTGAAATATCCGATAAGATACTCTTTGATAAATGCCTGAAGACCAAAGAATACCATTTTATCCTGATGCTTCAACATAGATCTTCTAGGAACCCAATATGACACGAGCTTCGTCAATCCTTTTGGATACATTCTGTCGTGACACTGTTTGTATGTATCAGATAATAATAAAGCCATTACATCATTCATTTCTATACCTCCAAAACCGTTATCTTCTCATGCTCTCCAGCAAATAAACTTCCTGTTGTGTATAATCTCTCAACTGTATTATCTTCGAGAGATTTTATTAACGTCCCTTTCTCTCTGTCGAGAATTGAATTTTCTGTATGCGTAGCATATGCATAAATTGTTTTAGCTCCGATACGCTTCAGCTCTTTCGCGCTGTAATATAAAGAGCCTCCATAAGCAATAATGTCATCGATCATCAGAACTGTCTGACCACCAAGACCCATTCCATTTGTTCTAACATTCAATCCGAGAATTTTTCCAGTATCCCAGTCACGTTTCTTTTCTCCGTAGCAATATGGCATTCCCTGTAATAATCCTGAATACCTTTTAGCCGCACCCTCATCCGGGAAATATAAGATAATTGGATCTTCTCCAATCTGTTTCAGAACCTCCTTAATATATCTTTCAGGCGTATACACCAGCACATTGTTCAGTAGTGCAGCTCCTACATTACTATGAACATCAAGAACTCTGACAACATCGAACCGTAACCAGTTAATTGCATCCGCAAATCCACGAAGTGTGAACACCTCTCTTTGATTATGTATACGATCCATTCTGGCGTTCGGCAGATATAACAGATTAAGATAAATTTCCTGTATACATGGCATGTTTCTCAGATGTCTTGTCACATAGATTAACGTAGAAAGTTCTTCTTCTGTCTCGAATTTCCAAGTAATCTCATGTGTATTTCTCCATTCCATCTTCGTGAGATTTTCAAGAACAATTCTCTGTGTTCCATCTGGGAAATGCTCTACCTTTACTTCTGTCCCATCTAAAATAATCATTCTTTACTCTCCTATCACATTTATCTGACAGCTTTTCATTACTTCTAATGCAGCTGCATGTTTCTCCGGATTTGATCCTGCGCAGCAGCTAGCGTCTACAGTAACCTCCACATCTGGATATGGATACAGAGTTTTAATAATCAATGCATTTGTAATCACACAAATATCTGTATCTAACCCACATAACTCAATGACTCTCGTGCCATCACCTTCAACATATACATACTTATCTAAGATATGCTGCCAAGAAAAATATCCAAAAGTATCTTTATCTACAACCTCATATGTGCCAGGAATTGTTTCCAGACCAATCTGCCACCCATCTGTTCCCTTAACGCAATGTTTAATTGGTAACTTCTTCCCTTCTGCAGATGAAAAATATGTCTCATCTAAGTGAGTATCTCTTGTAAATACAACCGCATCACCCTGCCGGATATATCTCTCGATCTTTTCCTTTACTTTTGGAAGAATCGCTTTCGCCTCATTGCTTCCTAAAGAACCATCAATAAAATCGTTCTGAACATCTACAACAATCAAAATTCTATTCATTTATCTTATTCTCCTTCTCTTAATTCTCCATTTTCATCAAAGCAACTATCATGTATCTTCGGGACTGTTACAATCAGAACTCCATCGTCCAACTTAATTGAGACTTCATTATCTGTATTACACTCATATAACAGCTCTCCGGATTCATCAACAATAGATATGGTATCTATATCTTCTGTGAAATTTCGGCGCCGCTTTGGAATTGTAATATGTACTGGTGTAGGCTCTGATTCCTCACCATTATTCTCGATATCGCTGCCCGTAGGCGTACATCCCATCATGCCAAATATAACCATCAGTGACAGCATAAAGGCATAAAACCACTTTTTCATCCACTGTCTCCTTTCTCATATTCATCAAGTTTTGCATCAGCAATTTCCTGATGCACTTTAGAAGCGTGTAATCTGTTCTCTTTGCACCAATCGCAACTGCCATGATTTCTGCAAGACGGATCTACAGCTCTTGCTCCTGTGTATTGCTTTCTCTTTTCTTTTCCATGCTTGATTGCTTTATCTAGTGACATTTCAACCACCTCCTTATGATGAATTTTTGCCACAGACTTAGTTTGATTCCAAAAAATTCTTCCAAAAATTTATCTGGATATTGTTTGTAATAATCTGTATATAAATTAACCATAGCCACACCTACCCCGCAAAATTCTCGACTTCTACTATGTTACTGTCCATCAGATAATTCCTTGTTCTTCCTCCAAGATTCAATTCCTTATACGCAGCTTCGATTTCCTCGGAAGTGATTCCGATGTAATCCAGCGTCTGTGCGGGCGAAGAATGATTCAGCATCTTCTGCAAAAGCAAAAGCTTTCTGCTATCATTGTTCGACATCACCATCTGGTGATAGCAAAATGTTTTCCGTAAACTATGTGTAGCAATCCTTATGTTCAGGTGCAAATCGACCGCAATTCCTTTTAAAATCCGGTCTATTGACTGTTTTGATAATGGCTGATTCGTTGATTTCCCCCTATTGGATTCGCTACGAAATAGATAATCACTCAACGTAACGCCTGGCGTATTCTCAAGATATAAAGTTACCGCCTCTATAACGGCGGTATTGATTGTGATATATCTATTCTTTTTTCTTTTCCTTGTATTTCTTGTTTTCTTTTCAAATACTGGGAAGTTATCACGAAATGTGAAATTATCATTGATAAGATTTGAGAATCTCAGCATCCTTAAATCGCTGACTCGAAGTCCAAAGTTGATGCCGACTATGAATAGCATGTTATCTCTGTATCTTTTATTAGAAATGAGAAATTCAGAAATTGCATAGATATCATCCAGACTTTTAATTGGCTCCGCAGCATGTTCCGGTGCTAATTCGCAATGGGTTTCCTCTTTCGCAGGAGCAATTAAACCGGCTGCGGACTTAACCTTACTTCTCTGTAGTGCCTGTAAATCAATTACCTTATTTTTAGCATCTGCAATATTTACAATTTCACCCAAAGCTTACACCTCCTAAATTAGTCCTCTTACAACTCTTTCGTTTACGTCCATCACAAATTCCTGTATTGCCTTATAGTCTGGCTTTTCAGGAAGATCTGTATTTTCTTTTGCATACTTCATCTTCTTTTCGTAGTCATCGACCATTTCAAAGAACTCCGGTATTGGCTGTCTATTACCATCAAGGTATTCACCATTTCTGATTGACATCAGCAGTTCATGTTCTTTCTCTCTGAATGTTACAATCTCTTTTCTCTCAAGAATATCAAGGCACATCATATAGAGCCTGATTAGATGCATCATATGCTTTCCTAATTTGTTATGCTCTATCGCATTCTTATTTCTTTTCCCTACCTTGGCGTAGTCCTTCACCACATTATGCATTTCAGACCACATTGATTTATAATCCCGAAGTGGATATCTTGTTAAATGCATATCCATATAAATTTCGGAATCCATATCTTCCCTATCCGACTTATCGATATACAACTTGATTGCGTCATCCGGATATTCAAAATATCTTTCTTTGAAATCTGCACACACGTTACGTATACTGTTTAATATGTGTTGCTCCTGCTGCGCTTGACCGACAAGCCTTGCTGCTTTATTATCAAGTCTTCTAAGCTGAGCCGTAGCATATCCACCGAAAGCCTGTGCCGCTTTCTTTGAAAGGAACAAATCCTTATTATGTAATAATTCCTGTCCTACAGGAGACAGAAATAAATAATGCTCAGGCTTTAACCCAAGCATCTCAATCGTATTTGGATTGCAATTACAAAGCAAACTTATTAACTTATTGAACGCATACACTGTAGTATCCGTTTTCTCATCAACAAACTGCTCGTAATGTTGATTTGTAAGAATTTCTTCCTTACTATTCAGAGCGCATCCTCTTACATCAAGGTCAGATGTCTCGTTATTTGTTCCATATGCATGACTTCCTCCAAGTCCGATAAGGATGATTCTGTTTCCGAGGTGATCGTTATTTCTAAGGAAATTGTATTCCTCCGACGAGACCATATTTTTAATTGTTTGTAAATCCATCTTACTCCTCCATAATGAATTCATGGATGCTACTCATATAATTCTGAACTTCTTCATCAGAGCATTTCTCAAAGCTTAAACTCAACGGCTTTGTCAGGTCTAAGCTGAAAATCCCCATAATTGATTTAGCATCAATGATATATCTTCCAGATTGCAGGAACACATCTCCGTCTACTCTGGATGTTTTATTTACGAACTCCTTAACTTTGTCAATAGAATTTAACATTACTTTACACATGATAATCATCTCCTCTTCTTTATAATAAAGCGGGTGTGGATTCGCACCACACATAGCCCCTCACTCCCTTCTACCAAATCAGACCCAGTATCGTCAGCTATTTCGCTGTCTAAGACACCGACGGAATCGAACCGCTAGGGGAGCCTATCTGTCATTAGCGTCTACCTATTCCGCCACCGCATTATATCAATCGACTATAATTTTATGACCGTCTATTTCAGTTATCTCGTGTACAAAATAATACATTGGACACGGGAGCTTTGAGAAGATTTCCTCCTCAAACTTCCTTTTTACATCTTCTTCATTATTTGCGACCATTAAGCAAGTCTCATTATCGCAATCATCCATATAATTTATTTCATACAACTTCATAGATAAACCCTCCACTGTTAAGCTTTACTTAATTGATAGCATGAGCAAAAGAATCTCGGTAAATACTCTACACTCCAATCAAACATTACTTTATCTTTTGCCTCGAATACATAATAATCTGGAAGTCCAGAGCACTTTGGAGTCCGAAGAGTTTTATGTATGCAATATTTACACCTTTTGTGTCTTTTTCTATATCTAACTACCTTTTCATCCATAATAACTATCAGCCTTTCTTAAATATAAATGGAGCTGAGGGGAGTCGAACCCCTGTCCAAAAATATTACTCACTATGAATCTTTACGCTGTTTTGGAATCATGTACTGATTTCTATCCACCACTCTGTTCTTAACTATCTCAACCAATACAGGTGTTCATTTACAGAGAACCGTATACAAATTATGCTTGTTTTTGAACCTCAGTATCTACCAGCAATATCTCAATACATTTTGGTGTAGCAACTTAGGCTACTGCTAACATCTGTCTGTTTGCGTTTGTGTTTAATGGTTGATGATTAAGTCATCACTCTAGCGAATTCATAACTTTCATACCCCTGTCGAAACCTTTACAGCCCCGAAAATCCATCCAGCTATCGCCCTGTTTACTGGTGGTAGGAGGCTCGTTTCCTCCTATGTCTGGTCACGCGGTTACGTCGCTTCTGCAGGCTCCAAACTATTCTCCCGTAACCCGGATACCGATATCACCTAAGTCGGAAGGGTTCTCTCCTCAAAAACTACCCAAGACTTTTGGAGTGTTGCTCGTTATCAACGCACTTATCTGTTTTCATGCACTGAATAAATCATATACCGAGCAAAGTCTTCTACAATAGGTGTTACAGATACCGCCTATTGTCTGCTGTAGAAAATCAACAGGGCAGATGTGACTCCACCCTGTCAAACATCAATTTTATAAACCAAGTTCCTGAATGACAGGTAAAACCTCGTCTTTTAATTCAGGATAGAACTTATCAAGTGTATCCCTTGCATTTAAAGGCTTATCAGGCTTTGTATACCTAGCACATTCCCAGTCCACTACCATCTGGACAAAATCACTATGTGTCTTTGCCTTAACAGAATGATGCCTGGAATGGTTCCTATGCCAGTTATGTACTGATTTATAATCAAAAATCATATACAGAAACACCTTATCCAAATCATGAAGGATTCCTCTCAAGGTATTATGTCCGAGTAGTTCTTTCTCTACTCTTCTAAATGCTTTTCTGTGCTTAATCGTGTAAGCAATTTTAGCTTTCTGCATTTCTTCCTCCATTCGTTTATCTTAATCATCCCAGTCACCTCTAAATGGGTTGTTTGGACATGTTTCGCATTTATGTACAAGCTCTCCGTTTTTATCTACAGAGTAATCATCTCCATAGCCTTCACATTCATAGCAGTAGTCAAACTCATCTTCATCCATATTGGTATTGCCTCCGTCAGAATTTTAAAACCCTGACAGCAAGATCATACTCTTTAGCCAGGTCTATCATTGATTTTGTTCCTCTACTTTCCCCGTCCCAAAACGCTACCAAAGCATCTGCGTTTTGAGCCATCTCTCTGTTTCTTATATATCCAGCCGCTTTGCCATACCGTTCCCAGTCTGCCGGGAAGTATGCAACATGGAAACCATTTTCTTTTGCATACTTCTCTCCCAGCCTGTCTGCTCCTCTTGCGGTTCCGCAAACTATGGATATTTCATCACTGATGTTCTGCAGCAGACGATTCATATTTGCTTTTAACATTTCGTAGTTCGCAAATGACCGGCTACCTGCAATTATTACTCTGAACATATTTTCACCAGAATTACTTTCCTCGCTGTCTCTTTGCTTCTTCGAGAATCTGACGAGCATTTCTTTCTCTTTCAGAAGCCGCAAGTCTACGATCTGCTGCCTGTGAACTTGAATCATATGCAATTCTGCTTCCTTCAGCTCTTTCTCGTGTCTTTCTCGCTCCCTCACGAACTCGCTCCAGCATCCTCTCACTCTCGTTGTTCATATTAAGAGAGTCCATACTCTGATGAAGCTCAATAATCTGGCTATCGGCTTCCATCTGAAAGACTACCTGCTCTTTTTCTTCTTTTAGACGCTGTAAATCATCAGCCGCCTGCTGCATAATATCTTTCTGATGGGCTTCGGCTTCTTTCATCTCTGCGATTGTATCCTTTAACACATTGATTTTATTTTCCAGAGTTGACTTCTTCATCGCATACTGCATTGCTTCATTTTCATTATTACTATCAATACACTCATTCATCTGCTTCGTGACTCTCATATACTCTTTATTCGCATTTCGCAGATCGTTCTGTGCCGCCTGTCGTTTCCCTGAAATTTCTGCAAAGCTCGTAGATGCTCTGTTGTAAAATTCCTCTTTCTCTCGAATCGCTGCATTGTAGTAATCTTTTGCTCCCTCTGGGGTCTGAGCATCCTGCCGCATCACCTCGTCAGTTCTGCCCTTCATCTTTACGCGAAGCTGCTTTCCAAAGACGGTTCCGAAGAGAATGATTACAGCAAGTACGATTACAACAATTATCATAAACATGAAGTTTGTCATAATATCCTCCTATTCTGCGTCAATTCCATACTGGTTACAGAGAGATTTGAGACCTCCGCTATACCCACTTCCTACAGCCTTAAATTTCCATTCGCCATTATGACGGTAAATCTCGGCAACAACCAGTGCTGTTTCTGTAGAAAAGTCCTCACTAAGATCAAATCTCATCAATTCTTCACCAGTATCTGCATCAACAACTCTGACGTATGCATTTTCAACCATTCCAAAGTTCTGGAGTCTGTTTTCTGCATCGTATATTGTCACAGTCACAGCGATTGTCTCATAATCAGTTGGGATCTGATCGAGTTTAATATTGATTACCTCGTCATCTCCGTCTCCATCTCCGGTGCGGTTATCGCCCATATGAATTACGCTTTTTGAGCTGTGTGACAAGTTACCGTAGAAGATGAAATCTCCGTCTGACCCCACCTTTCCGTTTGCTTTCGTCATGAAAGCTGATGCGTCAAGGTCGAAATCTGCCTCTCCGTCATAATGGTTAATATCCCAACCAAGACCCACGAAAATATTCTTTAATGAAGGGCGACCTTTTGTAAGATCGACCCTCTGTCCTTTACTTAATGATACTGACATGTTTCTTCTCCTTCGCTATTATTCTCAGCAAGATTCTCTGATACCAGAAGAATTTAACCCCAAAAAAATCTCTCAAGAAACCTATCTGGATTTTTCTTCCAGTATTCAGTTATCTCTGCATTATTTATATCTATTAGTGAGTTCGCTGATACTGGTGTCATTCGTTCCCTGCCCGATCGCATTGAATTTCCATTCACCATCTTTCTTGTAAACCTCCGCAAACACCATAGCAGTCTTTCCTGCATAGTTTTCTGACAGGTTGTATTTGCAAATTTCTTTTCCAGTTGCATCATCAACTAATCTGATGAATGCATTTTCGATCAGACCGAAATCCTGTTTTCTGGACGTGCAGGCATAGATATTCACAACAAACACAACTTTTTCCACGTCTTCTGGCATCTTGTCCAAATTTACTGTGATCTGTTCATCGTCGCCAGCTCCATCACCAGTAAGATTGTCACCATGATGGTAGACACAACCATCTTCGGCTGATCTATCTCCATAGTAGACCACGCCTCGATATTTATTACCTTTTCCTAAGATAATGGCAGATGCATCGCAATCGATATTTGGCTTATGACCAAATAATCCCTGTTTTGCTGCATCCCAACCGAGACCTACAACTACCTTCTTTAAACCTGCGACCTCTTTTGACAGATTGATTTTTTGACCTTTTACCAAGCTTACTGACATATTCATATACTTCCTTTCTTATAAATTCAGACCAAAGTTTCTACAAATGGCAGATAAACCACCAGCGAACCCAGACCCAACAGCATTGAACTTCCACTCTCCGTTTCTACGATACAGCTCTCCGGCTACAACTCCTGTTTCCAGCGAGAAATCTTCATTCAGTTCATACTTAAACAGTTCCTCATTTGTATCTGCATCGTATGCTCTGATATATGAATTATCTACCATGCCAAAATTCTGCAGTCTATTCTCAGCATCATAAATAGTAGCTGCAAAACTGATTTTGGAGATATTTGCCGGAATCTTGCTAAGCTCGACAATCATTGTTTCATCATCCCCGTCGCCATCTCCTGTTCTGTTGTCGCCAGAATATGTCAGTGATCCACTTGGATGCTGTGGCTGACCATAGAAAACAAAATCCTGTTCTCCTGTAACTTTCCCGGAATCATCAGTAAAAAACGCAGACACATCAAGATCGAATTCTGCATCTCCGTCATACCGATTAAGATCCCATCCGAGCGCAAAGACTACTTTTCTGAGTCCTGCATTACCTTTTGTCAGATCAATCTTCTGACCTTTGACTAAACTAATTGACATTTCTCATACCTCCTTAATGTCTATTATCAACAATCTTTCTGATAAGATCGATTGGGATAACCATAAATGCAAGAGCAATAATTATAATCCACTGATGTGGATTAAGCGCGGTTACTTTGATGAGCGAACCTGCAAAATCGCACAAAATAACAGTCATGGCAAAAATACCAATAGCTATATACGAAAACAGCTTATTCTTTCCGATACCTTTGAATAAATTGACATGCTCAGTGCGGATATTAAATCCATTAAATACTGCCATGAAACATAATAAAGCAAATCTTGCTGTCATAGATTTGATATCCGATGCAAACATATTTGCTACTGGACTGAATGTGATAATTCCATATAATGTGATGAATGCTGTAGTGCTGATTGCGATCCGTTTTTTCGCTCCTCTGATAAAGAGACCAGAACCCTTTTTAATAGGTCTTTCTAACATATATTCCTCTTTCGGAGGTTCTCCGCCAAAGGATAATGAATTCAGAGAATCCATTATGATGTTGACAATCAGAATTTGAACTGATGCAAGAAGCGCTCCAGTCGCAACCATTGGATAAATCACACTTAGAATCAAAAGTGCAATATTGATTGGAAGCTGGAACTCAAGGAACATCATGATATTGTGCATGAACGTTCTTCCAAGTTCAACCGCTTTTACTACACTTGCAAAATTATCATCAGTCAGTACGATATCTGATGCCTCTTTTGCTACATCAGATCCACCCTGCATTCCGAATCCGACATCCGCCCTCTTCAGTGCTGGAGAATCATTCACTCCGTCACCAGTCATCGCCACAGATTTTCCAATTTCCTGAGCAAGAGTCACCAATCTCAGCTTTGTGTTCGGTGAACATCTGGAAATAACTCTCAGTCGAGGAATAAGACTTTTCACTTCTTCATCTGACATCGCTTCAAACTCATCGTTTGTGATTGCTAAATCTCCAGCCATGTAAATTCCGCATTCTTCTGCTACCGCCTTTGCAGTTTCGAGACAGTCACCAGTAATCTCGATGACCTGGATTCCTGCTTTGTGTGCCATTGCAACAGCTTTAGGAACCTCTGTTCTAACCGGATCAACAACACCAATAATGCCAAGAAGTGTCATATTATTCGGAAGCTCGTTTTCGATAAGCTCACCATTCGCTTTCGTTAAAGCAATGCATCTCATCGCGCTCATTGTCATGAGCCTAATATTTTCTAACAATCTACTTTTGTCGCTGTCAGTAAATGTCTGGATGCCATCTCCGAGAGCTGTCGTACATCGTTCAATTAACTTCTCTGGAGCGCCTTTATAATACGAAGTATTGTCTAAACAGGTTATTGCAGAATATTTATTCGCACTGTTGAAAACCTGCTTAGTTTTGACATGTAAATTATTATGCGTTCTCTGATACTCATCGGTATTAACAAGCGTTAAAACTGCTCTGTCGATTGAATTACCTCCTGTAATTTCTCCATTTCCATCAAATACCGCACTATTATTTAAACAAATATTTGCAACTATTTCGTTCCAAAGTTCTGAAGATGTCTTCACCTCATCAGCGAACCCATCGATGATTTTCTTTGGTGTCATAACTCCTGTTGTCAGAGTCCCTGTTTTATCAGTGCAGATAATATCTACATAGGCAAGCTCTGGAATTTTTCCCGGATTTTTTGCTAGAATATTAAACTTCTCCATTGTCTTTACATTTTGCTTTGTTACTAGCTTTACAATAAGTGGAAGTCCTTCTGGTACTGCTGCAACAATGATTGTCAGCGCCACAGAAAAATTCTGTGCAATTTTCTGAATTACTTCAAGGATATTTCCACCGAAGTAATTACTGAATCCAACTTTAGCTATACCGGCTCCGGTAAGAACTGCAAATGTAACTGCTGCTGCAATCGTTCCCCATTTTGAAATGAAATCGCTCAAATTATCCAACGCAATATCGAGCGCCGTCTTTGGAGATTCCAATGTCTGCATCTTAACCATCGTATCTCCGTTGACTGTATTAACACCGACATCGGTAACGACCATCTTTCCTTCGCCAGCCATAACTGTAGTTCCTGCAAAAAGACAATTCGGATTTGTATAGGCAGATGTCGAAGTGGTTTTTGCGTGTATGTAACCAGGAATCGGTGATTTTTTACATTCCTTTGTTTCGCCATTGATTGCTGCATTATTTACAGAAATTTTTCCCTCTACGATATAACCATCGGCAAATATTTCCTGCCCCATTTCAATGCATACAATATCACCTACTACCAGCTCATCCTTATTAATTGTCTGAACTTTCCCATCACGAATCACATCACAATACCTAACTGCCGTCTTTGCCCGTAATTCTGCTGCTGATTTCTGTACACCGAGACCGGTCTTTACAGCAATTACAGTTACGATTGCAAGGACTACAAGAATCATGATCGGATCAGAAAGCTCCATCACTCCCATAAAGCCAAGGAATAACTGCAGAACAGCGATTGCGATCAGAATCATTGTGATTTTTTCACTTAAAGCTTCTTTTGCAAAGTCATACCACTTTTTCATTTCCGGTTCTGGAAGCTTATTGCTACCATGAAGTTTTCTACTCTCCAGAACCTCCTTGCTACTTAATCCATTCATTAATTTGCTCCTTTCTTTTATTTATCAAAAAATGATGAGACATACATTTCTGTACGCTCACCATTATTGATTACAACTACATACTTTTATCTTTGTTCCTATCTTTGTTTGGATGTCTGCCTTTGAATTTCTTTCCGCCATACTCTTTGGTATATTTCCTATTTGATTTACACTGATTGCAGTTATTTCTGTTTTTACAGTACCAACATCCGTCTTGATCCATCCAGTACCATTTAGGCATCGATGGCTTCGGTTTCCTTTTGGCTTTACCCATCACTACAGTCTCCACGGCGCATAGCCTAAACCGTGCAACATCATATTGCTCACCCCGGCTGATGTCGAGGATGGTGGCGAACCCCTCCATGAAGACATTACCGAATCGTCGTCAAACTCCCATGTCTCGCTCATGTACATCGGTCTTTGGCTTACCATCTTATATATTTCAAGCTGCCTATACATTAAATTTCTGAAATCAGATGCAGACATCGAGATAATACTCACGTCATCCGGTATACATACCACACTTGCGGTATTATCCCTTATCACATCATTAACGATATTATATATTCTGTTGATATCTTCAAGTGTATGGTGCTCCTGATTATATCTCACTACTAACAGTCGATTATGTATGGTAATACAATCAACAGGAAGTCCTTCTACGGTTCCTACATGACTATTGTACTTATCTACAATTTTCATGATTGAAAGCTGATCTGAGTATTTTGCACCCAACTTCGTACTCACAAATTTGCACAACTCTGCTTTAAGTTTATCCACCACATCCATACTAAACAGCCTCCTTAAATTTGAGGAGATCACCTTCCCAAAATAGCCATTCTGGACTCTCCTTCAGACTGATTAAGCCACTGTCCTCTATGTGTGCGGTAAATACCTGACCTACGCAGTTTTGGATAAATTTCTTATATCGATCATTCATTGTTGCATAATTCTTACTAGAAACAACACGCTCAACGTTCACCATAACCTTTTCATCTTCTTTGATGTCATCATGAATTTCTTTACCGCTAAGCATCGTAAGATAAGCATCGATATATTCATCTGGGATACCTTTCGTTCTTGCTTCCTTGACGAATTTCCTTCTTTTTTCTCTGTTCAATTCAATCACCTCCTTACATCTTAATCGTTCATGATGTGCTCATGATGTTTTATTCCTAGCCGATTTAACAAATCAACTAGCCCATCATTATATCCATCCGTATAGCCTGCGTCATATCCGCCTTCGTCATAAGATGGCATTTCGCAATTCTCCTTATTATCTTCTATTAAATCAATAATAGCTGACTTAATATCTTCCATATTAATGTTCATTGAAAACCACCTGCTCTCCGCTCTGAAGCGACCAACACCCACCATCAGTAATCGCACATTCAGTACAGTTGCCCGCACATTCAACCGCATCATCTCTCGCCGTCGTTGTTCCGTCTCTATACCTTACATGAGCTTCTGGAAGATTGAATGGGTTCTCCATTTTAAATCCTACCCAACCGCTTAAAATCAAATGTAAATTGACTGGAATCGGATATGAAAGTAGTATTTTATTTACAATCTCATACTTCTTTGTGAAGCACAGAATCTCGCAGTGCGGATTTCTCTCAGCCACTTCAATCATATGTATTAAATATTCCTCATCAGGAATGTCGCCAGAAACATGGAATCTAAAAAATCGAGACATCATAATTGACGCCTCGACTTCTCTCCAATACACATCTGGTTTAGTTTTCAACAAGTCATAATTATGCTGATACGCTTCCCTTACAGTTTTTCGTAATCTCTCAAGCTTTTTCGCATAACATTTCTTGCTGCATTCACAATCGCTTCTGCATGTGATTCCTGCAGGTAACGATACGCTCGGAATCTTTCCAAGCTTTGAATTTCCACTACTGATTTTTACTTCCATACTACACCACTCTTTCAAATGAGTTATATAGCATAATAAATTTACCCATGATTGTTCTGTCGTCATGGTAATGACCGAAATACCAACGTGTAAACTTTGTAGACTCCATAATCTCATCGAAATAATTTGTCAGTACATCGTGCTTGTACATTCCATGAGAAAATATAGCAGCTATTTGCTGCGGACAACAATGCGATACGATAAAATCAACTTCATTATTATTTGCTTTCAGCATTTCTTTCCCGAAGTTCATTTCATCTTCCGTTGGAAGCTCTCGTTCCCACCATGACAGACCTTTGATTCTGAACATTTTCAGGTCTTTCTGCCATTGCTTTGCGACCTCTGTAAATTCATACCAGGACTCAAATTCATCCGGATCAAGAATCCCGTCATCAATATCGTGGCTACTGGCTCCTCCGAATGCAAAGAATTTCTTTCCACAAAAATCAAACACATATCCTCTGAGTAAGTGGTACACATTGTCCCTTATTCTCTGAGCCTTTCCGCCATGAAAATCAACTGTTTCAAATTCATCACTATAAAGTCTGTCAAAATTCTCGTGATTACCGGAAACGAATACAACTGTAGGTTTTATTTTTGACAACCTATTGAGACCTAATGTCTCATACCCATCTGCGTCGTTCCAGATCCCGAAATCTCCACAAACAATGATGAAATCCTCTTCAGTTAATTTCTTCATTATACTAAACTGCCTTATTTTTATCCAATCGCCGTGGCAGTCTCCTGTTATGTATACGCCCATTATTGACCATCTCCTTTCTGCATCTAGGGAATGGACATTCATCACAATTTCCGTACTGACATTTCGCATCAGGATTATCTGCAATAGCTTTAAGTGTTATTACAAGACACCACACTGTAACTACGAAAACAATCAGTTGGAGACAAGAATTAATCATTTTATCACCCCTGACTTTTATTCTACAAGCGTCCATCCGGTTATTGAATCATGACCAAACATCTTCGCAACCAGAAAGGCATCATATCCATCAACCAGCTGCCCGCCTGCCTTTATAATTACCTTTTGAAATCTACCTGTGTCATAAAACTCCTGAACTCTTCCTGCGATAGCTTCGGGCTTAACCGCTTCCATCTCAAGTTCCATTGGAACATACACATCTTTCAACTCATACTGTCTTGCAACAGCAATGATTCCTTTTAATGGGAAGAGTCTTGCCGGAATAATCTTCGCTGCGTCAACTTCTAATATTCCATCAAGAATTTTTACAACTATACCCTCCATAGTCCCTCTTACTGTTGTACAAATAACATCACATCCCATACGGATATCAGGACTAAGTTCTTCTGGCACGGAAAACCAGTAGGCTTTCTGTGAGTCTGATTTCAATTTAACTCCTACAAATGTTGCCATAGTACATTACCTCTTTCTATCGGCTCCCTGATTTGAACAGTAATTTATTCAAACATGAATATCAGAAACGGCTTACTAAGCCATGCAATTAAATTTGCAAAAGTATCGTTATCAGTCTCTATGACCGAATAACAATACATGTTTTCACCAATTTTACACTTACCGTATGTGTCTTTAACTAAAACTCAAATATCCTTTGAGGAAGAAAATAGCGTGTTTATTGATTGGAGATTAAGTAGAGCTTAATGCACGCTATGGGTTTTGTGATATGAAATTATATGGACATAAGGTTATGGTGTATAATGCATTGCAAAGCGATTGGAGAAGTTAATTTTCACTCGAAAATTTATATTCTTCTTTTATAATTTATAATCAACACCCTCTAAGGGATGCCTTTTACAATATAGACCTTCATCGCTGAAAGCCAACAGTTATGTACTGTCAGACACTGATATCATACTATCCTAAATTACTGTCCAAATCAGAGAGCCGATGGCTCCCTTATTCCTGCTTCTCAGTCTGATTCATACCGAGGAAAGCATTCATCACATCCTCGAACGAATCATTTACATCAAATACCGGAGTATATTCAACTTTGGTATTCACCTTTGCAGCATCGATTTCAGATGATGTCTTATCCGCATCAGAAATAATTTCTTTCACAGCTTTCTTTGCAGCATCTCTGTCATATGCTTCTACGCTGGTCACTTCAACATCGTACTTGTAATCAACCGGATCTCCTGCTACGTTGAATTTATGACCGATTTCTGTTTCCACACGATTACAAGGCTTGAATCTCATCATGAAAGCAACTGCACTATTAAGCTGCTGTCTGTATTTATTGACAGCCACAGCCGCATCAATATCCAGATCGATTGACTTCTTCGCATTGTTGATTGCAATAGTGAGTTTCTCCTTCTCTCCAATCATAAAGAGCATTGCCTTGATTACATCATCATTTGCAAAGAATTCTTCCTCCACTTTGACTTCCTCTTCAAAGTCTGTTGCATCTGGATTTACCTTGCTACAGAGATGATTTCTTGTCTGTGTGAGACAGTGATCTCGTTTCTGGATACTCAGAGCAGCTGCGCTAAACATCCGATTCAGAAAATTTTGATATCTGAACGCTTCTTTTAAATTCATGGTTTTATCCTCCTTCTGTTATAATTTGACTCCGTCGGTAGGCAGATGAAATTTCTTTACGAACATGTCGAATTCTTCATCTGGCATCTGCGAAAGATTATCCTCACACGTTTCTCTCGTGCATTCTCCATAGTCTGCATATCCGAAAAATTCTTCAACTTCTTCATGTGTTGCACGATTCAAAACATAATCAATCATCATTTCTTCAATATCCATGTGAGCCTCCTTATGTTCCAAATTCTTCATCAATAGCTGCAATTAACGGATCAAAATATTCATGTTCCGCTTTCTCTCTTGCAGCAACTGCATCTTCATATTTTTCAAAACAACCAAGATGTATTTTCTTTCTATGTAATGTGATATATGCTCGATATCTATTATGCTCCTGGTCTAACCACACACCAGTTCTTCCAGTTTTGTTATTCTTACTGATAGTTCTGTTCTTAATTCTGGTTAGCTGCGTATGGTATTTTCTCATTATTGCATAGTGCTTTGCAAAGTGTATTCTTGCAGCATCTGCTCTTGATACTCGTCCTTCGCTTGTCATAACCTCAGTCATATGTATTACCTCTTTGTTCTCGGTTTACTCTGTCAATACTGACTACGGCAGTAAGCATCACGCCGAGCATAAGCCCGACGAGAAAGCAAACCGCACCAATGATAATCATTTTGACCACCATATTTATCATCTCCTATTCATATTTGAATTTCTTACCGGAGTCGGATTCATAGAACATATCTCTCAGAGTACAAATATCCCTCGGGACACTGTCAACATCTTCCACATCATGCAGTGTTTTTACCCATGAGTAGAACTGATTTGCAATAGGAGTAACCAGTGCTGATGTTCTCTTCGGGTCGATATAGCCTTTTCTGATTGCCTCATGAGCGATAGATCTCATGAACTTCCAGAAATGGTAGTATGCCAGTTTCAGCTTAACCATGTATCCATCTGAATCTTCAACCACAAATCCTTCAATGAGTCTTCCGTTGTATCTGTAATCTTCTACCATCACTTCGTTGTACCAGTCAAAGAACTCCTGCCATGTATCGATCTCATAGCCAAGCTCTTTATGTGGAATATTCATTGAGTCAGCCACGTCACACATATCCTCATAGCTCAGCTTCTGGAACTTCATATCGTTTACTACAATATCAAGCAGAAATACTTTACTTTCTGGGTATTTGATGATGTGCGGGTCACGCTCCATGTCTACATTTTCAAACACAAAGGATACGTTATGCTCTTTTGAATACTCATTTACTTTGTCAAGCGTTTCTTCGCCGAGCTGTTTCTGAAGTGCCTCCATAAACCATTCTGCGAATGCTCCTTCCGGATTGGATTTCGTTGTCACAAACAGCTCTCCTGTTTCTGGATTATTCGCAACGATTCCGAGATATCCGTTTTCCTTAACATACGCTCTCACTGGGAATGACAGCTTGTCATGCAACATCTCAAGTTTTGTTTCTGGACGCTCATTCACATTGAAGAACTTATCGTATGCTCTGGCTACAACTTTCTGCTTTGGAATGTCGATGTACAATCCTCTTGCTTTTGTTGTCTGTTCGTCCCAGATTTTGTCATAAAACGCTGTTTTGGTGAAGTTGAAAGATGAAATATTGCCGTATTGTTTTTCTTTGATGTATTTGTTACGACGTAACTCAAAAATCCATTCTCCAACAGAATCAGCGCCGGACTCTAACTTCTCTGGTTCTCTAAAGACGGTGTTCTGTACTTCCACCGGAATGAAAGACCCGTCGTTATCGAGGATAACTGCTCTCAGATTTCCACCGAACTCAACTCTGCCTTCAAGATTGAAGACATGATCGTTGACTTTTACCGGAAGACCTTTGGTGTTTCTGTGACCATGAACCTGATAGAATTCATCACCCATCTTTTCAGCGAAGGTAGATGCAACCTGTTCTGCATCATTATATCTTCCAACACCCTTAATCATCTGGCTTGTAGCAACTGTGGTTAAATTATCCGGGATAAAACTCAAGCCCGCATGGGTGGCAAGCACTGTCTTTCCACGAAATTCATAGTAAGCACACTGTCCCATTCTTCTGTAAAGCTTTCTGATTGACTTCTTGTCGATTCCAGCATCTTCAATCTCAGCTTTTGTATGGAACTCAAACTCCTTTGAATTGCTTACTTTATCATGCGCCCAGTCCCATAACCACCGTTCGTGATTTCCTTCAAGCAGAAAAACATTCGGCTTATCGTAGGTTGAAAGCAGGAACTTCAGGACATCTGCATTTTCGATTCCACGATCTGTATAGTCACCACAGAAGATGTAGAACTCATCATCCTTAAATCCGCCATTCATCTCGAAATATGTATTCAGCGCAGTCCTGCATCCATGAATATCTCCGATATGATGGATGCGCTTGTACTGATTCAGATCGAATTTCTTCATAAACACAGCGTTTAACTCATTTGGTGCGATAACATTAATACCGGATGGAATTTTCTGTGTCTCAAATCTCGCATACATCTTATCAATCACTTCTTCCGGTACTCTCTTCAGCTCCTGCCGTCCACGATTTCTTTCCTTTGTAACTTCAATCGGAATCGTAGTAAAATCAACACAATACATTCTGTATCTGTATTCATCACACATCTTCTTGTATCTATTCATTTCTGCTGTTTTGGAGTTTGTGGCATCAATTACTGTGAACTCTCCGTTTCTCATTCTGGTTTCCAGAATATTAAACAGTGTTTTCCATACTACTCCGCCATTTGCCTGATTAATTGCGTGTGTTCCATCCGGCATCATCTGAGGGCTTGAACACATCATTCGGATATCATCAGCGGATAATGCATACTGCTTCAACCCATTCTGTTCAATCCATGTTGATTTCCCGCATCCGGCACTTCCTCTTAATAACAGTAAAACTCTCATGATTTTCACCTCATATCTGTTTCTTATTTTCCAGTTTATTGCACAAGTAACTTTGCTCCCGACCTCACCCATTGCCTTTACGCATGGCGATATTTCAACCACAGCAACGTCTCAAGTGCATTGCCGATAGTCTTTTCAGTCTTTCTATCGAGGAGCAAGGGGATTAGTGTTTCCCATCTTATTCTACCAAGGTATTTCTTGAGCCAGAAAAGGAATAACGGCTCTGAGGTAACGCCTTACGCATTGCCGAAGCTCATCGTTTCGCTTTGATAGTGCAATACTACCTAACCTCTATTTCTTTTACGCCCGAATACACAAACTGATATGCACCAACCACAACACATTCTTTCAGTGTATCCACCCTGGGTTCCGACCGCTACTTACAGCCGTGGTATGTTATCTCAACCGGGCAAAATCCTATGCGATTTGAAACAATTTCTTTGCTTCTCTTTTTAATCTCGCAAGGAATGATTTCGTTGTATATTTTCCAGCAGGAATATTTCTCAGCGCCTCCTCGCACACCGGACACACCATTCTCCCCTCTGGGATTTGCTCATTACAGAAAATGCACGTATTATCTTTACTCATCCCGCTCCCTCTTTTCATCCAAATATTCGCAAGCAGCTCTAAAGAATTGCTTCTGTGTTGCGATATCTTCATCAGTAATTTCTCCAACTCTATCAAGTTCTCTTTTGATTGCTTTGTTCTGTCTTGAAAGCTGTACGAAATTCTGTGTTATTCTTATTACCTGTGTCGCAACAAGCACAGTTGTCATTACAATAAGATACTTCTCAGCCATATGTATGCTCCTTTCTTTGTTTAAACTGTAATCTAATGTACGGTAACCTGGAATTCATCGCCGGTATCCCGCGTGCCTGGAGACTCGACTTGGTACTGAAGTTATTGATTCTCAGTGTGTTATGGTTAGTTTATCGATTTTTTGTCGTAGTCTTCTGGGTCTGATCCGGATGCGGCAGCGCCTGCCGTGCTGGAGGCGTCTCCTCCTTTCCTTCTCAAGGTGTTACTTCCACTAACAGTAAGAAGCACTGCAAAGCAGTAATATCATTACGGTTTAAAACATGATATTTTCTTTTGTGATTTTCTCTTTGGATTCTTTATTAGAATATTCCAACCATGAAATCCATTTATGATTCTCTGTGACATCCCCGGTCACGTCGTATACCCTCGCGCCTATACGAGTTCCAAAGCATTTACTCTTCGGATCATACATGATGGTTGCGTTATTTCTAATAAATCTCTTGAATAAAATAGAAGCAAACCAATAGCTATTAGATCCAGAAAATGAATCAATAACACCTTGATTTGCTCCATTCGAGGTAAGCCGACATATAAATTTCATTGCATTATTCATAAATCCACCTCTTTTATTACTCGGCTACTAATACTTGCGATTTCTTGAGGAAAATATCTATATATAGCAGCCGAGTTTCTTATTTAATTATTTTTCACTTGCGTCAACAACTGTCGCATCTGCTCCCTGAACAGTAACCCAGCCATGTTTAAGTCTTGCTTCTGCTTCTGTCATCTGGATAAGTTCTGGTGTTAAGCTCTCAGATTTCAGCTTATTTGCTTTAGCTTCTGCTTCTGCTTTTGTAACCTTGATATCTGCTTCATTCTGTGCCTTAATAAGAGCTGTTTCTGCCTGAACTTTTGCAGTTTCCTGTTCTACCTGAGCCTGCTGCTTCTGCTGCAGTGCTGTTACTCTATTGTCGATAGATTCTTTCAGCTTATCGTCTGGATGAACATCAATAATACTTGCATCAAGCACCTGAATACCGTACTCTTTCTCAAAAGCATTGTTCAGATACTCTGTAATCTTATTGTTGATTTCACTACGATTTCCGGAGTAGATATCCATCATTGAGTAGTCCGTCGTTACCTCAGATACTTTGGATTTGAGAACAGTCTTCACTCTACTGCTTACTATTGCTTCTCCGTCCATTCCTTTGAACTTCTTATATGTATCCACAAGTGTTTCCGGATTGAATCTGTATGACATCTGGAAACTAATTGCCAGCATCGCATCATCAGATGTGGAAACTTTAAAGGAATCGTCCCCTTCGCTTCCCTCTCTGCTATCTTTACTCAGAATAATCTGCTCATTACTGATTGTGAAATTCTTTACTTTCTTCATTGGAGATACAACATGCCATCCTGTACTTAATGTTTCTCCAGAAACACCACCATTGATGTTATACACAACAGCCTCATATCCCACAGGGATCTTTTCTACACAGTTCACAACGCATATCAATGCGACAATGACAACTACTGCTGTTGCAATAGCTCCGATTAAACCATTTTTCTTCTTAGTTTTCTTCATTTTCTTCCTCCTCTGACTCTGAATCATTTTCCTCATAGTTGATAATATTTAAAATTCTCTTCACCAGTTTCAGGAGTAAACCTCCCAAAGGAATAAAGATGAAGGAAATCGCAAGCCATAACACAACAGCCGCAAGAAATACCAGGAACCAAAATACTGGATTCATTATCCTCTGCCTCCGTTTTTCTTTTCTAATAACTCTTCGATATTTGAAATCTTTGTATCAAGTGCATTCCATCTCTGATACGACAGATCATCTCTTTCATCCAGGTATTTCCATCCCAAGATACATATAATTACCGTTGCACAAATTAATAATGTGCAAATTACGAGTCCAATCATAGACACCGCCTCCTTTAAATAATTTATTTATCTTATTCAGCACGATTCATTGCCTTTTCAAGCAATTCCAATCCATGCTTAATACGATCTGCATACTCTGGGTCGTCTTCCAAATGAGGATAAACTCCGCAATCATCTTCATTCCCATGTAAATGGCATTCATGAATCCATCCAGTCCCTGATAGTTGCATTGGCGGAAATTTCTTTCTATCTGGATGAGTAAATGAATTCCAGTAGTCATGATCCCATCCATTTGTGTCTAAATCGACATCCTCATATCCTAAATCTTGAAGAACATCTGAAATCATGTATGGATTAAACGGCGAAATGTTTGTAAAATCCACACCGAAATCGTAGCTGCTACCATCCGTATTTTCTGGGTCGAACTTTGTGACCTCGTTAATTGCAACCAGAACCATATCTGTAAGGTTTGTCTTTTCAACATCATCCATATGGTACATTGATTTTTGATTATGTAATAACATTCTGCCCTCCTGATTACCCGTAACTTACTTCTGTTTTATCTTTTCTCAGTCCCACAAAAACAGGGAACTGCAAGCTTTCAAGCCCGGTTCCCTTGTCCTGTGAAATCTCTTTATATTTTACTTCGCAAAGTGTTCCTGTCAGATCATCTCTATTTTGCCAGAACTTTTCTCTTTGCTCATCAGTGAACCCTGAACCAACTTTAACCTCATTGCCTTTATATTCCAGAACGAAAGCTCCAAGAGTTCCTTTCAGTCTTCCGGTTCCTCCCTCACATCTGATAATCGGTAAGTCCATAGTATAGAATCTCTTCACTTTGAGAATTCCTTTATGCCGTGTTCTTCTATACGGAACGTCCGTATTAATCATCAGTCCTTCTTTGTCCTCGCGAACCATCTGTTCCAAAAGTTCATCTATTTTGGACTGATCGTTTCCATGATACAGGACAGGCAGAACCTTAACAGCGCCGTCTGTATCACCAATTCTCTGTGCGAACTGATTCAGAATCTCTCGACGATAGCGATATGTGGTCTGTGGTGTAGGCGAATCGAAGTCTCTGATCGGAATCATGTCAAAAATCGTGTAGCAAATCACCGTTTTATTAACATTATCGGAGTTCAGTATTCCAGTAGAAACTCTGAATGCTTCATTGTCACTCAGGTCGCCTTTATCTTTCAGTGTCAATTCTCCGTCAGCAACAAACCCTGCAACTCTCAACCACGACAATGCATCAGTTATATGTTCCAGTCCTTTATACGGCATACCGCTTCTTGCGAGCAGCTGTCCCTCATACAAAGTTGCTCTTGCTCCATTAAGCTTCTGTGTAAGCCAGAATTCCGTTCCTTCTTTCAACGGATACTTCTCAACGGTATAAGCTTGCTGCACTTCCCATTCCGGGATAAGATTCGGAATGATCTTATTGATCGTCTTAGCTGCAATTCCAAGGCGAACTTTCTTTGAAAGCAGCTGTATATACAGATCTCTCTCATCCCTTTCCGGATACTTCACATTCAGAAGCATCTTTACCTGTCTTAATGTTGCATCATCCATACCTCTGAGCCTTGACAAATGCTCACAACATTCAAAAATGTCATTAAAAAAGATAAGCTTTTGACCGTCGAAATTTTCTTCAGCCATCAGCTTATCTGTTGATTTTTTCGATATGTTGTATGTAAGCATTGGGTTAAGTGCAAAATATAGAAATCTTTTAAAGTATGTATCATCGCGATGTGCTTTAATGAACTCGCACTTTGCATTTGCACCAGTAATGGATTGCAACTTATAGATATCTTTATACCCCATCTTTTACCACCTTAAACATTGTAATGAATATTTCTTGATACCTTTCTATTGATTACAAGGCATTCCACTCCTGCGTCTTTTAATGCAGTTTCCATAGCCTTTTCATCTTCACTGTCTCCAAAATAATACTCAACTTTAATCGCATCAGCAGGTATTACATGTGCGAACTTTCCTGTATCATAGACTGCATTGCAAGGATTGAACGTAATGTCTACATTGTTTCGACCTTTATTATCGTACATATACACATTTTTATCACCATCGTCACCAAACATATCCATACTGATATCCTTCGCTTTGAAGCTGACTCCATTCTTGAATCTCAGCATAAGGTTATATGACTGCTGCTCTGTGTTTACGATATTCAGATCCTTAATCGCATCACAGAATGTCAATCCGGTATTCAGCTCAGTTGCGATAGCGCGCAAGCAGTCATAGTTTAAGCTGATTTTATTTGAGAAAGAAATAACATTATCAATTTCTTTCTGGTATTCTTGCTGCAATTTATCTGTCAGATATTCTCGGATCTCATTTGCAGACGGATACTCAAATCTAAAATGATAATGGAACCGCCCCGGTCTGTTAATCAGATACTCATTCAGTTTATACAGCTCATTGCAAGTCACGACAAACAGTTTCTTGCCTGACGATAACCCGTCAAATAAAGATAATAGATTTGTTTGTGGCGACGCTTCTCCTGCTTTTGACTTAACTTCTCCGAATGTTTTATCGAATTCATCAAACAGAACCATGACTTCCTGTTCGATGTCTTCTATATAAGAAGCAATGCCAGGAATATATCTGTCAACCACAATCATTGGAATGCCTCTTTCAATCGCAGCATTCGACAGCATCTTTGCAAACAGAGATTTTCCGATTCCTTTGTCTCCGCTAAGGATGACTCCGAGATTTCTATCCTGCCTTTCAAACATATTCATTACTTTGTTTACTTTTTCTGTATGTACACCATAAACTTTTGGCTCCTTGATTTCCATATCATTATATTTCTCCAAAAAGAAGCCTCTGATTTCTGAAAATCTGACGATATATGGCTGAGCAGGCAACTTTTCAAACACCTGCATTGTGTCATCAAAAATATCGTATGTGTTGTCACCACGGTTAATTGCTTTCATTTTATTAAATTCCTCCTTTTTTTTTACTCACAATCCGTATGCGTAATCTCTGGTTCGTGTTGTCCGAATTAAGAGATTAGCATATGCTGGAAGTGCCATCGAAAAAACTGTACGTTTTCAAAATTTGATCTTTAACGCAGTTAAATGATCTTATTTTGAAAACGTACAAAGTTTTGAGATGCAAGAACCATTGTCGAACTCTCGCTAACAGCAGGAGTGATTGTAAATATGTATTGCTGTCGTAGTAAATACTTTCGCTAAAAACAATCCATTTTCATTGTGAGTATACTAATGCACTATGTGCAGTAATACCTTATCCCAAAGTAGTTCATTAAGAGCTTTGTCTATAGTATCAAAAATTCCATCAACGTATTCATATTTTGCCGTCTCTGGATTCATTTCTGATATAATATCCTCTCCATCATTCTTTAATTGATGTACTATTGCCCATTCAAAATCATTCTTCTTGATTTCTACTCTGATACCATACATTGCATAATCAGAAAATGTCAGAACAAACAAATCCTGACCATTCTCTATATGTTTCCTTACAACTTTTCTTACATTATTATATAAAGCTCTCGGATGTCGTAAAAGCATCGAATTTTCTGGAAATACCATTTTAGGAGCATATTGATACACATATCCGTTTTCAGATATAACTTTCTCAAACAGTGATTCTACATCTGTCCCTTCTTGTCCAGAAACTATAATAAGTTTCATACCTTCCTCCTAACTATTGATCTTAATTCCACTTAGAAAATCATCAATTTCCGACCCGTCAACTTCATCCTCAATTACAGGTTCGAGCATATCAATAGATATAGATACGCCGCCTCCTTTTGGATGACCGATGTAATTTCCATCTATAATCTTCGTAATCATAAATTCATCGCCGCACATATTTTCCATATAACCAACGAAACTGAATTTGCATGGTATATTACCATCTTCATCAATACCAAACTCTTTTGCCATGTCCTCCCACAATCGAACTCTTACGAGATCTCCGACTTGAGGATTAAAATTACTCCTGTCCATCCTTATCTCCTTTCCACCTCAGTATCTCGCTTAATGTTCTCGGCATGTAGTTCATGTACTCTACCATACATCCAACATTAAACATCCTCATTGGAATACCCTGAAGCTGTCTTAATTCTTTCTCAATATTCAGGCAGTAATTGTACTGACTTGATGTATGAACATGACCATACAGGTGTATTGTATTCCTGTGCTGTCCATTCCAAAATGGTATCGGATAATGGGATAGTATAACCTTCTCATCTCCGTCTTTAATTTCTGCATACTCGCAGATTCTGTCAAAATTTCTTGCAACTTTTGGAGAAATATGGTCATGATTTCCTTTTACCAGAACTTTATGCCCCTTTAAACATCCGAGAATAAAGGCTGTTTTATCTTCTTTGTACCAGCTAAAATCTCCTAGGATATATACTATATCGTCACTGCCGACAGTCTCATTCCACAGTTGGATCAACGCCTTATCCATTTCCTCCACTGAGTCAAACGGTCTATTATCATACTGGATGATATTCTTGTGACCAAAATGCATATCTGCTATATAAAAATTCATTACTTTTCCCTTTCTTTAGTGTGATGTAGGCAATTTCCACAAATATAAGCCTTATCAATACTAAATGTTTTATACTTATCAGATTCTTTGTTCATGCAAACAAATGCTGTATGTATTCGCATGTCTTCTTTGGACAGAAAGTCTCTTTTATCCAAATAAATACATCTCATACTGTTACTCCGGCAGGCACTTAACAACTCTTTTTATATGCCCTATCGTCTTTAGCTTAGATCTTGTAATTTTCTCAATCTTTGTAACTGTAACTTCTACATCTCCAAATGTTGTTCTGACTATTGCATGAGATCCGATTTTAAGATTCTCTGAGCCTTCAGTATCATCTACCATCTTCCAGCGATATTCCTTATCAACACCAGGATGCACTCCATAAACCAGTGTGACCTGTCTTGTATTTGTCTGCTTAACACATACAACCTTGGCTTCGTTTTCAATGAGGACAAGATATCCGATATATCCGTCTTTAAGTACCATATTTTCATCAACTACAATATCCCTGTCAAGACGATGGTTCGTCCGGTAGAACTCTCTACAAGCCTCCATTTTGTCTTCATTTGGTTTTGAATGGTTAAATCTATTTGGTACTTTTATCAAATTGATGCTAGTGTTAAAATACATATTCTTCCTCCTTAAATTTGTTTAAATGTACAATCTAATATGTGTAGATGAGCTTATCCAGGATCTGATTTATGCATGTCGATGCTGCGATGATTTGGATTTCGAGTATCCTTGATTCTATGTTTCATTGAATTTCAATTAGTTATCCTGTTGACAGTTTGTATTTATTATGTTATGAGGTTCCTTATGAGTCTGTGCTCAGCTCCTCCTCTGGCGCTCTCGGGTAGGTTCTCTGCCCTATCGAGTTGTCACTTCCGCCGACGGCAAGAAGCATATCCAATGGATATAATTTCATTGTACATTTATGATTTGCTATGCAATCTAGTGCATGTTTACCTGTATATCGCTTCCTGGAAGTTTCTTCTGGAGATAACTTTCTGGGTTTGATTTGGTATAAGTTCCTGATTATCAATATTGCTTCTTCTTGAGTCTTCAGTTCCTGGATGGTGATCCGGAAGGAGGCACCCGTCTTCTGCAGGGTGGTATGTTTCTTTCCTGATCGAGTTGTTACTTTCGCTAACAGCAAAAAGCACTGTAAAACAGTAATTTCATTGCATAGTTTATTATTTGTTACTTAGTGGTTCTGTACGAGTTTTCCGTCTTCTGTAATCCACATTACTCTAATTATAATGTCTCCATTCTGATCCATTTTCTCTAACATGACGACATCCTCTATATCCCAGTTTATTGGGTATGCTCCAGGATATTCGATTGCACACTCTATTGGAGTTGATGAATCGGTCTCTATCCAATCTCTGTCTAAATTGAACGATCCGGGAATGGTATCAACTTTCATGTGCTTGATTCCGTATTTATCCAGCATCGCACACACTTTTTTGATATGTTCATTCTCATACAACGTCTCCTCAAGTTTTGGAACGGTTATATCGAACATGCATTTTGCGATTTCATTATCTTTAACTCTATTACCAATCCACATTGATAAGATTTTCTTTCGTTCTTCCATCATTTGCTACCTTTTAAAACCTTTCTATACCTTTGAAGACCTACAGCCTAAGCTGTGAGGTCTTCTTTAATTGCTTTCACGATATCCACACCGAATTTCTCACTGAGATGTTTAACGATTCCATCAATCTTTTCTCCCTCAACCATTCGGTAATAGTTTCGATACCCGTCCATCGTTTGAATATCACTCTTGTCCCAGGCAACTCCATTCTTTCTATCCATAGCATAGGATGAAAGCATTGCCTGGAATTGTCTTTTCTTTTTGTGACCTATCGTGATTTCGTTATCTTTGTTAAGCATCAATCCAAGATTCCAGTTCTGCCCAGCTGACGATCCGTATCTTGTTTTCTCTTTCTTAATCGTGAATGGTGCTCCGAAATCATTCAGTATTGATACGATTACATTCTGGATTTCCATAAAGCTAAACCCATATTTAGATGAAATCTGGAAATCATCAGCATATCTTGTGTACACAAACCTCTGATGATTATATTCTCTGAGTGTTCTTGCAACTTCAAAATCAACCGGAATCATCATAATGTTTGTAATGGTTGGAGACAACGGAGTTCCCTGTGGAAGTCCACCATCCAAGAATCCAAGCTCAAGAGCCTTTGCAAGTGCTTCTTTCCCTTTGTCATCTTTCATTACTTCCGAGAATGGGAACACCATCGAAAACATATGCAGCACCCATTCCATTGTTGTGCTTCCAAAGAAATTGGATAAGTCTAACTTCTCAAACCACTTACTTTCATTCGCCTGATGCCTTTTCAAAAGATCTAACGTACTTCTACCTTGTATATATGCGAATGCCGATGTATGATAAAGCGCTTTGAAATCAACCTCAAATATATTTTTCAGAGTACGTAATGCTTCTTTGAGTTCCGGTTCCGGAGCGTCAATCTTTCTAAGTCCGCCACTCTTTTTCGGAATATGGAACTCATAATACCATTCATGCCGTGGCTTCTCTCTTAAATATTCCGTTCTTTCGTTGAACCATTCTAGTTTTGCAATAAGCTTGTCAATATCAACGAGCTGAAGAAATCGATCACTAACTTCTTCAACCTCATACGTCCTTGTATTCGTTAAATTTGCATTTATTAACTGTGCGCCAGAACCAGATCCAAACAGGAACTCTTCCAGAGTCATCTGGTGGTATGATGGTGGCTGTTTTACTGTTATGTAATACATATTTTCTCCTTTCAAGAACTGCAATCTAATGTATGTCTTAGTTGTATCCATGCTGCGTCATCCTGATCTTGATCGTATCTCTGTTGGAAATAATCCATTGATTATCATAGACTTATGACCTGTCTTTCCAGGGATTCATCTTCCTTGGAACCTTTGTTGGAATTTCGTAAAACTTTCGCATCCTCCGTCGCCTTCTATTCCGGCGGGGTTGCATTCCCTATCAAGTTGCTACTTCCGCCAACGGCTGAAAGCTATCTCAAAGAGATAAATATCATTGCATGTTCTTTATAAAAACCGCCACGTTGCGTGGCGGTTCATTCACTTTTATTACACATTCTTGCTAATCTTATCGACATATTCCTGAAATATACTAATCAGTTCCGTATCCTCTATATAAAACGGATCAGAGTTATACTCATCGTGAAAGAAATTATACATTAACTGACCGAATCTCATGTCTGGTATTCTTTTCCATTCAACCGATAATATTTCGCAGAACGGGTCAATCCTTTTCGTATCCCTCATAGCTAAAAAGCCATAAGGTCAAACTGAAATCCATCCATTAAGATGAGCTTCTTAATTCCATTTCCTTTGACAAAGTTGATATAGTTATTTACACCAAGTGCAGAAATCAAACGGACTGTTGTAGCTACGCCAAGTGTTACTCCACACGCTGATACAGGTGTTTCATCTTTCGCCTCATCATGCGAGAACTGCATTGAGTTCAGCAAATCTGTCTTCATCTTAGAATCAGACCAGTCCGCTGCGTAATGCTGCGCACTTTCAAGCAATGTTCTGAAATCAAACACCGCTTTTACATACGGACTGTCAAAATGTTTTTCAACAATCTCTCTTCTCAGTTCAATGCTGTCTACACACAGGAAGATATATCCCGACATCAGCTTTCCCTGCCATCCTTCCGGTTTGATTTCAATCTGATCAGAAATTTCTGGATTGATATCTGTCAGAATATCTTTTAATGCTTCGACCTTGAGTTTGCCAACATCGTTCTGGTCGAACATCTGATTTACAATGTTATGTGGTTCAACTTTATCGAAATCCCATAAAGTCATCTTTGTTACACCACATCTTGCAAGATTCTCTGCTACTGTAGAACCGACAGATCCACATCCTACAATGTGGATTCTTGCCTGATCTTTTTCTGGCTGGAAAAATTCATAACTCTTACTTAAATCCATAATATCCTCCTATACGTTGTAAATTCCTCTGCTTCCGTTTTGCGGTACAGTAAATAACTCTGCGATAGACATTTCTTCGTTTCCTACCTCGTATCTATCGTCTGGATCTTCCTCTACGAATGGCTCCGATTCTTCTTCGTCATCGTAATCTTCTTCATCTTCATAGCAATCGTCAAATACTACCTCATCATCAGCCCACTCAGCACCTCATCCTTAAAATCGTCAAAGTCTCTTTCATCTGCTTCTGAAAAATCTCCATCATCATCTCTGATGTAATAAGATGCTCCTGTTGGAATATCTTCCAAAGATTCTAAGAGATCGCTCCAATCACTTGCATCTCTCGCCATATCGACAATGCGCTCGTTAAAATAGTCATCTAATTCATCCTGTGAATATACTTCGCTACAAACAGAACACTCATAGTCGTCGCAAAAGCTTCTCAATTCACTCCATGTTGTCACATTCTGAATGAATTCATCTCTGGTCATTTATCTCATCTCCTTATTATTCAAATCCATATTTCTGTCTCCAATACTCATCCTGAAATTCGCTGTATCCGCCGTATACATCGTCGTCGTCATCTAAATAGCCAGGGTATCCGTAATCTGACATGCTCATCTGTTTACCAGAAGATTTATTTCCTTTCTTACGTTTCCCCTTGCGCTTCTTGCCACTTTTATTTCCCTGCACAAGGGGACTGGTTTTTCCCAGGCTAGAGTTCTCCTTTTTCGGTTCTTCCTTTTTCTGCGCTGAATATCCGCCGTAGCTTGGATATCCAGGATAAGAGTTTCCACAAGTTCTAACCCCAGTGCCGTAATTGTATGTTTTTGTAACAACCAGTTCTTTTGCTTCCTCAAGGAATCCTGTCAAGTCTCCGACTTCTTTGACAGCGACTGTCACATCTGCCGTTTCAAAAAGAATGTTCTCTCTCAGATCATATAATTTTACTGTTTTCTCCCCTCGCTTGTTGTATATCATAAAGATATAAAACATATCGCTGTCCAGCTGGCTAAGAATTCCATCATAAAGATTCAAATCCACACTTGATGGACTTGTTGACATATTTACATGCGAATGTCCCTGCATTCTAATGTTGTTGAATACGTCATCTTCCTGCTTCATCAACCACATCTCATACTCATTCTGATCTGTTGTTACGGTTGAACCTGTAACTTCCTGCGGATAAACCAATATATCCGAAATCAGATATGTATCTTTTTCTTCGCATCGTTCTGCCACACCATGCCATGCAACTTCTTTATCAAATTCTCTAATAAGAGTCTGCATTTTCTGCCATGCCATTTCAGTAAAAAGGACTGTTGCTTTTCTATCAACAGTCCCTAATGTCTTTGTGAAATTTATTTTTCCATCAGAAAACTTTCCAGTGCGAAGGATTTCATAAAATTCCTGTGTGTACTGGTTAAGGATTTCCTGTGGCAATGTTATCATTTTACTCATATCTCGTACTCCTTAGAATAAATCGTCTTCTTCAAGGAAATCATCCTCTGCTTCAGTTTCTTCTGTGTCTACTGCTTCTGTATCCGTCTCTTCATCTGCGACAGTATCTGGATTAGCAGTTGTCTCAGTTGATTCGCTCTGCTCAGATTCCTTAGCCTGCTCTGCCGCTTCCTGTTCCTTCATCCATTTGATAGCCCCTCGCATATCAACGATATTACCATCCGGAAGCTCGATGCATTTGTTATGTCTATATCCATTTCTTCCACACATGCGTTCCATAAATACTTCCATAACTGTACTGTCAGCAAAATTCAAACTCTTACATGATGAGATACACTGCTCGATGGCTCCGATCGCATCATTATCAGCCAGTCTCTCATTCATCGTTCTTTCGTAGTTTCCAAGACAGCTGTATCTGTCAATATGCGGGTTTGGAATATATGTTTCGTAGCTCTCGTTGTAATTATAATTCCGTAAGCCCTCCACTCTTTCTCCAAGCCTGATACGGTATGCGCAGCAGAATCTTAATTTCAATACCTGGTCGATGAAGATCGCGTACATCAGCTTCTCGACATCATCCTTTTCCATAGAATCTCCGATGTATCTATAGATATAGCTTCTTCTGTTATCTATAACTGTCTTTGCCATATCCTCATCAAAGTACATCAGATAATCTTTAACAACAAAAGTCATCTCTGATCCTCTGACACACTCAAGATCCAGTTTCTGATTGCACAGGAAGTATTCCATGATTTCGGAATCCTCTCCTTCCATCTGAGCAATCTTTGTCTTGAGACCTAGCAGTCTAATCTCAGCATCTCTCTTCCTGTTCAATGCGGTTGAGATACTATTGTTATATCCTCTAATCTGGTCTACGTAATCGCTGATATTTTCCTGTACAATCCTAACCTGTTGTTCTTCGTATGCGGTTTCAAACCCTTTCAACTGCTGTCTGATAAACATTCCTCTGAAATCATATCCAGAAGCAATCTTTGAAATTGCATTCATATACCGCTCTGGAGTTGTTTCTCTCAGAGACTGGATCAATTCCATTTCATCTTCCGTTACTCCAGCCTCCGGGTTAAAATACCAAGGTAAGAATGCAAATATTGAACACTGTAAATAGTGCATTCTACGAATATTGAGATTATCTACAAATATGACAACCTTTTTATTTGTAGGATTTACATAACACAAAGCATAAAGAGTTTTCTTGAAAAACTCTGTTACTTTGACAATTCGTTCATAACGAGAATTGTTTGTTGTGAACGCTTTTTCAATCAATCTCAGACATGCAAGATTTCCCTGTGCATTTCCAGACAGATTATGAATGACGATAGACCCATCTTCATATTGTCTTGAATTATACATAGCGTCAAGAACAGCTCCATCCGGATTCCTTTCTACAGTTTCTTTATCGAATGATGTACCTCTAAAATACAAGGACACCGATTCCCCGTCTGAAATTCTTGGACTTACTAATGCTCTTAATGTTGAGATAAATGTAACATCATGGTTGAAGTTTTCTCCTCTGATATTCGCAAAGTATGTATTTGCTGTCTGTGTGACCAATGGTGTGGTTGTAATAGTTGGTCTAAACATTTTGATTCCTCCTTTTCTAATGTTTAATGGATCGTATCCGACTCGAACGGATGACCGGTCGGTTATGAGCCGACTGCTCTAACCCACTGAGCTAACGATCCGTGTCGTGGATTTTCAGCATATTTGTACCGGCAATCCACAAGCCGACTGATTCTTACATCTTGGACAGTATCCTCATATCTCATTTCTCTTTATGAGATAAAGGGAAACCGGGAATTGAACCCGGTATCAGCGTTTAACGCAACTCATTCCCTATTTTGTTTTCCTTGCAGAAATTACTAACCGCATACTTTGCAAGCTTGTCTACCATTTCGTTGTACTTTTCACCTGTATGAGCAGCTACTTTTTGAAACGATATTGCGATCTCATCCTGCCATTCCTTCATTGACGTTGAGTATTTTAATGTCAAATCGTTATTTGCTTTCCATGCTCCGATAGCCCACATTTCAATACCGCTATAGTCATAGCAAATATTTACAGATTTACATCCGCTTCTGATTGCATATCTTACAGCACTCATAGCTGCGAGCATTTCCCCCGCAACATTCCTCAGCAACACACATTCCGGATTGTTTCCTGCCCCATAATACTGTTCAATCGAACCGTCCTTTTTAATTACAACACAGCCGTATCCGTAAACATTTGTTGCCCCATCAAAGCTTCCATCTACATAAATGGTAATGTCCGCTTCCTTGCTCTTATCGCTCTCTATGACAGGTGCGACATTTCCACTCAAGTAAATCTCAGCCTCTTTGCGGGTTGAGAATCCTTTGTATAAAGCGCCACTGAAGCCTTCAACCTGCGCCTTGCACTCATCCCATGTTTTATATATCCCTGGATTCTTTCCTTGTTTCACCGCATAAAAGTTGTTTTTCTTCTTTGCCATCGTGACGCCTCCGTTATTTACTTTTAAAACCGGGGAGAATTAACTCCCCGGAAGCCGAGCATGAGTAAGCATACCGACGATAGTTCGTCGGCTTGAGTTATTTACGCATTGTCTGCTTTTACTACATTCAGCAGGAAGCATTTGTCTTTGATTCCCATCTCCTCGAATGATTTGTCCATATCACCAGGCTGCAGTGTAGAACCATCCAGATGCATTGTTCCTCTTGTGTAGTCAATATCGTTTTCCTCAAGAACTGATCTCAGTGTTACTGCCTCATCTACGATTACGCTATTTCTTTTTACGTTGTTTCCTACTGTAACTTTAATCATGGTTAAATCTCCTTTTCTTCTTATATAATATGTATTTGTTCCATATTCAGTTTTAAAAAGGCTACCGCTTAATTGCGGTAGCCAAAGTTGCTGGATTAGGCAACTGTGATGCCATCCATGATAGCTGTTCTTTCCTTGTCAATAGAATCGATAACAGCCGGGATAGTTTTTTCCAGTTTTCCAAGGTTTGTCAGAGCTGCGCCAAATTCATCAGCGATGAATCCTTTAATGTCATCTCCGTCATAGTTTGTTGTCATTGTGATGGTAGCCAGCTTCTCATCATCACGGGTTGCCTCGCCGAAGCTTGCTCCGTATGTATTGATCTTTCCAGCTCCTGTGCCAATTCTGAAGATTTCCTCTTTACCATCTTCGCCACCTTTAAGAACCAGTGCTTCCGGACGATACTTCTCAATCTTCTTGATGTCATCAAGTTTTACCTCAGATACTACTACGATTGCCTGTCCCATTGTTTTTACTTTTGCCATAATTCTTATCTCCTTTTTTCTCTGATATATTTACTCCGTTAGCGTTATCCGCTTACGCTTGGGTTGGCATCCCGGAAGCCGAGCATGAGTAAGCATACCGACGATAGTTCGTCGGCTTGAGTTATTTTTTGTCTTTGCCATCAGTTTCTGTTTCTGGATCATCTTCATCATCGAAAACCATATCTTCATACGGATATTCAGTGAAATATTCCTCACCTGTATCTACATCCTCAAGATACATCGGACGGTAAATTCCGATTCCCCATGTCTTATGCATATACTCAAGGAAGTGTTCTTTCAAATCATCAAGCACTTCATCTTTTATGTTGTAGCAACCTGTATCTGAAACAATATTCACGAATTCCATAACGGCTGCATCTAAATCATCTTCCCTTTCATTTATGAGAACCTGATTGTCTTCGTCCTCATCATCGACATATACCGTGCCATCATCCTCAGCTTCGGTTACCGTTTCGATCGCTTTTATACTCAGATACTCTTCATAAATCCTGTCTGCTGTTCTCTTAGCATCCTTTTCATTGAGAATTTCTTCTCGATAAATCTCAATATCGTCTGATTCTACGATGATTTCCGGAGAACCGCTCTCGCATGTTATCCACACCGACATTCCGTAATCCGGATTTTCTGCGATCATATGTTGAGCCGTAAGGAGTGTATCTTCGTTTTCTTCGCAATAATCCCACAACTCAGAGGAGTCTATCATTATGTCCTGCATAAGCTATACCTCCCTGTAACATTTCTTCTTCAAAGCATCGCTGACTTTGAAATCCGGTTCGATATGTGCTGGAATATGTATCGGCGTTCCTGCTTTAATATTCCGTGCAACCTTCGCCTTTCTCTCTACATTTCGGAATTCTCCGAAACCTCTGATGACCACATTATCGCCATCTACCAGTGCTTTTTCGATATTCTCAATAAACGAATTAACAACCGTATCGATTGTCCCTCTACTTACCATTGTGTCACTCGCAACTTTTGCGAGGAGTTCTTCCTTAATCACATCCATACCTCCTGTTCGTATTCCCTAGATATCACATAATCGTATCGTTCTTCGATTCCGTCTACAGAATTATCTGTCGTACTGTAAACCATATATGATAAGACCACCGTTCCGTCTGTCACCCCATCGATTCCCGCATATGATATGTAGTAATAATCCGGGTCAGTATTTAAAATCATTCCGTCGCCTGTTTCGGAATCAGTTACAATTCCCACGCATCTCTCTATGATTCTTTTCCCGTTTCGATGTTCTAATATCTCAGATGTCAAATCTCCGGAATCATAAAGCTCATAATCCGAATATCTTTTCTCGAAATCATTGAGGAAGAATTCCTCAGCCTCTGTATAATCAACAGTGATTTCCTGTGTATCAACCGTGTAAGTTTTTGCATTTGTCTGCACCGGATTATTTACAAAGTACATAAGAACTACTGCGATCCCAATCGCAGCTACAACCATAAACACCTTTTCTTGTAAAGAAGTCTTACTGCCTCTCTTTATTTTCTCTGACATATTCCCATATCTCCTTAATCCCTGAATGTAGGGTAAAATATCAACTGAACCTTTCTTGAATGCCTACAACGATTTACAAAATTCCTGCAAGCAATATAGCTATCAAAGCGTTTGTCAACTACTACTCCTGTTTCCCTGACTAAAAACCTAACCGTCAATTCCATAGAAACACCTCCGTTTCCAAAGCCTTTCGCCACCATAAATGGTGGCGGGATTACCGATAATTACGGATACGATAAAGCGGACGAACACCAAAAGAATTAGAAGCGTAGGAGTAGTCCGCATAACCGAAGTAGTACACAAAAGCGAAGTAAGTCGCACTCCTAACACGCTTATTCTGTAACCAGTAATACTGAAGACCGCCATTTAATCCAGCTAATGCTATTCTTCCTCGGCGTTTTTTCGTGTACTCAAACTGTTCTACCCAATCAGGCTCCTGTTCTCCGTACTCATTTTCCCCGAAGATTTCATATTCCGTAGGGATTCTGAGTAAGTCTCCATTATCGAACGGAATCAAACTAAGCCTCATTGCCGCCGGGAATCTTTCCAGAATTTCCGTATTCAATTTCTGTCTGAGATATGATTCCTCGTAGCCGCCTTCATTGGTATCACGTTCATTCATTGGGTATTCCTTTTTGAGGCAATCCACAAACATGAATACCATGTACGCATTATTTTGTGCATCAAATTCCTCTTTTACTGCTATTGCCTCGACTTCCTCGCCGTCTTCCATCGTGTAGCTGACGATATCGCCTACCTCATATCTGCCTCCGGCTAGAACCTCGGAAGTTCTATATACCTTCATGTCGCACCTCCTAAACTATGCAGCACTCTTTTGAGAACAGCATGTATAATCCCATCGGAACTGTAATGAAAAGAGGAGTACCGTCTAAATCACCTCTTACCTGTGCGTGACTTGCGACCACGAAAATCAGAACACTAAGCAAAAGCATTCCAATTCCCATTAACCTCTGAAAAATCATTTTCATCTGTCGGTCAACTTCTTCCTCTCGTTCTTCTCTCCGAATTTCCTGGCGATACTCAAGCCATTCCTCACGACTCATTTCGTCGTATTCGTTGTCATATTCTGAGTGATACATCTTTCTTACTCCTACCCAATAATCCTCACGAATCTGTAGATATCCACATACTGATCCAGATCCGCAACGATTGCGTGATTCACAATTTCCTGTAATCTCTGTGAAAGCTGTTTGCCTCCGCAGAGAACCTTTTCAAGCTCTGCCATGATTGCCTCGTAAATTACCGTTGGCAATTCATAAAACCTTAGTGTCTGAATTTCCTGCATAGTAAAGTATGTTTTCCCCACGCATAAACACCTCTTTTCACAGCCACCTACAATTCCGCCACTGCCGCGTGACCGGAACCCCAGCGAACAGAAACCTTTAAACTGCTTGTGCTACCAATGATTTTTGTGCCATCAGAACAACTTGCGATATGTCTGCCATTTTCCCGGTCGGCTCTGTACGATACAGAAATCCCACCGCCAGCTCGTTTAACCATCTGTTCAACCCTCCGACGGAAAACCAAGAAACTCATACCACCCTTATTTGCCTTGCGATTCCATAACCATCTCAAAGCCTTGTCCAGATCGTCAGTTTCCATCTCATCACCGCAAGATTCCCCATCATACTCACAGATAAATTCCTCTGTGATTCCATAGCGAGAAACCATGGCTGTATTGCCATTAGCCATGCTCACGCCTACCCAACAATTTCCCTCCGGACGGGACATATATTCCCGCATTTCCTCAATACTCATTGCACTCATAGATTGATTGCCTCACTTTCTGCTTTTACCTATCGGTTTTCGCTATTTGTGTAATACCCACAGACCGCCGGATTCCCGACGGTTTCGCCGTTATTCCGGCTCATCAGTGTGGGAAATTCCCTGATTACTTACGAACCTTACGGAACTCGATCTTGTAAGTCTCGCCCATTACGATACGGTGACAAATTTCCGCACAATACTGGCGCATATATTTGTGGTTTGCACAGGATACGGTTAAAGCCGCACGATTTTTCCGTGAAAATACGGACATCAGGAAGTTCACATCATGAGATACTGCCTTATATTCCTCGCCGATCATAGCCTGGATTACCACATTCAGTGTTTTCAGCAGATTTGTCTTTGATGTCGGATTCTTACCCATGTCGATTTCCTTAGAAATGTCAGCCATAGCAAAGCTGTCGTTTACCTCTTTCGGGTCGATACCCAGATCCTTTGCTTTCTGAGCAGTCAGCAGGAAGTTCAGCTTCTCCACCTTATAAGCCCAGTTCTTGTCTGCGCCGATACCGCCCTCAGTTGCCTTATGTAATTTCAGCAGGTCGATAGGTCTCTCGATATCCTCAATTACCCTAACCGGAATCTTCTCATCACCCTGCTTTGTATCTCTTGCACGGATTGTCGGGAATGTCAGCTGTTTTACAGCCTCAAGCATAGGGTTTTCAGTTGCCTTGAGAGCCTCGAAACACTCTTCTTTTGCGATAGATGTATACTCATTTACCGCCTGCTCGATTTCGTCGTTCAGTCTGGTAGTTTCCTGGAAATTCCCGTTCTGAATATTGTCGTTATACTCTCTGCACAGAGCCTCAGCAGTTTCACGAAGTTCTGCTTTTGTTTTCTTACTTTCTGCCATAATGATTTTCCTCCTGGATTCTCTATTTTCTTTGTTACATGGGATAAGCCCATAAGACAACGCCCGAGACCATGCGATATACATAACCTCGGACGCTCCATTATTTACTTATCAGAGCCACCGTTTGCAGATAATCTATTTAGCATGACTAGACATATTCACCTTTTTGCGATAGACCATGCGCCCAGCGGCTCCGGATCATATTCAATTTTATTTCGCTATACTCCGTCTGCATCGGAAATCCCGCAATAGTCCGGCATTTAATTCCTCGGAACATAGCCGATGTACCCTCGGGTACTGATACCACTACGATTGGAAACCTCAACAGATTTTTCCTGCTATCCCTCATGTTGACGCACTCAGGATTATGCGGCAAAGTTTCACATCTAACGAACTGCCGAACTATGGGGATTTTCACTATCTCGAAACCATGAGCCTAACTCTCATGCACCATCGACGCATCTGATAGCAGATGTACTCCCTCAAATCGGTTAAAGGAATCCACGATAACCGCAGAGTTTTGCCAATATTCTAAAGCCGTCGGCTGGTCGGCTGACTGGTATAGTTCACTTATTTCCTATCCCGTAGGTAGCCCTCACGATACCTCAGAAAGATACCGATATATGCACTTATTACCTGCGAGTAGGTAGACCTCACAGTCATATGGACATAAGCCCATAAAGAAAAGCCCCTCAATAGAGAGACTCTTCGTTAAGAACTTATTAGCAAGGATTTTCGTATCAATTAACCAACGGATTTACCTTTATAGAGCGCCCATGCTCATCCGTTCCGTATCTTGCTTTGTTGCTTTTTTGTGTTCCACACTGTCAACCGTAACCCACTAGGAAAGCCCCTGTGAAGTTGTCGGCTGTCGTGTGGGTTACGTTTTGGACGGTATCCAAAAATAAAAAGGGCGGTTGTGTTCCGCCCTTTTCGCTGTTGTTCTATCTGTCTTTTCGTCCGTTCACAATTCTGCTAATTGTCATTTTTGAAACGTTGTAAGAGTCAGCTATAAATTTCATTGTATGACCGTCTTCAATCATTTTTTTGATTGCTTTTTTATCTTCGTCTGTCAGCTTTCTTTTTGGTGCTGTTGCTGTTGGTGCTGTCATTGCTTCAACTAGATAAGATGGTAAAGAAAGTTTTTCAACAGCTTTCTTTTGTATGGTCTGTAATACGCTTCTTACACTTTCTTCTTTAACGCCTAAATATGTACCGATTGCAACACAACCGTAACCGCCCATTCTTAACTGTAATACTTGCGCCTGTCGTGCTGTCAGTTCTAACGCTTCTGTCACTCTATCATAGTCCGCAACGCTTGCACCGTCCACCGTTTCAAATTTCACTGCGCCGTTGAAGTCCGTCACGTTTCCGGCAAGGTCTGAAAACTTATTCAATCTTCTGTATATGGTTGTTTCTTCGTTGCTTTCTTCGTCCTTTGCAAGGTCTTCAAGGTACATATAACCGTTTGACGGGTCAATATTTAAAGAACGGTTGTTTGCTACTTCACGGCGAACTGCCTTGTATACTTCTCGAATTGGCGAAGTTTCCACCGTTTCCCATCCGTTCACGCTGTCTTCTACTTTTATCCAAACTTTCTTTTTAAGTTTCCGAACCGTGTAGACCGTTTCAAGAAAGTTTTCTGTTGTCGTGTCTACTTTTGTGCATTCGTCCAGTAAAGAAACGATAGCGGTATTTACAAGGTCTAGTCCATCCCCTAGTGTCTGTTGTGTAAGTTTGTTGTAAGCATATCTGTAGTCACTATCTGCTGTCTTTGTCTGTCTGTCTCCGTCTTCGTTGTACACTGTTACGAATGCTTTTTCACAACTGTAGTTGATGTTTTTTAATGTGTTCGTGTCTCTGTAAATACTTCTTTTCACTTCGTCAAGTTGTGGGTTGCAACCGCTGTTGCTAGGCTTTCCGCTTTTCGCTTGTGGGTCAAGACATTTTCTAATAACTGAATATGCAATAGCTGTTGCAAGGTCTGTTGCTGTCTCTGTAAAAGTTGTGCTGTTGCGGTCTTTTCTGTATTCATTACAGAAGTTAATCATTAATGTTTCAAACGCTGTTGTTGTGGTTGTTGCTGTCTGCTGTTTTGTCATTTCGCTTTGTCTCCTTTTCTTGTGTTCCGCTGTTGCGGTTGTGGTTGTTTGATTGTTTTGTAAATTGTATAGCTTGGAACTATACAATAACATGAATAAAAAGAAATGTCAAGCTAATTCTATAACGTTTCATTCTTTACCGTAACCCACTAGGAAAACTTTTTGAAATACTGTGAAGCTATGTTCCCTTTTCCCACTACAACACATAGGGGCGGTGGTTATGGTATTTTTGTTTGCTGTCTGTTGCTATTGTAAGGAAGTCGCTTCATCTCCCACATACAGCTCAAACCTCCAAAATCAGCCTTCTTTTCACAAAGGCTCACCGCTGGTTATTGGATTTTCTTATGCTCCTTTTTAAATCAATAGATAGCTATCCAATAAGAAAAGACGGTAACCAGCGAGCCTGATCCTGCAAATTATTTACTTGCAAAATTCATGCTAATTATATTATTTACAATATTGAATCTGCTTTGTATTTAATGCTCAATCATGTAGCTGTTGTATCAAAAGCAAAGATGGTGTTTTTCTTTTCTTTAGTTATTATGAACACACCTGTAACTTACTGAGCGTCAGCAGATTACAAAAAATTCTACAACTTTTAAGTTGTAAAATGGCAAATAAAAGGTGTAAAAAGGAGGTTTAAAATGATCCAAGTTTGTGATGCGATCATGGGTACTGGGAAGTCCAGTGCTGCTATCACGTATATGAATGAGCATCGAAATGAAAAGTTCATATACATAACACCGTACTTGGAAGAAGCTGAGCGAATCAAGAATGGATGCAAGGACATGCATTTTATAGAACCAAGCGATAAGCTGAAACAGTACGAATTCAAAAAAGGAGTACATACTGCTGCTCTGATTAAACAGGGTAAGAATATCACTACCACGCATCAGGCATTTAAGATGTATACGGAAGATATGCTGGATGACATCAAGAGGTATGGGTATCGTCTGATTATCGATGAGAACGTAGATGTGCTTGAGAAGTATGATTTCCATCCAGACGATATGCAGCTTGCTATTGATTCTGGACTAATTACAAAAGAGGAAGATACATACTCTCTTGCCAAGGAAGATTATAATGGCAGGCTATATCACGAGCTGCGACAGTTCTTAAAGGTACGACAGCTGATTCAGATGGACGATACATCTGGTACTCATCTATTCTACTGGGTGCTTCCGCCGGAACTGATTACTTCGTTTAAGGATGTAATTATATTGACCTATCTATTTGAGGGGCAGTCACTGCATCATTTTTTGGAGATGTATCAGCTCCCATATCAATATATAGGTATCCATAAGGACGATGATGGCAAATATAGTTTCTGTGAGTATCCTGGCTATACGCCGGAGTATGTGAGCCATCTTAAAGAAATGATTCACATACTGGATAATGACAAACTAAATAGCATTGGTGATAGCTACCATGCATTATCAATGAGCTGGTTTGAAAAAGACGATGACTTAGTAACGAAGCTAAGAAATAATGTCAATAACTGCATCAATAATATTTGGAGGGATATGCCAGCATCAGAAAAGATGTGGGGAACATTTAATGACTGCCGGAGTAAGATCAGCGGTAAGGGGTATACGAAATCATTCCTGCGATTCAATATGAAGGCTACGAACCAATACAGGAACCGGCATTACATGATTTACTTGGTCAACCTATTTATGAATGTTGGCGAGAAGACATTCTATCATAAACATGGCATCGAGGCAGATAATGATATGTACGCACTATCCATTATGGTTCAGTGGATATGGCGATCTGCGATTCGCGATGGCGATGAGATATATTTATACATACCGAGCAGAAGAATGAGAACACTGCTTGAAAACTGGATTGAAACAGCATCAAAAGGAGGAAATACAATCAATGAAGCGTAAATGTAATAATTGTGTATATAGAGATAACTGCAAAGAAGCAATACCATGCGAGGATTTTTATCCGGTAGATGACGACTACTCAACAGATTGTATGGTAGAGAAAATGATTGAGGACGGTCGTTCTGAGTATGAAGATGCGTGGCGTAGCTATATCAATGAGTTTGCTCATTAAAATAGTACATCGTGCTAATAATATAATTTACTGAAATGAGGTGTTGAAAATTAGCAAGCAACTTACTTGTCAAAAATTTATTTACAAACTACATAGTAGCCGCCTACGGAAACATCGTTGGCGGCTGACATTACCAATCGAAGAAGCCAGACGTAATGAGGAAGTAATATCTCTCGCTGATAGCCAGACACTGCGTTGGATCGACTTCTTAAATGATATTACAGATGCGGACGCAGAAGCCAAAAAGATCAAGGAAGAAATCAAGTGTCTTCGCTCCGCTCCAAATAATGTAAAGAACAGACATGCAATAAAGAAACTGTATGAGGATTTGGATCACCTGCAGTATAAACCAGATTACGTCACTCTAATTATCGATAAGGAAAAAGACTACTACCGTGCGTGTAAAGGCTTCCAGATCAATGGTGTGAAATACAGACGACTTCTTGGCACCAATGGTGGCATCAAGAATAGCACTATTGTATTCGTGAGCGAAGAAGTCTCAGATGAGCTGCATCGTAGAATTACAAATGGACGCAATCCAGAGAAGAAATTGGTTACTGCAAAACTCGAAGCTTACCAGGCTCTTACATGTAGTGCTTCTACTCCAGTTTCATTCCCGAAAGGAATTGCGGTTGTGAATGACTGCGAAACCTCTTTCCTGTCAGATATCGTTCATCTAACCGATGAGTGCGATGGAGAGCCGATCATGGAGTTAAAAGAGAAGCAAAAACTTGACCTTGATGCGTCAGACGGTTTTGGCATGATGCTACCATCCCTCGCAGAACGATGGAGTAATGAGCTTGGACTCGACTATACCATAAGCGGAGCAAATACAAGATTCTCATTTGAGAAAGGAATGGCTTTCACCTTTGACTATGTGGATTTTGCGGATAAGGTGGCTGACGGCAAATACATTATCAAGGATGCGTGGGGAAACGATTTCGATGTTCGTGATGTAGAACTGATATTAACTACATCAATGGTAAAGCTTTGGGACAGTTATGACAGTTGTGAAGACTATGTAAAGAACTCGCTTTCAAATGGGTATACATTCGGAATTGCTAAGACCTGTCCAAAGGAACTGGAGAGTGAGCATTCATTGAATTATCAGTTCATCCAGAGTTATGACCTGTCTGACGATGAGATTGAAGAATTGATTGCCCCGACCATAAACGAAATCAAAGATGTTCTGCATGGAGACTGGCGCAAAACTGTTCTTTTCTTAAAAGGAATTGGAATGAATGAGTCTAATATTGACAGATTAGACGATGATTTCGTAAAGGCAATCATGATTGATAACCGTATGATTGACGACCCGTTTATTCAAAATGCGGTATATCAGTTAATCAAGAATCGCATTGATGAGGCAAAGGTTGGCGTTCTCAAAGTTCATGGTAATTACTCTATTGTATCCGGCGACCCATATGCACTATGCCAGAGTATGTTCGGTCTGGAAGTAACTGGTCTTTTAAAGTCTGGAGAAATCTATAACAAATATTGGAGAGACTACGGATCTGAAAAGCTTGCTTGCTTTCGTGCTCCAATGACATGTCATAACAACATCCGACTGGTTCATCCGGTGCATAGCCATGAGGCTGATTACTGGTATCGGTACATGAAGACTTGCACAATATTTAATGCGTGGGATACTGCTGCTGCGGCTTTGAACGGCATGGATTTTGACGGCGACCTTGTGATGTTGAGCGATAACAGAATTCTTGTTGAGAAATTGGAAGTTCTCCCGGCATTGATGTGCGCGCAAAGAAAGGCTGCAAAGATAATACCAACCGAAGATGATTTCATCCTGTCTAATATAGAAAGTTTCGGTAATGATATCGGTCAGACAACCAACTACATTACTTCGATGTTTGAAGTCCGTTCACATTATCCAAAAGGAAGTGTGGAGTATGAAGCTCTCTCCTACCGCATCCGATGCGGTCAGCTTTATCAGCAGAATGCCATAGATAAGGCTAAGGGAATTATCTGTAAACCGATGCCACGTACATGGCACGACAGACATGCAGCTAATAAAATCGAAGATGATGAACTCAGAGAATTTTACAGAAGCATTGTTGCAGACAAGAAGCCATACTTCATGAGATACATCTACCCAGCTCTTATGAAGCAATACAACCAATACATAAAAAATACAAATCGTAATTGCCTGCGAGAGTTTCAGCTTACAGTTGATGAACTGAGAGCAATTCCCGAAAGCGATCGAACTGATAGACAATCCGACTTTTTAAAATACTACGATTACCGGATGCCGGTCGGAACTGGTGACTGCGTTATGAATAAGATATGCCGCCGATTCGAGCAAGAATTCGATGGGTATATAAGCAAGCATAATTCCAAAATAAAGTTCGACTACACTATTATGAAAAATGATTCTGCAGAATATACGACAACACAGTTTAAAGCAATCAAAAAATTATACGAAGACTATAACAAGAGAATGCAAAGCTACACCATCTTTGCTCAGAATGAAAAGGTTGATAAGTACGACGCATTCACCGAATTGTCTGAAATGAATGCAGAATTCAGAAAATCATGTGACATCATATGTCAGAATGAATCGGCACTATGCAATATCGTATTGGATTTGTGCTATCAGAAAAGTTCGTCAAAACGATTTGCCTGGAACATGTGCGGTTCAGAAATCATACATAATCTTTTGTTAAATCACAATAATATGATAAGCTTCCCCGCTATTGCTTCTGACGGGGATATCGATTATTGCGGTGAGAAATTTAAAATTGTATCAAAGAAATTAGAGGTGAACGAATGAGTATTGTATTAAAAGAAAATGATTGGGCTGAAAAAATGATTCAGTCCAAATCATTAGGAAAGAAACCATCAGAAACTTTACGTAGAGTTGCACGGTATTACATAGATAATGGGTATACAAAGAAAAAAGAACTTCGTCAGAAACTGGATATCTTCCTATTACAGTGTGACCCGGTAGCTTCTCTTCCGAAATGGGATGCTGCGCTTGAATACGCAGCCACATCAGCTTTGAAATACGAGGCGGTAGATATTGATCAGATACCAATCACGACTTATGAATTAGATATCATTGAATCTCTGAATGGAGTTCAGATTGAACGATTAGCTTTTACACTGCTGTGTCTTGCAAAGTATTGGTATGTGGTTTCTCCAGAAACAGATTACTGGGTAAATAATAAAGATAATGAGATTATGGCTCTTGCGAATATAAACACATCTATTAAACGACAGTGTTTATTATATGGGACATTGAAAGAATCCGGTTTAATCAGATTCTCAAAGCGCATTGATAATACGAATGTTCGGGTATGCTTTGTTAGTGAGGATCAGTCAGATGTTGCACTTACTGTATCCGACTTCAGGAATCTTGGATACCAGTACATGAAATATAAATATAGAAAACACAGACATAATCCATACTTTGAATGCGAGAACTGTGGTATAACGGTCAAATATACAGACCCTGAAAAAGGAAGAAAGCAAAAATTCTGCAAAGCTTGTGCCACAGAAATAGCCGTTCAGCAGCGGGTAAACTACGTCATGCGTAGAAAAAATTCGGACTTGTAAATTATATTTTTAGCACGATATAAATTTGCTATACACTCTAACCTATTGATACTCAGTTAATTATGGGGATTTGATGAGGTGCTTGTATGAAGGGAATATATGAACGCGAAGTTCTTATAAATACAAGAGTTAAAGGAGAATCAATATGGTTAGAGTTACTAAGAATGAAAAGGAGGCTATTTTAAAGAGCTTCCCAAATGCACATATCCGTAGAACAATGAAACGTAAATCTGAAAGACACCACTACTTCTGTGAAGAGTCCGAAAAGATTATTGAATTTCTGAATGCATACAGAATTGATCGTTCCATGTGCGTCGAAGGGTAGGTGCAAAATATGAATATAGAACGACAGCCACAGGAGTCTCTTGTTGATTATCACAAGAGGCTTGTTTATGGTAAATTAGTTGATCGCACTCTTGCTGATGCAGATTATGTAGAGCTTTCCGAGAAGCTTTATGGTCAACCGTATTCCAGTGATGTAGCTCGTCGAATGATGTACGGAAGCAGAAAGACGCTTGAGTTACTTGACTCTCAGCAGATTGCTGCTGTCGAAGATTCATCTGTACTGTCTGATATAGATGAGAAAATCATCGAGTTAAAAAAGGAAAGGCAGAAATTCTTCGATCAAAGAAATGCATTCAATAAAGTTGTCAGAGAACGGTCTCGCCAGGAAGAACTGAATGAAATTCTGATTGATGCCATCAAAAGCGGTGACTTGCCTAGGCTTGAATATAAACCAGCTTATATAGAGCCGTCATCTAATGACCTGCTCGTGAGCTTGAATGATATTCACTACGGCATCGATGTAAATAATGCATGGAATACATATAACCCGGATGTATGCAGAAAAATGATGCGTATTTATCTGAATAAAATTATTGCGATTGCAGAATTACATCACAGTGATAACTGCATTGTATATAACTGTGGAGACAGCATATCCGGAAGAATCCATTTAACCATTCAGATTGCAAATAAAGAAAATGTAATCGATCAGGTTAAGGGTGTATCAGAATTGATTGCTGAGTTTCTCGCAGAACTTAGTTCTCATTTTAATACTGTTACATACATCAGTGTTCCTGGCAACCACAGTAGATTGGATTCAAAAGAGAACTCACCATACGATGAGCGTATGGATGATTTAATTGAATGGTATCTTGAGGCTCGTCTCCAAGATTTTGAGAACATTACTATCAATACATATGACCGTATTGACGCAACAATGTTTATTACAAATATTCGTGGCAAAAATTATGTCGGGGTGCATGGTGATTTTGACGGCAGTCCAACAAAAATTGCAGCATTACAAGCAATGGCACAGAAACCAATATATGCTGTATTGTCTGGTCATAAGCACCACAATATGTGTGATGAAGTACAAGGTGTCAAGACAGTTATGGCTGGAAGCTTCTTAGGCATTGATGACTTTTGCATCCAAAAACGAATATTCGGCAAACCAGAACAGATGGTTTGCGTATGTGATAATACAGGTATCGTGTGTCATTACGATATTGATTTGAAAACTACATAGCTTTAACACACCGGAGCTGAGATATGCTCCGGTATTTATTTGGGAAGTTATCCTGTAGAGGTAGCAGTGCTGTCTGTAAAACAGTTGCCTATTGGCTCGGATGGTTCGACTCCATCACTTCCCACTCAACTATATTAAGAAGGAGGTGCTTGCGCAATGGGACGTAAGACAAAAATGAATTCAATCACAAGCCCAGAGCTTCTGGCGCAAGTGAATCCAGAAAATACTCAGCTACTTGAAGATTTTAAAGATTATCTTCGTTCGGTGCAAAGAAGCGAAACGACAATCGCAGGATATGAAAACGATATTCAAATTGCATTTGTATGGTGTTTGCAACATAACAACAATGCGTTCTTCGTAAACTGGACAAAACGAAATATCGTGGCATATCAGAACTGGCTATTAAATTCAAATGAAAATAGTCCAGCTCGTGTCAGAAGACTTAAAGCTTCTCTCTCATCGATGAGCAACTTTGTTGAGAATATTTTGGATGATGAATTTCCGAATTTCAGAAATATTATCAACAAAGTAGAAAATCCTGCGAACAAACCAGTCAGAGAAAAGACTGTATGGGAAGATGAAGAATTGGATGCTTTACTTGCAAAGCTTGTAGATCGTAAGGACTATGAGAAAGCCTGCTATCTTGCCCTTGCAATGTATAGCGGAAGACGAAAATCCGAACTGTGCAGATTTAAAATTTCTGATTTCGATGAGGATAAACTCGTTTGTGGTGGCGCTTTGTATAAAAGCGATCCACTCAAAACAAAAGGTAAGGGCGGTGGGAAAATGATTAACTGCTACACTCTTGCCAAAAAGTTCAACCCATATTTGGATATGTGGAGAAATCACAGACTAAACAAATACGGAGATAGCGAATGGCTTTTTCCTGATGCAAAGAATCCAAGTGAACACATTCAGATATCAACAATCAATAGCTGGTCGAATACATTCTCAAGATTGTCTGGTAAGCCAGCATACATCCATAGTTTGAGACATTACTTCACAACCAGCCTGGCGAAAGCAGGAATTCCTGATGGTGTTATTCAGAGTATTGTCGCATGGGAATCATCCGATATGGTTCAAATTTACAAAGACATTGATGCTGACGAACAGATTGGAATGTATTTCAAAGACGGAGACATTGTAGTTCCAGAAAAGAAAGGTCTGGAAGACTTATAAATTAGATGTAAAGGAGATTACGGATATGAATAGAAAGGAATTAGTCCGTCGTATTGCGAATGTAATGCGAGAAAATGATATTCGGAAACCTGTATCATCTCAAAAACAGGTCTTCCATATATCAGACGATGAAGGAAATTCAAAAGATTTCGTCGTCAAGAAAACAGACAAAGGTGTTCTGTTTACATACGATGATGTTGAGGCTGTAATGGATACATGCCTTGCAGTAATCGGTGATAGCTTAAAGAGAGGTGAGTCTGTATCAATTAGAGGGTTCGGTACTCTCTCACTTAATTACAGAAAACCAAGAGTAAATAAACATCCAGTGACACACGAGGAAGTCGAGGTATCTGGCAGGTATGTGCCTAAATTTGAATCTGGAAAAGATTTGAAAATGTGTGCGAAGATGTATGAATTATCTCTTGAAGAACGGCTCGCAAATTATGAGTCATCTGAATCTGATGAAGAGGAAGGTGATGAATAATGGCTTTAGAGATGAATACAGATAAAGTAATTTGCCCGACATGCGGAACTGGATACCCGAAAAGAAAAGGTCATTTTCCAGTAAGTTATGGTGAACTATACAAAGGTATAGGGTACATACCATACTGTAGATCGTGTGTGGACAAAATATACAGCCAGTATCTTGCTCAGTGCAAGGATTCAAAGATTGCCGTAAGACAGACTTGCAGAAAGCTGGATCTATACTGGAACGAAAATATTTTTGATAGTGTTGCAAAGAAAAGCTCTGTGCGTTCTATCATGACACAATACATCGTGCGTATCAATAGCGTATCATGCGCAGGGAAAAGTTACGACGATACATTACTCGACGAGGGCACATTATGGTCTTTTGATGCTCAACATGTGGATGATGGATCACTGAGTGATGAGCAGGAAGATCATATTGAATCAAATGACGACAAAGACGAAAACATTGAAGTCCCACAGAATGTTATAGATTTTTGGGGATCTGGTTATTCTCCAGCAATGTACGACCAGTTGGAGCAGCGTCGTAAATACTATGCTTCAAAATTTCCAGATGCGTTTTCAGATTCTGGAGGAAATGATATCGGTAGTGATGTTTTGATGAGACAGCTCTGCAATCTTGAAGTTAGCATTTCAAAAGATGCCGCTGCTGGCAAGTCTATTGATAAGAGCGTAAACTCATTAAATACTCTTATTGGTAGTTTGAATCTCAAGCCTGCTCAGAAGAAGTCAGATGAAATGGATTCTTCTATAGCAAATACACCTATGGGAGTATGGTTATTCAGATATGAAAACAAGCGTCCTCTTCCTGAGATTGATAAATCTCTACAGGACGTAAATCATATCAAGAAGTATGTATTTACATGGTTTGGACATGTATGCAAGATGCTTGGAGTAAAGAACGGATATACCAGAATGTATGAAGAAGAAATCAACAGACTGCGTGTAGAGAAACCTGAATATGAAGACGAGGATGATGAAACATTGTTAGTTGATGCATACTCGGAAAGTCAGGATGGTGATGAATAATGGACAGATATGAATCTGTTATGGAGGGCGCTGCTATATGGGGCGCCTTTTATCGTGCCAATCCAGACAAATTTGCCGAAGACTATCTCCATATTCAGTTGAAATTATTCCAAAGAATCTTGCTGACAATGATGTTTTGGAGCACGACATTTGTTCTGATAGCATGTCGTGGTCTTGGAAAGACATACCTAAGTGCTATCTATTGCGTAGTTAGGTGCATCCTGTATCCTGGAACAAAAATATGTATTGCCTCCGGAACCAGGGGTCAGGCTATAAACGTGCTTGAAAAGATAATGCTCGAACTAAAGCCACAATCATATGAGTTGCGTGCGGAGATTGATGACAAGCAGTCAAAAATCAACGGAACCAATGCTCAGATTGTATTCTTTAACACAAGCGTAATCAAGGTCGTAACGGCATCAGACAATGCCAGAGGTAACCGATGTAATGTTTTACTTCTGGATGAGTACAGACTGATTTCAAAAGACACTATCGATACTGTCCTGAAGAAGTTCCTTACATTAAGACGTATGCCTAGATACGAGGAACTTACTGACGCAGAAAAGAAAATCGAATATGCAAAAGAAAAGAACTTGACCATGTACTTATCTTCTGCTTATTTCAAAGACCATTGGTCTTATACAAAGTGCATGGACACATTTGAAATCATGAAGGACGAAAATAGAAGGCAATTCGTGTGTGGATTCCCGTATGAACTTTCTATAGAGGAAGGTTTGCTTGACCCAGAGCAGGTAGCAGACGATATGTCAGAAAGTGACTTTAGTGAAATCAAATGGAGTATGGAGATGGATGCATTGTGGTACGGATCAGAAGACGGTGCGTTCTTCGACTTCCCTACTATTTCCAAAAACAGAACCATCAAATATCCTATGCTTCCAGACGAGATTGCATCAAAGTTAAATAATTCTCAGAATATCAGGATTCAGGAAAAGAATAATGGAGAAGTAAGAGTTTTGTCTGCGGATATAGCTCTTATGTCAAGTAGAAAAAATAACAACGATGCTACAGCGATCTTCATCAACCAGATGAAGCCTTCAAGGGCTGGTCGATACTCAAGCAATATTGTGTATGCAGATGCGTGTGAGGGAATGCGTACAGATGAACAGGCTCTGTATATTCGTAAACTATATGAGGATTACAAATGTGACTACATAGTTCTCGATACAAACGGATTAGGTCTTGGAGTTTATGATGCTCTTGCTAGAGATATGGTAAATCCAGATACAGGGGAATTGTATCCTGCATTGTCCTGCTGTAATAATGCTGAGATGGCTTCAAGATGTACTGTCGTAGGGGCAAAGAAAGCAATCTGGTCTATCAAGGCAAGTGCTCAGTTTAACTCGGACTGTGCGTTTATGCTCCGGGAAGCATTCAGAAGTGGACGAATGCGGCTTCTCTCTACTGAGTATGATGCTGAAAAATATCTTGCTGAAATCAGAGGGTACAACTCTCTTTCTGATTCCGACAAGATGGCGTTACAGCTTCCGTATATTCATACGACACTGCTTGTCGATGAACTTACGAAACTCTTATATGAGGAGTCTGGAGGCAAAATCAAAATTACAGAACGTACTGGAATGCGTAAGGATAGATATTCCAGTCTTTCCTACAACTACTATGTAGCTATGCAAATTGAAAATAAGATGAACAAACGTCAAAGTTTCGGAGATGGAGCGTCCGATATGTTCATTATTAAAGCTCCAAATTATAAAAGAAAGGCGGTGAATGGATTATATGGCGGAACAAAAGCAAGTTGGAGATTCTAGTGTCAAAGATTTCTCCGGTATGATAGGAATCTCTAGTAAGTTTGCTGTTTTAAACAGGTTGATTACCAGAGATCTTAATAACAATACTACTACCCCAACATTTTCTCTGTATTCAAAAGAGGATGTACAGGGATATCTTGCTAACCCGTATACATATGAGAAACAGATTCGCAATGCTGTTACATATATATATGGTGCATCTTCTCATTTTAGAAGAATCATTCAGTATTTTGCAAGTCTGTCTGATTTAGCGTATGTAGTATCACCGTATAAGATTGACCCAAAATCTACAAATGCAAAAACGATAAACAGAAACTATCGTAAAGTGTTAAATGCTCTGTCAGCTATGAGCATTAAAACACAGTTCCCTAAAATCATCACCGTTTGCCTAAGAGAAGATACATTTTATGGAACGATGTGGGTAACCAATGATAATATCACTATTCAACAGTTACCTAGTGATTATTGTGCTATATCCACCATTGAAGGAAACGTATTGAATGTATCGTTTGACTTCTCGTACTTTGATTCGCACAGTGCATTGTTGGAGTTTTATCCTCAAGAGTTTAAGACAAAGTACGCTGTATATCAGAAGCAGCGTACTTCCAGATGGCTCGAACTGGATTCTCCAACATCGTTTGCTATCAAAGTTAATAATGATATCCTTTCGTACTCTCTCCCACCTTTCATAGGTATACTTCGAGAGCTGTATGACCTGGAAGATTATAAGCAATTAAAGCTCACGAAGACAGCATTGGAAAATTATGCAATGCTTGTGATGGCACTTCCAATGGATAAGGACGGCAACTGGGGAATCGATTTGAATAAAGCAAAAGAATTTTGGCAGAACCTTGATTCTGTTCTTCCTGAAGAAGTAGGTTCAATATTAACTCCGATGCCAATCACTAAGATAGGATTTGAGAAATCAAATACCGGAGATACAAACACCATCTCTGATGCTGAACAGAACATATTCACATCTGCCGGAGTATCATCATTGCTGTTCAATAATGAGAAAGCATCTGCGAACGCGCTTGCGCTGTCCATTAAGGCGGATCAAAGCTTGACATTTGGAATAGTCAGAAGTATCGAAGATGCCGTAAATAGATTCATACAGTCACAGAGCTACGGGAAGAACTTCAAGGTTACATTCCTGGATGTATCTCCTTTCAACAGAAAAGAGATGGGAGACGCATACTTAAAAGCTGCTTCATATGGTCTACCAACTATTGCTATGTATGCCGCATCACAAGGACTTGGACAGGCAGAACTTGATGCAATGAGCTTCCTCGAAACAGAGGTAATGGGTCTTCAGGATATGTTTAGACCTATACAAAGTTCGACACAGATGAGTGGAAACATATCATCAACTGATAGTAATGCTCCGACTGATGAAGGAGGAAGACCGCAGTCAGACGAAACTGATCTGACAGATAGTGGAGAACAGTCAGCTGAGCAAAGCTCAGACTGGGGATAGGCGGTGATAGTCTATGAAAAAATTCATATACGCTTTCGTAGAGTCGGATAGAGATACTCTCCTATCTCAAGGATACACACTACTGAAAGCAGATAATATCAAAAAGATATACGTATTTAAAAATAAAGACAACCTATGTTTCTCTGCTACAGATGGAACATTTGTATTGTCTGATACTTTAACATTTTAACCCGTATGAAATTTACTCATACGGGTTTTGTATTACGGAGGTTATAGATGAAAACAGAGATTTTAAATCTTACATATGCATCATCTTTAACCGATTTATGCGAGATTAACTCTTCTTTTGATTCCGGTATCTTACGTATTGCATACACAGGAGATAACAGAAATGGTAGCTCTATTTCAAAAGATGTTTTTGAGAGATGTATCAAAACAATCTACAACTGCCCTGTTGTATGCAACTACGACAGAGAGACAGACACACTCGGTGGTCACGACATGGAACTCGTTAGAAAAGACGATGGAAGTATGACCATTGTTAATCTGACACAGCCAGTAGGCGTAGTTCCTCAGACTTCAAAAGTATACTGGGAGTCTGTCGAAGAAGACGACGGTACTGTGAACGAGTATCTATGTGCAGAGGTTCTTATTTGGAAAAGACAGGAAGCATATAGAAAAATTAAAGAAGATGGAATTACAGCTCAAAGCATGGAAATTACCGTCAAAGATGGTGAAGTCGTCAATGGAGTTTACTGTATTAAAGATTTTGAGTTTACAGCATTTGCATTGATCGGTGTTGAACCGTGCTATGAATCTGCGTCTCTTGCATTTTCAAAACAGGATTTCAAACAAGAATTTTCTAAGATGATGCTTGAGCTAAAGGATAGTTTTAAAGATGTCACTACCTCAATAGAGGATGACAATATACACTCACACAAATACTCAATGGAAGGAGGAAGTAAAGGATTGGATAAACAGAATTTGATTGAAAAGTATGGCATTGATGTTAATACTCTTGATTTCTCCATTGATGATTTTACTGTTGAGGAGCTTGAAGAAAAATTCAAAGCAATCACAGTGGAAGGCACAAAAGCTGACCCAGAGATTGATACAGATAAAAATAAATTCGCCCTTACAAGTAATGTCATTGATGAAATCATGCGAGCACTCGATGCTGAGAAAATCCAGTGCGAATGGGGAGAATGTAACAGATATTGCTTCGTAGATTGTGATTTCGAGGCTATGGAAGTTTACTGCTGGGATAGAAATGACTGGCTGCTTTACGGATTCTCTTATAAGACAAATGGAGACAGCATCGAAATTGATTTCGAGAATAAAAAGCGTAAGAAATATGTGATCGCTGACTTTGACGAAGGCGAGCAGGTGTCTCCTATTGCACAGGTATTCGAGCAGATGAAACAGGTAATCATTGATAAATCTGCTGCTTCTACAGAGTTTGAAGCAAAATATCAGAATGCATCTGAGACAATTACTTCTATGGAGGCGGAGCTTGAGGAACTCCGTAAATTCAAGGCTGACACAGAAACAGCTGCTATGGAAAATGCGCGTAAGTCCGAGATTGCTGAGTTATTCGCTAAGTTTGAAGACCTTGATGGAGTAGACGCGTTTGAACATCTGAAGACAGACTGCGACGCAGACTGTATGAAGTTTGAATTAGACGCTCTGGAAGAAAAATGTTACGCAATTCGTGGTAGACGTGGGGTTCAGGCAAAGATGAGCTTTAACCAGAAGGCTCCTAAACTGCCTATCGAAACACCTGAAAATAACAAAGCTGACCAGCCTTATGGCGGTCTTTTTGAGGAGTTCGGCTTCTCTGCAAAAGAATAAGGAGGTAAAAATTTATGGCTAACAAATATGGCGTTGTAAGAACAGACAACATGACTGGTACTGACGTTCGTAGCGAACTGGTGTCTGTTAAATATATGGGTGCAGATAAGAAAACTGCTACCGAAATTGAAAACGGAAGCATTCTGAAAGCTTCTGAGCTGATGGACGGCGAGCGTGAAGTATTCATTGGAGAACAGGTTGAAAAAGATACACCGATTCATGAGGTTGTTCTGATTGCGGCTCCAGAAGTACCGTATGACGAAAGACTTCGTAATCTGGATGAGTTTATCAACGAAGCTGGTAAAGCATGTAGAGGATACAGATTTCATTCTGGAAACATCTTTTCTGTAACGAAGGAAGCTCTGACAGGTCTTGCTACACCTAAGAAAGGTAATGTCGTAGAGCTTGCTGCAAAAGCTACAAAACTGAATGTCGTAGCTTCCGCTACTGACAGCACAACAACTGTTGGAAAGATTATCGACGTTGAGATCGCCGGTAGATACACATACTACGTTATCAAGGTTGACTAATTTTCTTAGCCAATCATGCTAACTCAATAATTTACAAGGAGGATTTTTATAATGGCTGAAATTAAAGATATTGTAAAACTTGCTGTTGATGGTTATAAAGGCAAGGTTGAAAAATATTCCGTAGGTCAGTCTCAGGAGCTGCTTAGACAGGCTCTGGTAGAGGCTAATGGCGGAAGTACCGTTCTTGATTACAAGAAAATCAGAGATGGTAAATGCACAGGTCTGTTCTCTCTTCTGGAGGAAACACTGAGCAGAACTGTTGTTGAGGGTCTTCAGGGCGATGAATACTTTAACGCACTGGTTGATTTCCGTAATGTTCCGGAAGGAGATAAAAATATTTTCCTCGTTGAAGATAGAAACCTGTTTGTAGTGTCTGAAGCAGCTGATGGCACTCAGGGTATCAGACGTCAGAGACTCGGCGGCGTATCTGAGACATCTATTCCGACTTCTCTCAAGACAGTCAGAATTTACGAAGAGCTGAATCGTGTGCTTGCAGGTCGTGTTGACTTCAATGATTTCATCAACAAAGTGTCTGAATCCTTCCGTCAGAAACTTCTGAATGACATCTACACTCTGTGGAGTGGCGCTACTGCTGACCAGTTCGGCGGTACTACATACTTCCCGGTTGCAGGTGCATATGACGAGGATGAGCTGTTAGACCTGATCTCTCACGTAGAAGCAGCTGCTAACGGACAGCAGGCTACAATTATCGGAACGAAGAAAGCACTGCGTAAACTGAAAGCTTCCATTCAGAATGATGGTGCTAAAGACGACCTTTACAATATGGGATACTATGGTAAGTTCTACGGAACTCCTGTAGTAGCTGCTCCGCAGCGCCATAAAGTAGGTTCTACTGAGTTTGTGTTCGATGATGATGTTATCACTATCATCGCTGGCGATGACAAGCCGATTAAGGTCGTATATGAAGGAAGCCCGATTGTTCTCATGGGCGACCCGATGAGCAACGCAGACTTCACACAGGAATACCTGTACGGTGAGAAATACGGAATGGGTATCGTTCTGGCTGGTGGAAATGCTGGTGTTGGTCGTTACGAAATGAATGCGTAATCGCAATAAATACAACGGGAGCATAGAAGCTCCCGTTATGAATGGAAGGAGTAAATATGGAAAATAAAACTGAAACTCAGGTTGTGGAACAGAATGCAGTTACAGAATCCGTAACAGCAGAAGCTCCAAAGCGCAGAACTCGCGCTAAAAAAGTTGCGGAAAAAACTGAACCAAAACGTATCATTCCAAAAGATATTGACCCGGATCAGTACGTAACTGTACGGAACGGATTCCAGGGAAAACTGGTGTATATCAGCAAACATACCGGAGAAAGATTCGTATGGGATCAGTTTGGTGCCGAACAGGAAATGGAACTTCGTGAATTGAAGAACGCAAAAAATTCATATAAGAAGTTCTTTGAAAATAACTGGTTTATGTTCGATGAGGACTGGATCGTCGATTATCTCGGTGTCCAGAGATTTTACCGTAACGCAGTACGTATTGAAGATTTTGATGAAATCTTTCAGAAGGATGCGAAGACAATCTCTGAAATAATCAGTGATATGTCAGATGGTCAGAAAAAGTCTGTGGCTTACAGAGCTAGAGTTCTTATTGCGGATGGTGCCATTGATTCCAACAAAGCAATCACCGCTCTGGAGGAGTCTCTCGGAGTTGAGTTAGTTGAGCGTGATAGATAGGAGGGGTTCATATGAGCGTTTCTTATGACGTATTCATCGGCTCATTTCTGGAGAAGGTAACCGAAAGAGACCTATTGTCTCTTAAAGAATCGCAAAGAGACAGTATCGTCACTGGTTACATGAAACGAGCAATCAGCGGTTTTAAGAAAATTTGTCAATATGATTTATCAACCACATCTGATGACGAAATAAGAGAATTCGATGTAGACATTCCGGAAGAAGACTTGATTGAAATTGCAGATATCATTTCTGAAGGAATGATCGTGCAGTGGTTGAAACCATATGTATACAGGCAGGAGTTATTAGAAAATGCTATCAATACGCAAGATTTCACAACCTACTCTCCTGCTGAGCTGCTTTTGCGTGTAGGGAACGCATATGCAGATGCTAAAAAGGACTACACCCAAATGGTCAGGGAGTATTCCTTTAATACTGGAGATTTGACAGACTTACACCTATGAGTGGCGTAGTTACAGTAACAGGACAAACAGTCCGAAACAATCTCGTAAAGAATTATTTCCACGATCTCGTAAATCGATTTTTTAAGATTCTCCCTATGCGAGAAAATGGAGAAGAGTCATTGACAACATATATGCGTAGCCTGCGTGTCGAACTTATAGGAGGGAGGGGTTTACTGCCTGAATTACAGGTAAATTCATCCTATCTAACACTCATGGCTATTCTGGAGTATTTAATTGATACACCGGAATGTACTGTAAGTGATGTGAGACGTGAAGTGTTCCACGCTATATCTGTATGCAACAAACTCGAAGAGTATTTTACTGTCGAGGAGGTATAGTCATGGGAATATGGGATACATATGAAAACCGTGTATATGTACAGGGTAAGACGAAACGTGAAGCTGCACTATTCCGCACTTCAAGAAGGCTTTCTGAAAAGCTTGGGGATTCACTCTCCTATCATGGCGTTCTAGTTGATGGAGAAGAACGCTCTGTAATTATAGATGACTCTGACAACTTAAATGAAAAAATTATGCATTCTCTGCCTGGAGAAGATTTCATATGCGGAAGTCTTGTCGAATGGGCTGACAACCATTGGCTTATTACGGAGAAAGATGCAAACAACGAGCTGCGAACAAGGGTGAAGCTCCTGCAGTGTAACTTCCTTCTCAAATGGATTGATGAGGATCATATCATTCATGAGCAATGGTGTGTCATTGAAGATGGAACAAAATATCTTACCGGAGAATACGAAGATAAAGATTTCTTTGTTACCAGAGGAGACTCACGTATAGCGATGACGATTGCTCGCAATTCAGATACAGTGAAGTTTTCACGTAATTGCAGGTTTCTTATAGACGACCCTGAGTCGTTAGAGATGAATGCATATCTTCTTACAAAGCCGCTAAAGGTTGGAAAAACCTATAACGGTCACGGCGTATACTCTTTCGTTTTGCAGGAAGTGGTATCAACAGATAATGATAATTTCGAGTTGGGAATTGCAAATTATTATTTGCATTTTCCTAAGAAAGAAAATTCAGATACCGGAAATAAAGATGATAAAGATAACAACACATCATCAGGAACCGGTAAGAAGGGATGGTTGTAATGCAGTTAGAGGAATTCTACGACTACAAAAATCAACTCATGGGCGACATTCTGACAAATAAGGATATCGTATCTCTTCTGAGTTCTGATATCAAATTAGAGGATGCTGCTGAGTTGGCTTATACACAAGTGTTTCCATGTGAATATATCCCGGATACGGTTGAACATGGCAAAACATTTATTTGCTTCGATGTAGATATACAAGAGGCAACCGCAAATAAGACATTTCTATATCCGGTCTTATACATATGGGTTTTTACTCATAGAAGCAAACTTCGTCTGCCTAACGGTGGTGGTGTTAGAACAGACAAGCTATGCGTAGAGATTGCAAAAACGATTAACGGAAGTCGGAACTATGGTCTTGGAGAACTTGAACTATATGCAGTAAAGAGATTTGCTCCGATGACTGACTTCAATGGAAAGCTTATGACCTTCCATGCGAAGGATTTCAACATGCAATACAATCCGAAGAAACCGATACCCGTAAATCGTAAGACAGGATAATGTCAACTTTACATCTGCTCTATCGTGATTCTTACGAAATCAATGATTCCATTCGTATAGTAGTCCCAACGGTCGGACAGGTATTGAATAACGAAGATACTTATTACAATATTGTGTCCGCTATAACAGCTATGCCAATCGATTTCATGGTGCAGCTTGATGACCTTGGGATAGATTTTACGACAATCAATGCATGGCAATTATTTGTACTGCTTTTTGAAAATTTAAAGCAGATGGATAAATATGACCTAAGTCTCGTGTTTGGTGATTTAGATTTATCATGTTTTGAAATTGGAATCAGTCCGCAGAATGGAAAGTTCATTATTCGTGATGAAAAGCATGACATCACGATTGATCGAGCAATTCACAGCCAGATGGCTTCTGTTCTACGGAAGTTACACCACCTAGAAAAGAATCACAGACGACCTGCTAATGATGAAGCAAAAGAGTATATGTTAAGGCGTGCTCGTGAAAAACTCAAGCGGCATAAAGACCGCAAAGAGAATTCACAGCTAGAATCTCTCATAATCGCAATGGTTAATACCGAACAGTTTAAATATGATTTTGAGGGGACAAGAGAACTTTCTATTTATCAATTCAATGAAAGTGTTCGGCAGGTTATTAAAAAGACCGATTATGACAACAGAATGTACGGTATCTATACCGGAACAATAAATCCAAAAGAATTGAGTCAGAAAGATTTGAACTGGCTCGTTCACTAATAAAACAATAGGAGGAATATTATGAATATCAAAGATATTACTATCACAAGTCTTGAGACAATCTCCGCCTTTGACCTTGTAACTGGTAATTATAGATTCACACTGGATGAACTGCAGAATGCAACTATCGCAAATACTCAGGAATCTACAGAAATTACTGGTAAGGGCGGACGCAAACTGTCTAACCTGAAACGTAATAAGGCTGTAACTATCAGCGGTACAAACGGTCTCGTGTCTGGCGGACTGCTTGAAGCTCAGACTGGTGGAAAATTTGAAAACAAAGCCACTGAAGTAATGTGGACAGACTATCTCACTGTGTCTGGTAATAAGACTGCTACAAAATACAAAGCTATCGGTACAACAGGAGCTGAAATCGAGGCACTGTTTATTCGTAACGCGGATGGTTCAGTCGGAGAGGAACTCGTACAGTCATCTACGGCTGGAACAGGTAAATTTACATATACACCTGGAACAAAAGCTCTTACATTCCACACAGATGTAGCTGATGGCACTGAAGTTATCGTTTATTACAAGAGACGTATCAAAGCTGATGTTTTGGATAATGAAAGCGATGTTTACTCTGAGAAATGCACTCTGTATATCGATGCTTTTGGAGAGGACAAATGCGGTAACGTATATAGAATTCAGTTCTTCATCCCAAAAGCCGACTTCTCTGGAGAGTTCTCTCTTGAAATGGGTGAGAACCAGACTGCTCATGCATTTGAGGCAGAATCTCTTGCTGGTGCCTGCGGTGCTGGCGGTTCCCTGTGGACATACACTGTGTTCGGTGTAAATACAGCTGATGCTGAATGAAGAGCGCAGGCATTGTTCACGAATGACAGTAAAACTATTGTAGATGAAACTACAAAGAGTCTCGAGACGGAATTAGGAAGGTGGGAATAATGCCTACAGCTACAAGAATTTGTAAAGTGTGTGGTAAAGAATATGAATACTGCCACACACTTAGACGAGTAGATGGTATCTTCCGGTATCAGGATGTTGCGTGTTGTCCCGAACATGGTAGTATCTACCTTGCAGAGATTGAGGCATCACGGGCTGAAGATGCGAATCAAATAGTTCCAAACAAAAAGCCTGCTGAATCGTCTTTGAACTATAGCGACCTCGACGAATGCGACGGGGAAGATTCTTGGTTTGAGGACGATTTCGATGAGGAAGATACAGAGTAACAATTAAATATAGCACATGGCTACATCTTTTTTAAGGTGTAGCCTTATTTTCATGAGGTGATTATTATCGCAAGGACAAAATTTAATGTCGATAAAGACACTTCTCAGCGTACCTATAATGACATCGTATTCGATTCAATTATGGAGATGAAATATTATCGTGATGTGCTTTGCCCTTTAATGGAGAGTGGCGATGTGGTCAATGTTGAGCTTCAGAAGCCATATGAGTTACAACCAAAGTTTAAACACGATGATAAAACAGTTCACCCTATTACTTATGTCGCTGATTTTTTCATCGAATATAGAGACGGATCGCAGGTTGTTATTGATATCAAAGGATGTCCTGACTCAGTTGCAAACATTAAACGAAAGTTATTTTGGTATAGGTACCCGGATGTGGATTATAGATGGATGACACTATCCGGAATAGACGGAGGTTGGTGTTCTTACGAGCACGTAAAACAACAAAGAGCCATCCGAAAAAGAGAAAGACTTAAAGCAAAGAAAGAGAAAATGGAGGAACAGAATAATGGAAAAAGCGAATAGAATCGATGCAACAACACTGATGGAAGCCGTTAGCAATATTGCAGAGCCAACATCATCATTTGAATGGAATGGTATGGAAGTTGTTGTAAACAGAGTGTTGCCTATGAATGTCATGCTTGAATTTGTTGATTATGTTGTCAAAACATGTTTCAGCGAAGAAGGCGAATATATGCCGGAAGTAAAAGATTTTGCAATCAAGAGCTGCTTGCTTGAGATGTATGCTAACTTCGATCTGCCAAAGGATATCTCGGAGAGATATGCGGCTATCTATAATTCAGATATTGTAGATGCGGTTCTTAATCATATCGAGGGTCGCCAGTTTGGAGAGATTATCAATGCTATCGAAAGTAAGATTTCTAATATGGCTCAGATGAATGTACAAATGGTATACGCTCAGATGAATCGTCTCAATCAGGAATTTGAGAATTTAACAAGCAGCATGGAAAATATGTTTTCCGGAGTGTCTACAGATGATGTTGCAAAGCTCATCAATGCAGTTTCCAATGGAGACATCGACGAAGGTAAGGTTGTACAGGCTTTCGCATCTCAAAGCAGAAAGAATAAAGTCGTTCCGATGACAAAAGGGGATAAATAATCATGGCTTCAATCAATATGGAGTCTATTATGGCAAAGGCTCAAGCTCATATGGGAAGTAATGCAGGACAGGCAAAGGTAAATAACATGGTAACCAAAGTTATGCTTGGTAGTATAACACTGAAATCCGGCGGTAAAACGCATACACCGGAAGAAGCTGCTGAAAAATTCATTGATGTTCTGAGGAACTCAATCAGCAGTTCTGGAATTAGTTCCGATGCTGCATCTGCTATTTCTGAACTGAGCCACTCTTCTGCCATTCCTGTTGGAGCAAATACATACACAATAGAAATATTCTTTACCGGAGATTTAAGCAGACCATCACTTGCTCCTGGAAGATTTGGTGGAATCAACAACTTAGCTGCACTTTTAAATAATGGTGTGGATCATACCATGAGACCCGTACATGGTATGTGGCATGGTCACGAAACATGGAGTAGAACTGTAATACCAGGTGCTCATTTCGTAGATGATGCTGTAAGTAGTTTTATGGGTAATTACGCATCCGAATATAATGTCATAGACATTTCTGTTGGAGATGCTTTTTCTTAAACACATAGTAAACATTTAGTGAAAGGATTGGTGTATAAGCCAGTCCTTTTCTTTATATTCAAAAAAGGCGGTGAGATAAATAAATGGCTGACATTTTACTGACAGTCGGCGTGGATACTTCGTTGAGTTATGCTGAATTTCAGGCAGGAATTACCAGTCTGGTTTCTCAGGTCAACGCCAATCCACCGAAAATAAAACTTAAATTTGATGATTCATCCCTGTCTTCTATGAAGAAACAGATTGAATCAATGACTAAGGCTGCGGCAACTGCGAATACGGCGAAGTCAATGGGTGGATATACCAAGACTAACTCTGGTATCTGGGTAAAAGACACTGCTGCTATTAAAGCTAATACGCAGGCAAAAAATGAAAATGCCAGTGCTACAAAGAAAGCCGCCGATGCGACAAAACAGGCAAAAGCAAGTGAGGATACTTTTGCAGCTGGTACAAAGAAGCACACCGATGCCCTAAATAAAGTCAACACATTACTTGGACAGGTTACTGCTAACACACAGAAATGGACTGCCGCAAGAAGCGGTAAATCCAGTGATAGTTACTCTGCATTAAAGGATCAGATTACTGCACTTGAAACATTGAAGTCTGGATTGATGAACGGAACTGTATCTGCTGAACAGTTCGAGAACTCATTCCGTAGTATCAAATCAACTGTTACAGAGTCTTCTGCTGCAATCAGAGCTGCTGGTGAAAATACCCAAACACTTGGAGATCGATTCGGTGGTTTAGCAACTAAGTTCGCATCTTGGTTATCTATCACACAGGTAATCATGACTGCTGTGAGAACTGCAAAGCAGATGGTATCTGCTGCGGTTGAAGTTGAAAGTGCTATGGCTCAGATCAAGATCGTAACGGGAGCCTCTGATTCTCAGATGGAAGGATTCCTCACGAAATCCATTGCACTTGCTAAAGAGCTTGGACAGAGCGTAACTGATGTAGCATCTTCTATTGAAACTTTTGCTCGTCTTGGTTACAACATGAGTGATTCTTCCAACCTTGCTAAGTATGCAAATATCATGGCGAACGTTGGTAATACTGATGTAGACACAGCAACAACTGGTATTACTTCTATTATAAAGGGATACGAGTTAGATGCTAATGATGCGGAGCATGTATCAGATGTACTTGTTAAGGTCGGTCAGGAATACGCAATTTCAGCGGAAGAATTGATGGCTGCATTCCAGCGAGGCGGTGCTGCGCTCCATGCTTCTGGAACTGACTTTGAAAAGAGTGCTGCTCTTTTTGCTGCTACCAATGCTTCTCTTCAGAATGCAGAAACCACTGGTACAATGTGGAAGACAGTCAGTGCTCGTATCCGAGGAGCTACAACAGAGCTTGAAGAAATGGGCGAAGAAACAGACGGATTAGCCCAGGGTCTGTCTAAGTACAGGGAAGAAATCAAAGCTTTATCTGGCGTTGACATCATGAAAGATGAAAACACATATAAAGACATGTACGACATCTTTGTACAGTTGGCTGAGGTTTGGGATAACATGGAAGATGTATCTCAATCTCGTGTCGCAGAGATTCTTGGTGGTACTCGTAATACATCAGGTATTATGTCTACAATCACGAATATCAAAGACGCTATCGGAGCATATTCAAGTGCTATGGATTCTGCTGGTACTGCTACCGAAGCAAATAATGTATATATGGATACCACAAAGGCTAAGGTAGGAGAACTGAAAGCAGCTTTTCAGGAGCTTTCTTCTGATTTTATCAGTTCAAACTTTACAAAAGGAGCAGTCGAAGGTCTTAAAGGTATCGTAGAAGCGATTGATAAAATCGTTGAGACCGTTGGATCATTAGGAACAATTCTCGCAGGATTGGGACTTGCCAAGGTCATCAAAAACGTGGCTTAACCTAAAATCATGGGTTGCTTTTATGGCAGAGGTCGGCATGGTTAAGGACGTACCGTTATGGAGGTATGAGCCAAGACTATGGGTGAGCGTTTTAAAATAAATCACACGAAGGGGTAATTGCTGGGAAACTGGTTAAACCAATCATACTACAACGTAATTGGAAACAATAAGCGTGAATGTTGCGAAAGGCAGAAACAAATGATTGGATGGTATATGGTGATAGTAAGCCTAAGTGCCATGTAGAAGTATTTTCTACGGATAGGATAACATCAGCCGGACGAAGACTCACAGCTTCATCTTCAGAGACTACCCACCCTTTGAGCCGCTACAGCCTAGTGTAGCGACTTTTAATGTATAGTCCTCGTGTAGTGGGAACTTATCTCCTACTTTAAATGTGGTACGCACAATATCTGCGTCGATAAGAAGATATTACTTTGGTTGCCATGTGTAACCGCATTTGGAACAACGGTTTACAGTCTTATTGCTTCCAATAAATCCTGTTATTAGACTGAATCCTCTTTGACCAGTTACGATCTGCGTGGATTTGCAACGCGGACACATTACATACGCGTTCTTATTGAAGTTAATGTCAATATAATCCATCATCTTCTGATTGACAGATTTACTATTTTCATCCGGTACTACTTCTGCTTCTCCTCTATTTTTAATAATGAAGTCAAGCAGTATATCGGCTCTATCTTTTGTAATACCAGATGCTATTATCGAATAATCTGAATATTCGGATGAATTTTTATTTGTAATGTATGTTTGTGCAAGCATTGATCTTGCTTTGCCTAGCACCCATTTATCTTCAATGCGCTTTACACAATATAAATCTGGTGTTTTATCCACATTTTGTAGTGGGTATCCACACTGTACACAGCATGATGCTTTATCGGATATGCGAGCACCGCATTCCGGACATGTAATAAGTGACATATGATTACTCTCCTTTTCACTTATCATACCACACGATATTGCCTTTGAAAAGAGTCTGCTATAAAAGGTATCGAAGGAGCAAAAACACTTACAAGCATCATACAAGCACTAGGAACCGCGTTTCCACAAGTAACTATTGCAGTTGAAGCTATGTCAACTGCACTCGCAGGTGGAGCCGGAGTGTTCGGTGCAGTCGCAGCAGGAGCAACCGCATTATTCGGTGCATTGGCACCTCTCGTCGGAATCATTGCACTCGTAGGCGCCGCATTTATTGGATGGAAAATATATGATAACTACATGCAAAAACAGGTTCAAGCTGCTCAGGAAGCCGGTAATGCATGGAAAGAGTCAAACAGCTCCATCGAAGACTATAAAAATAGAATTGTAGAATTAAGAAACCAGTTAGCATCTGGAACTCTTACGGAATCAGAGGCATATCAAGCAAAGTCCGAACTTCTCTCAATTCAGGAATCTCTGACAGATTCATACGGAAGTCAGGCGGATGGTATTGATCTTGTAAATGGGTCTCTGCGTGAGCAGATTGGTCTGATGGATCAGTTAAGCCAGTCAGATGCAAATAAGTATCTGAACGAGAACCAAAAAGGTATCAATAAAGCAACCAAGGAAATGGAGAAAAAGAGAACCTATTACCTTGGACAGTTTTATGATATCGAGGGAGACGAAGCATCAGAAGCTCTGAAGAAAGCAATTAAAAATTCTCAAGAAAAATACGGAGATCTGATAACAACAAGCGAAGGCATAGGCGGAGAATTACTATTGTACTTTGACGGAGATGCATCTCAGGCTGAAGCTGCGCTGAATGACTTCATGACAGATGTTCGTAATGCATCAGATGAACTTGGCGGCAATTATATGCTTGACGATATTTTCAGCTACTCTGAAAGCAGTCTAAAAAGTGCTAACAAGATACTGGATAAATATCAGGAAGTATATGAACAGGCAAAGGCTGCAGAAATTGCTGGTGATAAAACCGAGTACAAAGACAAAAGTGGAGATTCTAAGACAGCTGCTGAATGGATGCGTGATTATTCTAAGGCGGTAAAAGAATATAATGATGCTCTTGCGAGCGGAGACTCATCCAAAATAGCTGAAGCAAAGACAAACTTTGACGCTGTAGATAAGTCCGTTCAATCACTTCTGGAATCTGATATGAGCGGATACGCTGACTCATTCACAGAAATTAGCGATCAGCTAAACACCGCTGCTATCAGTGCGAATGATTTTAAGAATGCAGTCAATGGTATTGATACGTCAGACGGAGCAAAAGAAATTGCAGACGCGGCGAAGGAACTGAAAGACTTAAAGCTGGATGATAAAGATTTCATATATGCATTTGAAACAGATGGTGTACAGGAAGGCGAAGAACAGATAAACGCATTGGTGCAGGCTGCGCTTGACGCAGGTGTAATCAGTGATACATCTTCCGAGAGCCTGCAGTCACTCGCGAATATGCTTATTGAACTCGGTGTTGTTTCTGGAGAACCTGTAGAAGGAATGGAAGAAACAACAGTATCTATGTCAGATATGCGTACTGCTGCTGAAAATCTTGTTAATGGTCTTACAACTGTACAGAGTGTTCTTAGTAGCCAGCAGAACGGCAAGTCTGTATCTCTTGCAGATTTCAATTCAGACGAACTTGCAGATTACAGAGGTGCTCTTGAGTATGTCAATGGTACAATGCAGTTAAATGCAGAGAAAGTTCGTGAGATTGCTAAGGCTAAAGCCGAAGAACAGGTTGCAACAAACAACACGAACAAGGCGCTTGAACAGGCTCAGTACCTTGAGAATGCAAGACAGATTGAACAGTATCGTCAGCAGTTGCAAGACGCAAGCTTCGCAGAAGGAGAAACTGCGGAAAGTATTCAAGCTTCTATTGATGCCTTATTATCCGAAAATAGTGCTATTGCAGATAACTGTGCTCAGTATGATTTATTATCTGCTTCTATTCAGGAAGCTGTCGGAGCATATCAGAACTGGCTGAACGCACAAGGCGCATCAGACTATGGCGACATGGCAAATGATACGGTTAGTGCTATACAGCAAATTCGAGATACATACGATGCAAATTCAGATATATATGGAAACTTTGGCTCAAAGAAATTTGAAGCAGCTGTAGATTTCATCGTTCCAGATTCTGTAGATAGCGAAGACCTTAGTGCAATCGAATCATATATGGCAAATTTCAAAGAATATTTGAGATTTGATGATGACGGAGTTGTAGAGGGACTTGATGTAGATAAGTTCTTGCAGAAATCTGTTGATGCAGGTCTTATGTCATACAGTGAAGACGATGGATTTAAAGTCCTCGGTGGCAAGAAGATGGAGGATTTTGCAGAAGGTCTTAATTTATCATCAGGTGTTGTTCAGGCATTCTTTGATGAGCTTCAGCTTAAAGGTGCGAATTTCGACTGGGGAGATGAAGCCGTAAAGACTATAGGCGATTTAGCTGTAGAAGCTAATGAGGCTGCGGAATCTCTAAGACAGATGGACGGAAATAGCGATTTAAAAATCAAAATGGATGTCTCTGACCTTTCAACGACCGAAGAACAGATAAATGCATTGGATGCAACTATAGCAGAAATGGATGGCGTAAAAGCCAGACCTGACGTAGATGCGTCAAGCATTGATAATGCCAATGCTGTTATTCAATACTGCCTCACTCAGAAGCAGCTTTTATCACAGCCTGATGTAATGAGGGTTGATACATCTCAGGTAGAAGGCGAAATTGGAAACGCAATATCTCTTTTACAGCAATTCCAGAACGCAACAAACGACCTTGAGATTAAACAGAAAGTCGGTGCTGATACATCTGAAGCTGAATCGAAAGTAAATTCTCTGGCTTCTGAAATAGAAGGAATTTCTCCAGATATCAAAGCGAAGCTGAATATTGATTCAACATCGGTTGATTCCATCAAAACATCTATCGCTGGACTATCTGCGGAGACTATAAATGTGAAGGCAAATGTCGATGCGTCGGCAATAGACGGGTATAATCCTGAGTCAAAGAAGTGCGATGTTATCTATGACCCGAAGACAGACTTATTACCCGAATCATTCTCTTCTATCAATCGAACTGTAAACTATATAGCTAATACTGCAAACCTCCCTAGCTCATTCAGTACGATTACACGGTATGTAAACTATGTAAAAACTGGTTCAAATGTAAGCGGTACCGCTCATGTTGGCGGAACTGCGAGAGCTGGCGGAGACTGGGGAACAGCACCTGGCGGCAGCACTCTTGTTGGAGAACTTGGTCGTGAAATTGTTGTAGACCCACGAACCGGCAGATGGTATACAGTCGGAGACAATGGTGCGGAGTTTAGAGATATACCAGCAGGAGCAATCGTATTCAATCACAAGCAGACCGAAAGCTTACTTGAGAACGGATATGTTTCTGGACGGGCTTCTGCTCTAGTTAGCGGTACAGCGATGGTTACTGGCGGATACAAACCATATAAGCCAAGCTCATCTTCTACAAGCAGAAAACCATCTTCTTCATCGAAGAAAAGTTCTGGAAGCTCATCTCGTTCATCCGGAGGTTCTTCGTCATCGAAATCAAGTGGATCTAAATCAAGCTCCTCTTCGTCTGAAAAAGAATTTGAAGAAGTATTTGACCTTATTGCGATTGCTGTCGATAGAGCGACCGAAGCAATAGATAGACTGAAAGTAACTGCTGATAGTGCATTCAAGACTCTTAGCACACGTAATAGTGCATTAGTTTCTGAAATGTCTGCTATTGCAAATAAGATTGATGTAGAGAACAGAGCGTATGAGGGATATATGGCAAAAGCCAATTCTCTCGGTCTGGACGAATCTTGGGCTAGAAAAATCAGAGACGGTTCGATTGAAATCACGACTGTTACTGATGAAGACCTCGCCGATAAGATTAAGGATTATCAGGACTTTTACGAGAAGGCTATTGAAGCGAAGGACGCTGTTGCGGATCTGCACGAAGAAATCGCCAACTTATACAAAGACAGATTCGATAATCTATCAAACGATTTTGAAAACCAGCTCAGTCTCTTAGAGCATCTCACGAATACATATGATAATGGCATAGACGACCTTGAAGAACGAGGATATATGGCAAGCACTAAGTTCTACGAAGCAATGCAAAATGTTGAGAAACAAAACATTGATATTCAGAAGAAAGAGCTTGACTCTCTTGTTCGATCTATGTCAGAGGCTGTCAACTCTGGAGAAATCAAAGAAGGCAGTGAAGCATGGTATGACATGCAGAATGATATCAACGGAGTTAAGGAGAAAATCCAGGAATCTGAAACAGCTCTTGTAAAATTCCAGAACTCAATTCGTGAGACAAAGTGGGATAGATTCGATTATCTGCAGGAGCAAATCAGTAATATCACTGACGAGGCGGACTTCCTGATCGACCTAATGGAGAACTCTAACTTATTTACCGATAACGGACAGTTTACTGATACAGGAATGGCAACGTTAGGTCTTCACGGTCAGAACTACAATGTGTACATGGCTCAGGCTGATAAGTACGCAGAGGAATTGAAGAAGTTAAATGCTGAAATTGCAGAAGACCCGAACAACACGAAACTTCTGGAGCACCGTCAAGATTTACTTGAGGCTCAGCGTGATTCTATCCTTGCCGCAGAGGATGAGAAACAGGCTATTAAAGACCTTGTTGCTGATGGTATCGAGAAAGAGCTTGATGCATTACAGGATTTGATTGATAAATACACAGATGCTATGGATACAGCCAAAGATCTGTATGACTATCAGAAAAAGGTTGAGGAACAGACATCCGAAATCTCTAAGCTTCAGAAACAGTTAGCTGCTTATTCCGGCGACAACTCGGAGGAGACTAAAGCGACCATACAGAAAATTCAGGTTGACTTAGCCGATGCTATGGACGACCTTGAAGAGACGCAGTATGAACACTATATCAGTGAACAGAAAAAGCTTCTCGACAACCTGTATGATGAGTATGAAGCTATCCTAAATGAACGCCTGGATAACATCGATGCTTTAATGGCTGATATGATTAACACTATCAATCAGAATTCAGCCAATATCAGTACCACACTGCAAACGCAGAGCGATAAAGTTGGTTACGATTTAACCACTGCCATGAAGTCTATTTGGACAAATGAAGGTGGTGCAGGCTCCATTATTACAAAATATGGAGAATCTTTCTTAACACAGATGACATCAGTAAATGATGTTATCACAAAAATAGCATACAAAATTGGTGCTATGGTAAAAGAAAGTGATAAGAAAGCTGATTCAACTATATCTTCTGCTACTCCATCAACGAAGACGGATACGTCCGCAAAACCACCTACACAGGCAAATACTCCTGCTAAGCAGCCAGCCAACAATACTCCGAAATTCAATGAGGATGTAAAACGTGGCGTTGCTGCTGCTATCTGGATTTACGGTTCTAAATCTGGATGGGGAAATGACCCAGACAGAAAGAAACGTCTTACCGCTAAATTCGGAGCATCTAATGCAGCTGCTGTGCAGAGCTACATCAATGCTCATGCCAATAACGGAGATTTGTATAGATACTGGGTAAGTACAGGAAAGAGCAATCTTTCTAAATATTACTACAGCGCATTTAAGAAGGGTGGTCTAGCTGATTATACCGGAATGGCTTGGCTTGATGGTACGCCTACAGAACCTGAAATGGTTCTTAACCCAAAAGATACACAAAACTTTATTGCATTGAAAGATGCTATGAGGAGTATCGCAGCCGGAAACAATCCTTTGAGCGAACTGTTTGGAGGAGATGAAGGTGCTGCGAATGTGTTATCTCAACTTGCCAAGATTGGTGCGCCAATTTCAGGCAGAGAAACAAATATCGGAGACATCACCTATCAGGTAACAATTCCGATAGAACATGTACAAGACTACAATGATTTTATGAATCAGATGCGTAAGGACGGAAAGTTTGAAAAGATGATTCGTTCTATGACTGTTGACCAGTTATCTGGTGGCAGCAAGTTATCAAAAAATAAATATCAATGGTAGCAATCAGAGAGGCAATTTAATCGTTGCCTCTCTTTCTATTGGAGGAAAAGGATATGAATTTAGACAGAAAAGTCAGAATGCAGGAACGTACAATTCAAAGCCTGCGTGATAAAAACAAAAAACTTGAAAGTGAAAACAAAGCTTTGCATACAGAGAATGCTGAGCTTTCAGATAAAGTCTCTCGTTACGAGCAAATAATCGGAAGTGTAGATTCGCTTCGCAATGAATGGAATAAAAACATTCAGGAAGCTATTGCGTATAGAAAGCAATATAAAGACGCTGTATTTGCAATACGGAAAATACGCAAAGATTATGAGAAAAAGTTCAATCAGTTAAATAAGCAATTCAAAGTATAAGCGAAAGGAGGAGGACGCATGGATAGATGCGATTTTACTTTTAGAGGTGAGTCATTGAGCGATCATGGATACATGCTCTGTGAGTTCGATGGTTCTGGATCTGTTGAAAATGTTACAACGGATTCGCAAAGAGAGATGACATCAATATCAATGTTCGGTGGAAGATACTTTCCTATTATATATTCAGTCTACGACGGTGCGCTTGTAGCGGAGATGTCGATATGCAGACTCGGAAATGATGCCGGAAATGCAATAACACCAAAGGAAGCTGCTGCATTAAAGCGTTGGCTGGAAAGTCCAGTAGCGTCCGAATTCAGAGCCGGAGGTATTGATTATGAAGGCATCTTCTGGAACGGAACATTCAATGTAGAAGAGATTCATTCAGACTCTGTTTGTGTTGGATTCCAATTAACATTCACAGCTACTGCTCCATTCGGGTACAAAGATAAAGTGAATATTAGTGGGTCTGTAGCCAAGGATGGGTCTGTAAGTATTGACGATACAAGTGACGATGAGGGATATATTTATCCGGATATCACAATAACTTTGAAATCGGCTGGTGACTTAAAGATTATGAATGAATTTGATAAAAGAGAAACTGTGGTTAGAGGCTGCTCATCCGGAGAGACGCTGACATTCACACATCTTCTTCAAATTCTGTCGAGTAACAAATCGCACGAGCTTGGAGACGATTTCAACTATAAATTTATCAGAATTAACAATGAGTATGGCAATACGTTGAACAAGCTGACGTTCAATCTCCCTTGCACATACTCTATTTCATATAATCCGATTGCGAAGGTGGTGATTGCGTGAATACTTCTTTATACGGAGGTCTTATTGAAATAAGTCCTGACGGTCAGCCGATTACACCAGACCTCGTACTTGCTTATCGTGGCGGAACCAAACAGGGAATTATTCACAATGTTCAATCACTGACGAATGCAAATGCACTTGTAGAAACCGCCGAGATATCTTTCGATGTATATAAGGAAGTCGATGGTACTGAATGCCAGTTATGGGATGACATCAGAGATTTCAGACTGGTGTATATACCACATTTGGATACATCTACATTTAATCCGTGGTATGAGCTTTCTGTTGAAGTTGATGAAAACGACTGCACAATCAAGCATTGTCAGGGTGTTCATTTGCAGGAGGCTGAGCTTGGTCAGCTCACATTAAATGGTGTTGAGATAAACACAGAGGATGATATTGCGAGAGATGACTACTCTCCTACTATCATTTACGACCCAAAGAATCCGGAAGCTTCTGTTTTGGATAGAATTTTAAAAGATAAAGCATCTCATTATACGATTGTTCATGTAGATTCTTCTATCGCAAATCTGCAAAGGACATTCTCATGGGATGGTTCAAGTATAAAAGATGCATTTGATGATATCGCAAATGAGGTTGAATGCTTGTTCGTGTATGGCGAATATACGAATAATGATGGGAAAATACACCGTACCATTTCTGTATATGACTTAAATGATAGATGTATGGAATGTGGTGAGCGTGGATCATTCACAACTAAAGTATGCCCGAAGTGTGGGTCTGCGAATATCAATTATGGATATGGAACAGATAGCGGAATATTCCTTAGTCATGAAAATTTCGCTGGTGATATTACATATTCGTCCAACAAAGACAGCGTAAAGAACTGTTTCCGTCTTGTAGCTGGGGACGATTTGATGACTGCAACGATTCGTAATATCAATCCGAGCGGAAGCCAGTATATCTGGTATCTGAGTGATTCTGTTCGTTCAGATATGTCAAAAGAGTTACAGGATAAATTGAATGCTTACGATAAAGAGTATGCGTCATATTCAAACGAGAAGCAGATTGATATCCCATCTACTGCTATCTCAGAATACAATGCACTCATCAACAAATACAAACTGTATGATGACACTCTCGTGAATGTTAAGTATCCTATCGTAGGTTATTCAGCACTGACAGATTTATATTACTCTGCTTTGAATTTCTACAGCCTGTTGAAAACAACTCTCGCTCCTGCATCTGAGCATGGAGAAAAGACAACGGCAGCTAAGGAACTCACGAAACTCACATCCGGCGCATTGTCACCACTTGGTATCCAGAATGGAGATATTGCTTCTTCTGCTACTGTCACTTCCGCAGTCCAGAATTATGCAAAAGTATTCATTGATACTTCTCTTTACCGGATTACAGCTAAATGCAATGTTTATGAAGCAAAGGTATGGAAAGGAACAATTACACTGACAGGATATGCTGATGACGAAGATACAGCAACATCTGCAGAGCTGACTGTATATGTATCAGATGCAACTCCTGATTTCATTAAATGCCAGATTGAAAAGGCAATGAAGAAAAATGAGGTTGATGCCACCGGAACCGTTGCTCTGTTCAAAAAGAGTGAGTCCGAATTCAAACAGGCATTATCTTATTACAGCGTAGATAACCTGAACATTCTTGCAAGTATCGCCCGTGGATGCCTGGATATCCTAATTCAGCAAGGCGTTGCTGATCCTGAAAACGAATTATACACTTCCATGTACCTGCCGTACTACAACCGCAGTGTATGGATTCAGGATGAGTTACGCGAGCGTGAAGCCGAAGTTCTGAAATTAAGAGGAACAAGAAGTAACCCAGATGGAGTTCTGGATTATATCGAAAAGCAGAGACAGGCTATTGCAAATAAGCTCGACCTTAGAACATACCTTGGAGAATCTCTGTGGGTAGAATTCTGCTCTTTCCGCCGTGACGATACATACCAGAATGATAACTTCATCTCTGACGGATTATCAGATACTGAGCTTATCACTCAGGCGAAAGAATTTGTTAAAAACGCAGAACGTGAAATCATAAAATCTGCAACATTACAGCATACAATCAGTTGCAACATTAACAATTTCCTTCTGGTTAAAGAACAAGACGTAGAAGAATCACCAATACCAATCGTAACATTGGATGGCATTCAGATTGTTACTCATGACCAGCTTTATCTTGTTAAAGGAAATGCGACATTCTCTCCTCTTCTGGTTAATTTCGAGGTCGGTAACTGGGTTCACATCGAAATTGATGGAGTGGTATATAAGCTGAGACTTACCTCTTATAAGATTGATTATGACAATCTTGATAAGTTAGATGTGGAGTTCTCTGATGTCACATATGGATTGGACTATATGTCAGATACACAAAGTATTTTGGCACAGGCTCAATCTATGGCTACATCATACTCTATGGTACAGCATCAGGCTAATAAAGGAAACAATGCCAATAAGCAGATTATGGATATGGTTGAAAACGGTCTGAATCTGACAAATAAGAAGATTGTCAATGCAGCCGATAATCAGAATATGGTTGTTGATGAGTCCGGTCTCTTAATGAGAGAAAAGAATGAATTCGGAGATGACTATAGTGCAGAGCAGACAAAGATTATCAATCATGGATTTTATTACACCAATGATGGATGGAAAACAGTTAAGACGGGTCTCGGTAAATACATTTACTATGACCCGGAAACTGGAACGTATAAAGAAGATTATGGTATCATCGCACACAAAATTGTAGGAAATATCATTCTCGGAAACGAACTCGGTATTTACAACACTTCTGGTTCTGTAAAAATTGACCAGAACGGAATGACAATTACTGCGGATGCTGCTGATACAAACAAGGATCTATTTACACTTCAGCGTAAGAATGAAGACGGTTCTTATACGAAATATGTGTATGTAGATGATGATGGAAATATCAAAATCAATGGCAGACACATCCAAATGACAACAAGCGATGACCTTGGTTCCTATATTGATAAGACTATCAAGCAAGAAGCGGCTGCTCTTGTCGTTCAGCTTACCAATGAATATATAGGAATAACCACAGACTCAAACGGTAATGGTGGAAATTTTGCTGACTGCTACACGGACGTTCTTGTATTCTCAGGCAGTACGGACATTACGAAATCATCCGATTTGAAATGGACAATTACTGCTACAAGTGGAATCGAAGGCGAATGGGACAAGACACTTCATAGATATACAATCAAGAATCTGACTACAAATATGGGTGATGTCGTATTTGATTTAATCTATATGGATAAGTTATCTGTCAGCAAGAAATTCCGTATTGCAAAGTTGAAAGCCGGTGCTGATGGCGGTCAGGGTATTCAAGGTATACCTGGTAGAGATGGTGTTGATGGTACATCTTCATATATACATATCAAATATAGTCCGGTCGAGAATCCAACAGACGAGATGCTGACAGAGGTTCCGGCTGCTTATATCGGTATATGCGTAGATACTAACCTCAATGACCCAACAACAGCAAGTTCTTATACTTGGAGTAGATTCAATGGCAAGGACGGAAAAGACGGTACGCCAGGAACGAATGGTCGAGATGGCATAGATAGCTATGTACACTTCGCATATGCACAGTCATCAGACGGTAGCGTAAACTTTAGCGTAGTTGAGTATGAAGGTGCAACGCATATCGGTGTGTATACGGATAATGTCAAAGAAGACAGTACGGACTATAAGAAATATGCATGGTCTCAGATTCGAGGAGAAGACGGAACGAGCGTAACGATTGAATCTACAGAGGTTGTGTATATACCGAGTGACAACAGTACTACTCCTCCTGACGCTAACTCTATGGCAACCAGTGATGGAAAGATACTTGTGGATCACAACGGGAATGAGATTGCTACGAATAAGTGGCTTACAACAATACCGGAGGTAATCGAAGGATCTTATCTTTGGACAAGAACAACTGTCAACTATTCTGACGGTCATTCAACAGTAACGTACAGTGTATCAAGACAGGGTATAGATGGTACGGACGGTATCGATGGTATCAATGGACGAGATGGTAGAGATGGTTCGAGCAACTATGTTCATATCAAATATTCTGCTTATCCGAATCCTACTGATAGTCAGATATCAGAAGTTCCATCAGATTACATTGGTATCTGCGTGAACGATGTGATTAAAGACCCAGATACTGCAAGTTCTTACACTTGGTCTAAGTTTGCTGGTAAAGACGGAGAAGATGGTATTCCGGGTAAGAATGGATATGTACATTTTGCATATGCAAAAAGCGCAGATGGTAAAGAAGGATTCTCAAAATCCGAATTTATTGGTGCTACATATATCGGTGTGTACTCTGACAATATACAAGCTGATAGCGGAAATTATAAGGATTACGCATGGTCTCTTATCAAAGGAGCTGACGGTAAAACTCCTGTCAAGGGAGTCGATTACTTCGATGGAGTGTCGTCATATCTTTGGATTCGCTACGCTACTGATGCAAACGGTACTGGAATGACGCAAACACCATCAAGTGCTACGAAATACATTGGTACTGCGTCCACAACCACTTCTACTGCTCCTACTCAAGCAAGTGCATACAAGTGGTCTAAATATGTCGGTGAGAATGGAACTGCCGGAGAAAATGGATATGTCCATATTGCATACGCAGATTCTGCCGATGGAAAAACCGGATTCGATACAACTGTCGGAACCGACAAGAAATACATCGGACAGTATACAGACAACATCGAGGCAGACAGCACCGACCCATCAAAGTATACATGGACTCTTATTAAAGGAAGCGATGTAAAAATTACTTCTACGAAGGTAGAGTATATTGCAACAACTGAGAAAAGCACTACGCCTCCTGAATCAATAGAGCTTGTTACAAGCGGTGGTTTATCTCTCGTGGATAACTCATCAAGAACATTCGTAACTAACAAATGGTCTGATACAATACCTGATCTCACAGACGGTATGTATTTATGGACTAGAACAACCGTTCAGTATTCTGACGGGAATTCTACAGTTACGTATACAAATGCAAAGCAGGGAGATGTCGGAGTTGCAGGAAGAACATACTTCCTTGAGGTAGATACATCTACTGTAAAGATTGATGGAAACAATATAATCACGCCTGACACTATTAAAGTCAGAGGATATTATCGGGATGGAGATGCAGACAGAGAGGTTTATCCATGCCGTTTTGTTATATCTAAGACTTATAGCGATAACCGTACCGAAGAAGTTCTGAGTTCTACGGGTAATGTTGCGGAGCAGAGCTTTACTATCTACGGAGAAAGCGAAATGCCTACATTCTATACGATAGAAATGCATAAGGCAAACCAGACTCCTACAGATGACAACATGCTCGACATCCAGACAATACCAATTTTAGTAGATAGCTCAAACATGCTTATCGGAGCGAGAAACTTATTGAAGAAATCGAACCAGCTCGAAGGTTGCCATTACTATGGAACAGACGGCGTATATTCTATTTCCGAAGACGAAGTTGATGCAAAACGAATAATCAAGGTTAAATCCGGAACTGGGTCTAATGCAGCTAAAGCGGTTTACTACGAAGTGTATACCGACAACTTAGTTGCTGTAGAGCTTGGTACGAAATTGACTGTATCTATGAATGTATACTCTCGTCAGAGTACGACAATCAATGTGTGTCTTGCAAACACAAATGGTGTAATGCAAACAACAGATATGCAACAGATACAGCTCACATCTGGATGGAACAAAGTTTATACAGTTCTGACTTTGGAAGATACAGAGTTTGATCTTGTATCGGATGCTCGTGACAACATCGTTACATCGTCTGGTCAGCTTATCTCTACTAGTAGCGTAGGTATTACTTCTAACGTACTTAGAATCACTGACAACATGAACAATAATGACTACTATGCAATCGACTATATTCAGTTGGAAAAGGGAAATCGTCCTACAGACTACTACCCTGCTCCGGAAGATTTAACCGATTACACGGACAAAATTACTGGAGATATGTCAGAGGAACTGAAGAAAATCATTTCCGATGTTATCAATAATGTGGTTGCAAATAGAAAGGATTTCGATGACTTAGTTGGTGAGGGTGGTCGGATTGAAGAAATACGAAAAAGCAGTGTTACTACACAACAGCAAGTTGATAAGGTTCAGACTGATGTCAATACGTACATTGTTCGTGTAGATGCTATAGACGGCAGAATTGAAAGTATAGAGCAAACGACCGAATGTTTCTCTATGGAAGATGCCGGACTGCGTATTACAAGAAAGATTTCAAGTCAAGACCCATCTATGCAGTTATCTATGCTGTTGAGCGAGCAAAAGTTAAGTTTCTACCAAGGAACAGACGAAGTTGCTTATTTCAGTAACAATAAACTGTATGTAACGGATGCTGAAATCTTAGACAGATTGCAACTTGGAAAGTTTGCCTTTATCCCACGTTCAAATGGTAACCTGTCATTTAGGTACCTTGGTGGGCAATAAATTCTTAGCCATAAAGGAGGTGATATTGTATGGCTTTAAGCGGAAGTTTTACGACCGGTGGATACGAAGGAAGATGCTGGAAATTCAGCTGGACGGCTTCGCAAAATGTTGGTGCAAATACATCTACAATCTACTACACCGTCGAAGCTATAGGCGGTAGTGCCGGATGGTACATGACGGGACCCTGTAAGGTAGTTGTTGCTGGAAGTACAGTTTATAACAACACTGGTCGATGGAAGCAATATAAAGGAAAACTGTGTAGTGGTTCTGTCACTGTAAATCATAACAGTAATGGTACGCAATCTTTTTCCGCAAGTATCTCTAGTGCTATTTACTATTATGCGGATGGTACAGGAAATGGAAGCGGTAGCTGGTCTCTTGATACCATACCAAGAGCATCGCAGCCTTCAGTAAACAACTGGCCTTCAAGCGTATCTTCGGTAAACATGGGCGACCAGATAATCATACATATGAATAAGAAAGCGAGCTTCACACATAAGGTCACAGCTACATTCGGAAATAAGTCTGAAGTCGTAACGCACTCTTGTGTGGATAACGTAGTATGGAATGGATTTACGATAGCAAAATATGCTGGTCAGATACCGAATGCGACAAGCGGAACATTGACATTCACTGTTGATACGATGAATGGAGGCACAAAGATTGGTACGAAAACTGTGTCAGTTACTGCTTATCTCCCAGCATCCGTAGTTCCTACATGCAATATTGCATCGCTCTCCAATACGAATAATACATTTGGATGTTATGCGAAGTTGCTTTCTGGGGTTAAGGTAAAACCTACTGCTTCTGGTGTGTATGGATCGTCCATTAAAACACTGAAAATATCGGTTACTGATATGTCAGACAAAACGGCATCAAGCGGAACAGAGTATACATTCGATGCATTTACGAAGACCGGAACAAAAGTTGTAAAAGTATCTGCTACCGATAGTAGAGGTCGTTCTGCATCTGTTGCATTAGATGTTACTGTAGTTGATTACAGCCTTCCATCCGCTTCTATTACGGCATCTCGTGGTACTGGAACAACTACCAGTAATTTCGTATCAGACGATACCGGAGACCACGCTAAAATCGTTGCCAAAGGTTCCGTAAGTAGTATATCCGGCAACACGCTCACTCCTGTCCTACAATACAGAATTTCAGGGCAATCTGCGTGGACAAACCTAGATATTAGTGCAAGTTCATTATCTCTTAATGACACTCGTGTTATCGCTGTTTCGGATACTGAAGCATACGATATCAGAGTTATCATTCGAGATAAAGCAGGTCGTGAAGCCACCGCTACAATGACATTATCAAACGGCTTCGCAACTATGGACTATAAAGCTGGTGGCGATGGTATTGCGTTTGGGAAAACCGCTAATCGCTCTGGTTTTGATTGTGCTATGCTGATGCGTATTTTTAAAGGTGTAAATCTAATGAATGAAAATACGCCTGGTGGATATGGATGGTCTGATTGGTACTATAACAATAATGGAACTCAAGGAAAACGTGGGCGCATCTATGCAAACTCCGATGGTATACATATCAAAGCAGAAAACGGAAAAGGATTCCTTGATGGGACATGGAGCGGAACCCTATCAGATGTCCGTATGAAACGAGATATTGAACCGATAGCAAAGGAAATTATCCTAGCTGTCGGGGAAGTACATTTCAAACAGTTTAGAATGTCAGCACCTGACTACGACCATGATGAGTTATGTGTTGGAATTCTAGCACAAGATTTAAGAAATGCATTCGCTAGGCATGGAGTTGAAGATAAGCTCCTGATGCTTGGCACAAGAAAACTTAATCCTGATGATGAAGATGAGTATTACTGCATTGAGTATACTCATTTTTTATTGGTCAGAATTCTATACGATGAGCTGCAAATGCAGAGTTTCAACGAACGTATAGAGAAACTCGAAAAGAAATTAGGTATATAAGAGGAGGAATATACTATGGCAAATACAACAAGAATTAAAGACCTTTCTGCTGTTACTGCTGTCGCTGATTCTGATGTACTTCCAGTTGACGGTGCGAACGGTACTAAAGGTGTGACTTTCGGCAACCTTTCCACAGCTACACTGAATAAGCTGACAGGTAAAACTTTCGGTCTGGATCAGGGAACAAAGTCTCTGCCGGATGCGGTAAATGAACTGTACAAAGGAGCTGCTCGTAACAACGCAGGTGGTCATAACTCTATCTTCAGAGGTAAGAACTTAGGTACATCTTACACATCTGCGATGTCTAAGGCTATTCAGGCGGGTACATTTGATGACCTGTATGTAGGTGATTACCTTACAATCAACGGTACTGTATATCGAATCGCTGGATTCAATCTTGGAAAACAGATTGGAGACAACGCATCTATGGGTAACTGCATGTGCCTCGTTCCTGACTCTGCTCTGTATAGCGCACAGATGCACAATACGGATAGTGGTCAGTATACAGAAGGTTCTGCTGCAAATACAACAACCGGTGCATATGCAAATTCTGATATGAGAACCACCAACCTTGCACAGGCAACTCAGAAGATTGTGAACGACTTCGGTTCTACTCATGTAATGTCTTACAGAGATATCCTGCCGAACGCAACCGCTAACGGACAGGCTTCTGGATGGGCTTGGTATGACTGTAAAGTTGAACTGATGTCTGAGGTTATGGTGTACGGAACAACTGTATGGGCTAATAGCGGATATGAAGTTGGATGTATCAACTCTCAGCTCCCACTGTTCGCTCTCGCTCCTGAATATATTCACCGTCGCTTCGACTATTGGCTCCGTGGTGTTAGGAGTGCGACTGCCTTCGCTGGTGTGGGCGGCGCCGGTGATGCGGGCACCAACAGCGCTTCTCATTCTCATGGTGTTCGTCCGTTTTTCTTCGTTAATTAAAGGTTAGCAAGAAATACATAGCAATATCTTTAATCCCATCCCACCTTTAGGTGGGTGGGTAATACGGAGGAAATGATGTCGGTACTGAAAGCAAATAGAAAGCCATCTCCATTCGAGGTTGAGCATCATGCGTATAAAGTAAGAACTGTTATTACAGACCTTGCTTTGCGACAGTTTGGTTTAAAGGAATATGAAGAAAAACCTAAGCCAGGCGCATACGCAGGATGGAGTCAAAATCAAAAGGACGGTTATGATCGCAATATTGCTAAGCGCAAGGAGCGATACGAAGCTTTTGTAGAATGGTTTATACCAGATGAGCAGAAAGCAATTATACAAATTACCCGTGATATGGTACATGAAATTTTTCTAGCTAATGAAATTAGTCCGCAATTCATTAGTGAGTGTGATGAACGCAGAATACATCAGGACTTAGCTCTTGGTCACTGCGAGAACTTAATTCAAGAATTACAGTATATCATTACCACTCTGCCTGTCAATATAGAAAAATATGAAAATATCACAAATATGATTATACAAGAACAGGCGTTAATCAAAGGTTGGAGAAAATCTGACAACAAAATTCGTAAGAGTATTTTAAACAGAGAGAAAGAATCTGTGGAAGCATAAGAAGAATAATCCGGGCAATTTCTGTATGTTTGTGCCGTTTAGTCGCTTCAACTATTGGCTCCGTGGTGTTAGGAGTGCGACTAACTTCGCTAATGTGAACAACAACGGTAATGCGAACAACAACAACGCTTCTAATTCTAATGGTGTTCGTCCGATTTCTTCCACTTGTTTAACTATGCTATATGCAGATACAAGAAACGAAGAAAGGAGAAATTGTCCGTGTTCAGGAATGCACTAAAAGACAAAGGCGATGCAATTCGTTACGACTGATTGCTACAAACGTCAAATAATTTTGGAAAGAAATGACTGATACAAACACACAATTTGAAGATGAGTGTGACGTTGTATATAATCTGAATTCACTTTATCACGCATACATAGCGGCTAAGAAAGATTCTGACTGGAAACCACAGGTTCAGAAATATGAAATGAATTTTCTTCCGCATATCGTGAAAAGTAAAGCTGCTTTAAAGAGCAGAAACTACCATTCATTAGCCTCGACAGAATTCATTATTAACGAAAGAGGAAAGACAAGACCTATTACAGGTTTGCAAATGTCAGACAGAGTAATCCGACATTCTCTTTGCGATAATGTCCTTGCTCCGAGTCTACTCTCCTATCTCATTTATGATAATGGAGCGTCGCTTAAAGGAAAAGGAATCACTTTCAGTCGAGAGAGATTTGAATGTCATCTACATAAATACTACCGTCAGTATGGAAATGACGGATATATCTTGCTGATGGATTACAGCAAATTCTACGATAACATACCGCATGATATTGCATATAAAGAAATTGCAAAGCATGTTACAGATGAGTTTTCGCTATGGTTGTTGGACTTAATCTTCGATAATTTCAAGATTGATGTCTCATATATGACAGACGAAGAATATGAGCATTGCATGGAAACACCTTTTAATTCTGCAGAATACAGATTGAATGTTCCAAAGTCTGCTCATACAGGCGAAAAGTATATGCGTAAATCTGTAAATATTGGAGATCAGTGTTCACAGATAATCGGAATATATTATCCAACGCAAATAGATAACTTTGTCAAGATTGTAGAAGGTCAGAAATTCTACGGCAGATATATGGATGATAGCTATGTGATATCTCAGAACAGAGAATATCTTGTAGAGCTTGAGGCTAAGATTGCAGCTAAAGCAACAGAACTCGGAATGACATTGAACAGGAAGAAAACACGAATAGTAAAGCTATCAGACTACTATAGATTTCTTCAAATCTCCTACTCTCTCACTGACACAGGTAGAGTAATAAGGAAAATCAATCCGAAAAGAATTGTTGATATGAGACGTAAGCTCAAAGCTTTGAGCATCAAGGTTAAGAATGGAGAACGTACACAGGAGGAAGTAGAAAATATGTTTCGCTCCTGGATGGGTGGTCACTGCCACCTTATGAGTAAGATACAACGTGATAACTTAAATCTTCTTTACTATGACTTATTTGGAGGTTTTATAGATGGAAAATACTATTTACAATATTATCCTCGCAAACGGAACAGAGATTCACGCCACGATCAATGGCAACAACTATATCACAGACGATGCAGTTAATATTGAGATTCTGTCTGACGCTAATTTATCCAATGTAAACATTGGTGGCGTTGACTACAAAGATATGACATGCACAAATATCTGGAACGAGGATGGTCATACAAGATTTATCATTCGTGAAATGACAGAAGCAGAAAAAATGAAACAGTGCATCATTGAACTGAGCGCATTACTTTAAGAGGAGGGGTGTTATATGATTCAGTTAATCAATTTTTGGACAGACATTGTATACAACGGTGAAAAAGAATTCGATGCAGTGCCAGATAAAATCAAAGGCGATGTAATGGCGCAGCTTATCAAAGCAGGCGTCGTAACAAATGACAATATTGAAGATGTGAAGTCTGCAAAGATTGCAGCTATGAGCGTTGCTTGCAACGAAGTGATTACACAGGGATTTGATATCACACTGTCTGATAAGAAATCTCATCACTTCAGCCTTGAAGTTGCGGATCAGCTGAAGATTTCTAAGCTGAACGATAGAGCAAATGCAGGAATCACTGTGCTTCCATATCATGCTGACGGAGAGTCTTGCAAATTCTACTCTAAGGAAGATGTTGTGGCTCTGAATACAGCTATGGAAAACTGTATTGAGTTCCAGACTACATACTTCAACTCACTGAGAGATTATATTGAAAGCATGACGGACATCAATGATATTTGTGCTGTAGAATACGGAGTTGATATCCCGGAAGCATATCAGTCTGAAGTCCTGAAAATGCTGTATTCTCAGATGCAGAAAGAAAACTAACATATGTATATAGGGATTGGGAGGTTCCAACTACGATTTGTGTTTACACAAGAGACAATCGTTGGATTAGCCAAAAGCTAAGTATGGAGAAAAGTGCAACCGGCAACGAACCCTATGTCAATAAGTTATAAGAATTCGTGTGGTGAGCCGGGTGTACCGGCTCTATCACATTTAAACGGAGGTTATTGGTATGAAAAAGGCTCTATCATTATGCCTTAAATATCTCTCACTTTTCACTGTGATGGGGTCTATATACTATCTGATTGAAATCATATGGCGCGGTTATAGCCATGTAAGCATGTTTATTCTTGCTGGTGTTTGTGGCATATGTATTGGTCTCATCAATGAGATTCTATCAATGGACACGCCGATATGGTTACAGGCAATCATAGGATCATGCATTGTCACAACAGGCGAATTTATATCTGGATGTATCTTAAACCTGTGGCTCGGACTTGGCATATGGGATTATTCAAACATGCCATTTAATTTGCTTGGACAGATATGTCTACCATTCTCGCTGCTATGGATAATCCTGTCTGCATGTGCGATCGTGATTGATGATTATGAGAGATATTGGTTTTTTGGAGAAGAAAAACCTTACTATCGATGGAAATTTAAGGAGAAGAAATGAACGATTTAACTACAATATTAAGACAACGAATTTTGATTGTATATTCTGATATTGAGTGGAGAGACGAGATGTTCAGCAAGGTTCTGGATATATATCCGCATGACATGATTAACAAGATGATTAAATCACGCTGTGGCTGCTGGATCGAACTGGTAGATGGTACAATGGTTCGATTTGTTTATGCAAATGATTCAGCTCGTGGCATAAAGGCAAATAAGCTTATTATTCAGCCAGGTATTAGCAAAACATTTTCAGATACCGTATTGAAGCATTTGCTTATAAGAATCCCAGAAATATATGTCGCGACCGATGAAGGAATCAAGCCTGCGGCTATTTACTATACTGAGGAGGCGATGAATGCAAAGTAATGCTGAATTTCTTGACAAATGTAGGTCAAATCAACCTATAACATGTGAAGATTTAGGTCTACCAGAATGGCGTAATCATACCGACGGAACTGTCTACATATGCGGCGGTTATACAATCTATAAAACGCCAGACGGATATAGACATGAAAGCGGTAAATATGTTACTCCGCTTCAAAGTCTATTATATGGGTTAGAGTAAATCAAATTCACGTTTTATAATCGTCAGAATACTATATATAGCTTATTTAATCGGTTCTTTCTCTATATATAGTATTGCAAAGGTGGTGAATCAATGAAGTATATTAGTGAAAAAGAATACAATGCGGAAATGCTACGAATCAAACGTGATAATGAAAGCAGAGCGAGACAAAGAAAGTTAAAAGCTGAACGGGCAAAAGGGCATCCAAAAAGTTCAAGAAAAATATCCAATAGTAAATTGGTTCTTTGGGCTATGGTTGCTCTTGTATTTTGCATTGCTATATGGTTCATGTATGAATCACATCGGTTGTGTGATTTGTCTCAGGCTTATGCTCTGCTTGGCATTGTCGCTTCTCTTGCTCCTGTCATCTTCGGATACTACAGCAAATCAAAAGCAGAAAACACGGAAGGCGGAATCGTGTATGAAACTGCAATGAAGGAGCATGAAACAACTAATTCGGAATCTGGAAAGGGGTAAACACTATGGAAGGATTGCAGAAATTTTTACAGATACTCAACGATAACTGGACAAGCATACTTGTTTGCGCCGGGTTGATCGTAGGTATCATCAAGAAGACTCACGACTACATGTCCAAGAGTCAGGAAGAAAAAATTGAACTTGCTAAGAAACAGATTCAGACCACTATTCTGAAAATGATTAGTGATGCTGAGGTTGATTGGCAGGAATGGAGCAAGGCTGGTTCTATCAAGCGCTCTCAGGTAATCAAGCAGATTTATGAGGAATATCCGATTCTGACAAAAGTTGTGGATCAGGATGCACTGATTAAATATATCGATGAACAAATCGATGGCGCACTTGATACTTTGCGTGAGATTGTTAAGACAAACGAAGCTGCTTCATAACTTATTAAGCTAATTAAATAATTTATGAAAGGGGTTTTGATTTCTATATGGCATTAACAGGAGCAACGAATGAAGAACGCATCTGGAATTTCTGTATCAGCAAAGGAATGACGAAATGCGGAGCATCAGGGCTTATGGGAAACATCTACGCTGAGAGCGGGCTTAGTTCCACAAACCTGCAGAATTCATTTGAAAAGAAACTTGGCTATACAGACGCATCATACACGAGTGGTGTAGACGCAGGTACATATACAAACTTCGTGCGTGATAGTGCTGGATACGGATTATGCCAGTGGACTTATTGGAGCAGAAAACAGGCACTGCTTGAATTTTGCCATTCAAAAGGAACATCTATTGGCGATTTAGAAATGCAGCTTGAGTTCATGTACAAAGAGCTGAGCGAAAATTACGGCACAGTAATGTCCGTACTGAGAAGTGCCACTACTGTTCTGCAGGCATCGAATTCTGTTCTCTTGCAGTACGAACGCCCTGCAGACCAAAGCTCTGCCGTACAGAGCAAGAGGGCTTCATACGGACAGGTATATTATGACAAATTTGCTTCAAAAACAAATCAGCAAGAAGGAGGTAAAACTATGGGATACACAAACAGTTCACTTGTAGATTGCGTGGTAAAGAGTCCTAATCATAGCGGACAAAGAACACACTCTATCGACAGGATTACGCCGCATTGTGTTGTTGGACAGCTCTCTGCCGAATCTATCGGTGGATGCTTTACAAGTTCTTCAAGACAGGCAAGCTGTAACTATGGTATTGGGAAAGACGGTCGTGTCGTACTTTGCGTAGATGAAGCCAATAGAAGTTGGTGTTCTTCTAGCAACGCAAATGACCAGAGAGCAATTACTATTGAGTGCGCAAGTGGTATGAACGAACCTTACGAAATGAATAATGCTGTTTATGAAAAACTGATTAAGCTTTGTGCTGATATCTGTAAGAGAAATGGCAAGAACAAACTCGTTTGGAAAGGAAGTAAAACAGCAGCTCTTGAGTATACACCTAAGAGCAATGAGATGGTATTAACTGCTCATAGATTCTTTGCGAATAAGAGCTGTCCTGGCGACTGGCTGTATTCAAGATACGGAGATTTGGCTAATAGAGTCAATGCATTGCTTGGAACAAGTTCTTCCGCAGATACGAATACTGGTGGTAATACAACTCCGCCTAAGACAAATTCATCTTTCCCTGTGACTCCATTCACGGTAAATGTTATCGTATCTGATCTCAATATCAGAAAGACACCTAACGGAACTATCGTAGGTCAGACAGGAAAAGGCACATTCACTATCACATCCGTAAGTAACGGATGGGGCAAGCTGAAATCTGGTGCTGGATGGATTTATCTTGAGAACGCTTCATATTGTACGATTGGTTCTACTACTTCTGGCTCCTCCTCAAAGCCAGCTGCAAGTAAATCAAATGTACCATATCGTGTTCGTATTGATGCTACAGACCTTAGAATTCGTTCCGGTGCAGGTACGAACTATCCTAAGACTGGAGCCTATACAGGCAAAGGCGTATTCACAATTATTGAAGAAAAAGCAGGAACCGGTTCTACTAAGGGCTGGGGTAAATTGAAATCCGGAGCCGGATGGGTTTCTCTTGATTACTGCGTAAAACTGTAACCTATGTTTGGGCGGACAACCGCCCTTACATATTTCCGGCATGTAACTTTTGGAGGGAAATATGGAAAAATTACTTACAAACTATTCTCCCACAGATATTATCATGTACACAGTTATCCTGTGTCTTGCTGTTAAGGGGGTAGTGTCTTTTATCGACTGGGCTTGTGATCGTGTCCGCAAATACTATGATAAAGACCATGATGAACGAGAAGAGATTAACACGATTAAAGAAGATGTAGATGAGCTGAAAGAAGCTAAAGAAGATACGAATAATTCTGTAGACAAAATCAATGACAGTATTGCTATGCTGATTGAGTCTGACAAGGAAAGTATCAAGGCTTATGTAACAGAACGTCATCATTTCTTCGTATATGAGCAGGGGTGGATTGATGACTACTCTATGGAATGCTTAGAGCGTAGATTCTTAATATATCAGCACGAGCATGGCAACTCATTCGTAGAAGGTCTTATGGATGAAATACGTGCGTTGCCTAAACAGCCACCGGCACAGTATAAACACAAATTTGATGGTACTGCTACATACGTGAAAAACGCAAAAGCAAAGACAAAGCATTAAACAGGAGGTGCTTGAGAATGTATAGAATTATGATTGCTCAGGCTAAGCGAGATAATTACGAAACGCTATATAAGTATTTGACAACAAATATTGATGGCGAGGTAATTCCGCTTGAACTCGGTTCCAAAGAAGCTTTGGATAAAAGAGTTGAAAAGATGCTCAATGAAGAAGGGTATGCTAAGAGCGACTTCATTATCGTAAGAGTCGTTGATTATACGATTGATGCTACTGCATACACAAACACAGACGTCAACGCGGATACTTCTAATATCGATGTGACACTGTTGAGAGCAGAAAAATAATATGTAAAAAATGTGAGTGTGTATATAAATATAGGCAGATTGGTAAATCAAAACCAGTCTGCCTTCTTTTTATTTAAAAGAAAGGCGGTCAAAACGACCGCCGATAACGCATATGTGTAAATTGACGCTGTAACCTGTCATTTTGCGTAAACTTCGCTGAAGATACTTGGAAATTATCTTACGCAATTTCGTACTCAACTTTGACGCAAAACGATATGATATTACGCGATAAAGTATGATACTTTATGATAGTTACTCAATTACATATACTAGATACAAACCGCTTGCAAGTCATTGAAATTCAAGTAATTATGCGGTTTATACGATTTACTTTGCTGAGGTACTTACATTCCAGCCTGAGCTGCAACTTCTGCTGCGAAGTCGTCAACTTTCTTTTCGATTCCTTCACCAGTCTCGAAACGAACGAATTTTGTAACTTTAACGTTTGCACCGTTCTCTTTTGCTACCTTGTCAACGTATTTTCCTACTGTAAGGTCGCTGTCCTGAACGTATACCTGATCAAGAAGGCAGATTTCTTTCATCTCTTTGTTGAGACGTCCGATGATCATCTTCTCAATGAT